>Ga0315274_10004138_pt1 | contig 21395 bp, 7 predicted proteins | sample YL17G02_20_MG_FD_203700 | JGI IMG/M metagenome (GOLD analysis project Ga0315274, IMG submission 203700) | Sediment microbial communities from Yellowstone Lake, YNP, Wyoming, USA - YL17G02_20 | ecosystem: Environmental > Aquatic > Freshwater > Lake > Sediment | place: USA: Wyoming | collected...
CTGACGTCGGGCGCTGTCTCCTTCTGGGACATGCGCGGGCCTTCTGACATGATCTCCTTCGGCAAGGTCCTTGGCCTGGATCACAGCGCCTGCAAGGACGCCATGACAGGCACTATCCTCCAGGAGAATAGGAAGAGAAACTCTGGCAAATGGGTAATGCCTGGGGTGGAAGTCGAGTGATTTTCGGGATAAATCATCCCGCATCATTCTTTTTTATACCTAGAACGTCGAGTGCTCTCTTAAAGTTTTCTTCCGTCACTTTCGGGAACTTTTCATTGATTCCCTGATAAATTCCATGGAAATTCCACAATTCGTCATATTTCCCCTTTTCGTTTTTGAATTTTCCCCTGAAATGGATATTCCAGTTTATTTTGTTCAAATCAATGCACAAACAATATGGCTCAACGTTAAGGGTTAATATCATTACAGCATCCTTCCAAAAGTCAAGATAACTTTTCATATGACCGTATTTGAATGAAATACTGCTTTTTTTGTTGTCAAAATATTGTTTGTATGTTCTGTGCTTTACCTCTACAATCCAAGATTCTTTCGTCTCTTCATCTATAACAACGAAATCCGGCATGGAGAGCAGCCTTCTATTTGTTTCCGGGGAATAATTAGTTTTAACCTGATCGATTATTTCCTGTTTGTGGTTCTCAATCCCAAAATCCATTACTTTATAGCCTGACAATCCCAGAATGGTTTTTACAATGTTTTGCCCCATCCTTTCTTTGGCTTTGGCTTCAACCCATCCTGAATCCGCATTGATCATTCTCTTCGCTTCCCCCGCGTTTTCCTTGCAAAGGCTCACTCAAAAGCCGCCTTTCTCGTAAGAATACGTCTTTCCGTCCTGCCCATGCGCATGTGTCTTTGGCTTGGCCTTTCCGATCTTTCCCCTGCCCTTCACCGCGAATACAGCAAGGCCGGCTATTATTATGATCACTATTATTCCCGCGCCTATCGCGCCGCCATTAGAGGTTATGAAGCCCGTGATCCCCTGTGCGATGTTGCCCATCTCCGCCCCGGCTGCGTTTCCTGTGACCGGGCTGTTTCCGCCTGCCGTGCCCTCGCACTGTCCGCAGTCGGCAGGGCACGTGTCGCAGGTCTCGGCGCCGTTGCATGACCCGTCACCACACACGTCTCCGCCTTCTGTTCCTGTCCCGCTGGTCCCTCCTGTTGAGCATGATTGTGTCTCAGCAGGCTTGCTGGTCGTGGTTCCGCACTTCTTTGCATCGGTGCATGTCCTCGCCTGGACGCCACCTACGCACTCGGACCATCCGGTGCATGACCATGATTCACTGCATTGGCTAGAGCCACTACCTCCTCCGCCACCGCCTCTTGATCCACTGCCACTGCTCCCGGTTCCAGCTCCGCCACCGCCACCCGGAGGAGTTCCACCGTTTCCAGTTGTGCAGCCTTCGTCTGTGGAGCCGTCACAATCATTGTCCTTTCCGTCGCTGCATACCTCCGTGACCGGGGCTATGGCTCCAGAACATGATCCCCACACTCCGCCCTCGCAAAGCATTATGCCGTGGCTGCATTCCCCTGTGTCGCTTCCGCATGCGGAGAACAGGTTCTCGTCCGCCTGCCCGTCACAGTCGTCGTCTATCAGGTTGCACTGCTCCTGGGCTCCGGGGTTGATCGCCTGGTTGGAATCGTTGCAGTCTATCCCTGAATGGTAGCCATCCCCGTCCGCGTCAGCGAGGTTCGTGACCTCGAAATCGGATGAAGCCGACAACGTCATGTAGCTGGCGAATACCTGCCAGTCCCCCGTTGGCGAGGAAGGGTTGAGCATAAGCGTGAATGAGAACTGCCCGTTTTCATCGGTGGTCGCCTGGGTTATGTAATACGGCATGCCTTCAGGCGTGTTGACCTGTATGGCAACCTGGGCACCACCTATCGGGCTGCATGCAGGCGCCTGGACCATACCTGATATGGTGATAACGGACTGCCTGTTGTAGCTTATCTTGTCCGTGTCTATCAAAAGCTCGTAAGTTTGTGAGTCACACTGGAGCGTCATGGCAGGCATCTCTTCCCATCCGGATCCGCTTACACCTGCCGTGACAGGGCCTGCAACGTAGTTGTCGCCGTTGTTCGTCACCCGGGCCACTATCGTGTCTCCTAGGACGCATGGCGTTGAAAGAAGCTCGCAGTCTATCTGGTAAAGATTGAATGATACCGACTCGGTGAGGTTGTCAGATTCGCCAAAGGACTGCCTGTAGATCATGATCGTGTGCCCGTCTGCGGCCATTCCCGGGGCGTCATTGACTTCACCGACTATCCAGTGGGCTGCCTGCGCCTGCGCAGAGAATGCTGCAAATAGCAATGATATCGAGATAATCAAAAGGGCGGTGTTCCTCATACTATTCATCACCTAGTAATAATACAATATTGCAAATAAAGCTTATATAATTGTTGTTATCCAAGAATCGTAAAAGTTAGTGTATTACTCAGGGAACCAGATGACGTCGCCGCTGACGGAAACCTCGTAGGAGAATCCGGGCTCAACCGGGAAATTCGTGCCGAATCCTCCCCTGAAGGACAGCCACCCTTCCGTTTTCTGTGTTGCCGGGTTCAGCCTCGTCACGGACTCGCATAAAGGTCCTATGCTGGCCATCAGGTCAGAAGCGGTCTTGAGCTTCGTTCCCAGCGGGAGCGATATCCTGTTCTTGCCGTACCCGCTCTGGGTCTTCCTCAGGGTCAACGGTCCCTGGCTTTCTGGCACAGGACCAGCGGCCACCCATTCTGTATCATGGTTCAGCGTTATCTCGTAGCCCTTTCCCTGCTCCACGGCCGTGCCATCAGATGCCACGGTTATCCAGCCTTCGGCGTTCCACGTGTTCACGGCCTTGCATGAAGGCCCTATGTCATTCTTGAGCCCTGACACGTTTTTTATGCCTGTTTCTAGAGGTAGCGATATCCAGTTCTTGCCGCTTCTGAGAGGGGCATAACCGAATTTCCCGACCTTATTCGTGTTGTTCTCCTCCTTCCCGGCCGGGCTGAACGCGCGCACTATGTAATATCTCTGCTTCTGTGACTCAGACCCGATGTCCGTCCATGGCGATCCCGTAGTGCTCGCGTAAGGCGAGCTGAAATCGAAGCTCCCCGGATTGACTGATGCATAGATGTTGTATCCGGAGGCTGCCTGCTGCGGGGTCCACGATAGCGTGGCCCTGCCCGAGCTCTCCTCTATCTTAAGGCCCTCGGTTTGTTCGAGTGCCAGTGACTGCGTGGCGCTACAATGCGGGGATGGGACCGAGTTGCTTACCCAATCATCAGGGGTGTCGGTATCCTGAAATGACGGAATCCTTTTTATGGATTCACCTGGGTTCGCTATCAGATCCCATCCCTCTTTGTAGCCGTTATAAGCTACCATGTCTATCTCGTGACTGCCGTTGGTAAGGTTGAGGATATCCCCGTCGTTGTTCAGCGCCAGCGTGAGGCCTCCCAGATGCGGATAGCATCCGTAAAGCTGGAAGAACCCGGCGGAGCTCCTCGCTACGGAGAAGTATCCACCGGCAGGTATCGTCCCTTCGTTTATAGGCCATGATCCGATGTTATCGTGAACCGAAAGCCCTGCAAGCGATACGGGCCTTTCTGTCGGGTTGTACATCTCGAACCATTCTTCTTCATACTCCTTACCAATCGGGTCGTAGTATACCTGTGAGAATAATATGTGATTAGACTTCACGACCATGAAGCCCGTGCTGTTAGTCACACCGCCGAAGGTGACATAGATGTCATACACCCCTCTGGGCCAGCCAATCGGTATGCTGAGGGATTCGACGAAATCTCCGGTCCCGTTGGTCTTCACCTGGGCGATGAACTTGGGAGATTTAAGGAAATCATAAACCACCAGGGCTACGTATCTGTTCCGGACCGGCATGCATGTGTTGTCAACAACCTTCCCGGTCATCTTCACTATACCGCCCGGGGCGTATTCGGGATAATCCGTATCAACAACCACTCCAAAGGTCTCTACATCACATTGGATGCACCTCTCGTCAGGCTGACTGGAGACAACTCCACATGAGTATGGGGCGCATCCTCCGTCTGAGCAGTAATCGTGCCCGTCTTCCGGGTATTCGATCCAGTTCTCTTCAAAGCACTGGTCCTCCGGGCAGTCGCGGTCTGACCCGCAAACGCCTTCGTCGTTGTTCGTGCTTCTGCACTCGTTCGAATCGCAGAAGTCTTCCGTGCAACCATTCCCGTCATCGCAGTCATAGTCCGTCTCGCAGCATTTTGCGCCTCCCATGCCGCTCTCCCCGATGCAGCTGGAGTCGTCGCAGTCTATGTTCCCGTTGCAGTCGTTGTCGTGGCCATCGTCGCATATTTCCGATGGTTCCGCGTCAAGGTTCTTCCACCTGTATCCATTGTCAAAGACGCAGGCATAAGAGCCCTGGTCGCACTCCTGCTGGCTGCATTCCGTCTGCTGGCTGCACGCATATGACGGGCATGACCCCGAGGAATACTGGCAGTTCATGTCGCACCCGTTCGTGCCCGGGACCTGCCCGTCGCACTCCACGGAGGCGCTGCAGTAGTATAAACACTCGTTCACGTTCCCGTAGGAAAGGCCTCCAGGAAGGCACCTTTTGTAGGTGTTGTCCTGGTTGCACACGTACTCATGATTCGGGGAGCCGTATGTGTAGCCCCACTGCCCGTCCCTCGTGCAAAGAAGCAGCGGCTTGTAGTCGCACTGGTAGGTGCAGTATCCTGTGGATGGGGTGTTTCCGTAACATTCCGGGTCCCCTCCGCACATGGGGCTGCAAATGTTAAAATGATAATATCCGCTACCGTCCTGGCTGCATACCATGTAGGTCCCGTCATATGGGCTGCATTTGTACTGGTGGCCTTCGCCCCACTGGCCGTCACTCTGGCATGCCAACACTTCGATTGATCCGTTGAACCACACCGTAAAGGTGTAATTGTCAGGAACGAGCGCGGGATCAGTGCTTATTGACATATGGACGGTCGTGGGGGTATTTGGCGCAAGGGTAACGTTATCCGGAATCCCCACGTTCATCCCTATGCCGTTCCATTCCATGTTCTTTTGCGTGATTTTATAATCGGAATATGCGGTTACGGGGCTTTCGCCGTTCCAGCTTACAACCAGATTCAGCTGCCTTGTCTCCCCACCGTGCATGAACAGCTTTGCAGATGACGGGTTCACCGTTATTTCCGCAGCCGATACCAGGACTAAAGGAACGGATAAAATCATCACTGCTAGCACTGCAAAAAATGCATTTGCCTTCTTCATAAGGTGTGGCGCGGAATCGGACCGCGCTTAAAGACCACTCACACTGAGGGGAGAAAAAAGGAAGTCCCCAATTGAAATTATTACTTAATCTATCACTGGATTTACGCTTGTGCTTATTCTGTATGTTCCTGGCATTGCACGGCTGTTGAATGTATTTCTGATGTAAAGTCCGAATTGCCCATGACCGACTCTTAGTCCTTCGCCGTTGCCCAAATCGTCGTATCCTACCAGATCAGTTTCGAACAGGTACTCGCTCGGATCCCACGCGGTCAGTTTCTTTGTTCCCACGTTGTAGTCGCTTGATGGCACAAGCCATATCTTTGCTCCGCTGCATAGCTGATAGCTATCGAATCCATTATTTCGGTCGCAGTAATCTGGATCGGGATTGGCGTTCCAGTCGGTTAAATCCACTAAATCCATTTCGATGTCTTTGTTGCCTTCGATAACCAAACCACCAGCCGAGTTCGATGTGCCTGTTGCTATCAATACACCCGGATTGGCTCCGCCCCAGTCAACGAACCTGTCCTGCTTGTCTGCATAATATATTAACGAATATGCAGTGCTTGGCTGCAGTCCGGCGGCGTCTAGTTTATAATTGAATGATGGAGACACCAGGTCAAACGTCAATGTTGCTTGCATATCGTCTTCTGATATTGGTTCCCAGTCCGCATCTTTATTATCGAGTTCAAGTTTTGCGAAATAGGTTGTCGTTACCGCATCGGAAGCATCGACATATTCATCATCGCCGTAGTCTGCTTCAGCAACCGTCTCAAATTCTATGTTTATTGGATTATCTGCATTGTTTTCTATTGATATCGGGCCATTCTCGTATGTGTTCCCTGCCACTGCTGGTGAAGCACCAATTACATAACTTATTGGTTCATCCCAATTTTGTCCATTGACTAGAAGTGACTGTTCTACCGTTGCCATACCTGTTATCTGTCCGTAATAGTTCAATAGTGTCGCTGAACCAATTCCTGCCATTGCGACCAATGTCACTATGGCAACAATCGGTGTCTGCTTGCCAAAAATGCTAATCTTTCTCCTCATATGATTACCTCCCCGCTAAACACTCCCAGGATCATGCCTCCCCCCTTTTGGCTGATCCTTTCCTTGCCGACAATATTCTCGGCAAAGCCACTACCGACAAAGCGGTCAAAAGTATTACAGCGGCAATTACAAGAGGAGCTGAAGATGCCCAGGATATAAGCCCGGTGACCCCCGTCCCATCAGTCTTCTTTATCTCCTCGGCCGTGGAGCTTCCCCTCCTCGTGTTATCATTCAGGCCGGTGGAGTAGGATGGCACATAGGTCTCTAGTATCTTGGCGTCCTCGTTCCAGAGCGTTATCTTGTTCATCCCCTTCGGAAGCTCCGAGCTGTATTTTATCTCGAAGCATCCGTTCTTATCCAGCTGTGCCTCCTCGACCATGTCCTTGCCAACGTAAAGCGTTATGGTGCCCGATCCCCTGTCCTTGAGGCAGCCCTTAAGGGTCAGGACGTTATCCGAGTAATACGGGCCATCTATCGTCGTCTCCTGTGCTGGCGGAGCGCTCTCCACTGTAGGAGCAACGCTCAACGGAGCAACCCCCGCGAATCCACCTCCGGAGCCGCCTGACTTAGCCAAAGGCGCCGGAGCGCCTCCGCCTGAAGGCGGCGTTGTTATCCCGAGCGGCGGATCGTCAGGAGGGCATGTCCCTCCAAGGCATTCGCAGCCGTATATGTAAAGGTTGTACATGTCGAGAATGCCCGTGGTGTCTGAAAGCACCTGCATGTCCACCGTGCAATTGCCTGTGGAGACGTTATACAGGCATCCCGGGCATGGTGTCGTGTTGCACCTGTGGGTCAGCTTGTTCAGCTCCTCCACGAAGTGTGCTGTCTCTGTGCCGGCGAACTCTCCGGCGAATGACCATTCTGATGCGCCGTTCCTGCCCACGTCAAGGCGCGGGTTGGTCGGGTAGGTCTCTATCAGCTTCGTCATCAGGCTCTTGTAAAAGTCTATTATGTCGTTCGAGGCCGCGTAATAATATTCTCCGTGGCTGACGTTCGCTATCTCCTGCATGGTCGCCTGGTCGGCGTCCGCGCCGAAGGCAACTGCATGGACTCTTATTCCATGCTGCTCCCATGCGTGCCTGGCCTTATCTATGGCCTCCTGCCTTGCAACCAGATTCGTGCACTCTCCTGATATGCACCTGTTAGCCTTCCCGTCCGTCATGAGCAGTATGGCCTTGGTCGGGTTAGTGCCCTGGTTAACTATCTCGGTCGCCTTCTCTATCCCGCAGGATATGCAGGTGGTGGCAAGCGAGCCGTAGCTGTCTATCTGGTTGAAAAGCGCGGTCTTGTTCTTCGTCAGGCCGGTGAAGTTGATGAGCGCCGTGGAGTAGCTCACGAGGCCCACGTTGTTCGAGGAGAAGTTCAGTGCTATGTTTATGAGCTCCTTGTCAGCGGTCTTGGCGTCGTTTATCTTGCATGGGGTCTCTCCCGGCTGGGCCCTTCCGTCCGGGCCGCAGTCGTCATCCATGCTGCCGGAGACGTCCGTTATCACTACTATGTCTATCTTCTTATCGCTCATATAGTTCACCGGGAATCCGGAAAGATCAACCCTTGCATCCGTTATGAGTATGTTCGTTGGCATTCTCACCTTGCCAGTGGAGTCAGAGCCGCCTCCTTCAGGGAACAGCACGCTGTTGTTTTCGTTCCCGTTCGTGAATACGGTCCACGTGTAGCACGGCGGCTCGCATTTCTGGTCATAGTTCGAGGAGAGCGGGCTGCACGAATATGCGTTGCACACGCCTGAAAGGCAGTAGTCATGCCCGTCGTCAGGGTAGGCTGTCCAGTTCAGGAGGACGCACTGGTCATCCTCGCAGTTGTGCGCCTCACCGCACGGGGTCTGGTCAGGCAGGTTCGTGTAGACGCACTGCCCAAGCTGTGCTTCACTACACACTTCCGTGGTGCATTCGCTCTGGTCGTTGCAGTTTTTCTGCGACCCGACGCACGCCCCGTCCGAGCAGTGGTCGCTTATGGTGCAGTACAGCCCGTCAGAGCACGCGTTCGTGTCATTGGGGGCGTTCGAGCACTGATTGCCTGTGCATGCATCCGTTGTGCACGGGTTGGCGTCAGCGCAGTTTGATGCGGACTGGCAGCATACCGCCCCTCCGGGCCCCTGCTGGCCAAGGCAGTCCGGGTCGGCGCAATCCACCTTTCCGTCACAATCGTTGTCATGGCCGTCTGTGCAGGCTGTTTCCGGCGAAGCCGGCGTTCCCCAGACGAAACCGCCTGTGAAGTAGCAGGTCTGGTTGCCCGCCCCGCATTTCTGCTTGCTGCATTCGGCCTGCCCGGAGCATGTCCAGGGGCCGCTGCATGTCATCGTTCCTGCCACGCCGCAGCCTCCCTGGCTGCAGTCATAATTATTCCCTGTCTCGCTTATCGTGCCTGTTCCCACCCCTGAGCAAGTAAGCGGGCCCGGGGTAGAGCAGTCATAAGCGTTGCAGTCCTCGCTCTGGTATATGCACTGGCAGGATGAATTAAGGTCGCACATCCCTGCATAATACCTCGTGTGGGATTCGCACCTGTCGGCGCAGTCAGAGTTCTGGTCGCAGCTGGCGCCGCAAACCTCAGGGCCTTTCCCGTCCGAAGGGTTGCTGTCGCGGCACTCATGCTGGTACGAGCACTGGTTGCCCGTGCACGTATTCATGCCGCTGCAGTAGTTGTGCACGTTCACCGAGAAGTCCCATGTGTATGGTTTTACATCAATGCCACATCCTGACGGGCAGCTGGTGTCGGAGCAATCAGAGTCCTGGGTCTCGTCGTACAATGCCGAACCATCAGGGCTGCATAAGCAGCAGGTCCCGCAGTCTGATCCGCCAGTTGAGCATGAGCCCCAGTTTCCTGTCTGGCTGCAGGTCTTTGCGCCGGAACACGCCCCGCTTCCGCATGGCTGTGTCGCTCCGGGAGTGCATTCACACCCCTCGTCTATCTTCCCGTCACAGTCGTTGTCCTTCCCGTCGCATACCTCTTCTGCGGTTTCGTGCACATTCGGGTCGGAGTCGTTACAATCGCCGCAACCCAAAGAGTATCCGTCGCCGTCAGCGTCTCCCGAGCAGGTCGCGTAATCGTCGCAGTCCTTCAGCGTACAGACCAAAAGGCCGCGGCACTCGTTCTGGACGATCGCCGGGTAGTCCCCGAATATGTGTATTCCGCAACCATCTGCCCCGCACCTGTCGGCCGGGCATCCGGTCGGAGAACAGTCATAGTCCTGTGTATCATTATATAGTGCAATCCCATTCACATCGCAGCTGCAGCAAACTCCGCAGTCTTTGCCGGACGAAGAACAGCTTCCGCTCCACATCCCTGAGGAATTGCATGTCTGTGTGCCCTTGCAGCCCCCGAAGCCGCATTGCTGAGTCGCTCCAGGAGTACACTGGCACCCTTCATCGATTATCCCGTTGCAGTTGTCATCCATTCCGTTGCACAGCTCAGGCGCTCCGGGATGGATAGCAGGGTTCGTGTCGTTGCAGTCGCTGTCGCACTCTATATCATAACCGTCACCGTCAGCATCAGTGATTTTTGGGGTGTATGCTGTGCAGTCGTTGTGGGTGCATGAGCAGCCGCTGCAGGAGTTCTGCGTATCCGTGTAATTCCTATAGGTCCCTTCGTAGCATCCGTCCAGCTGGTCGCACTCGGTGGCAGAGCAGGCCAGGTTGCTCTCACATTCTGCTCCGCAGGCTAGTGAGCATGCTGTCCCGCAGGCTCCCAGAGAGCACGAGAAGGGCGAGCATTCTGAAACGTCCTTCCACCTGTGGAAGACGCATTCCCCGGCCTTGCATATGTACTCCTCCTTTCCGGTATTGCAGGAGTCGCGGCATTCGAAGCCGCTCTCGTCGCACACGTTCCCCTCGTTCAGCGGCTCGCAGTATTGCCTCGTGCTGCTCACTGTGTAGTTGCATCCGGAAGGCGCGCAGCCGTATGACCTGTATTCCTGGGGCTTGCACCTCTTGCAGTCCTGGTTGGTCCATTGGCCTGAATCGTACCATCCGTCGCTCTTGCTGCAGTTCTCCTGGACGAATGAGCATTCGCAGCCCATCTTGCAGACACCTGAGTAATATCTTATCTTGCCGGAGCAGTAGCTTTGACAATCTGATCCAGACTCGCACTGCTCCCCGCAGTTCTTCTGGCCGTCACCGCAATGGGTGCAGCCTGAACAGTAGCTGCTGTCGTCCTGCGCCCCGCATGCCCAGTCGTCTGAGATGCATGCGCAGAAGTATGAGTTGCATGTCCCGAACCCGTCCCTGGTGCAGCGCCTCCTTTCAAGGTAGTTGCAGAAGTTGATGGTCTGGGTGCAGTCGGTGTTCTGGTCGCAGAGCGCACTGCAGGCTCCGCCACTCACACCATCTGTCAGGTTGTTGTCGTTGCATGTGTGGGTTATGTTGCCGTACTGCGGCTGGGTGCATATGTGGCTTGAACATATCGATTCGACCTTGACGTGGGTATCCCACGTCGGGTGGTAGCCGTCCGGGTTGTAGTCGCAGGTGGCTATGGACGGCAGATCCTTAATGTCGCAGTCCGAGTTGGTTGCACAGCAAAGCGTGCCGTCAGGCCCGCTCTTCCCTACGCAGTCCGGGTCGGCGCAATCAGTCTTCCCGTCACAGTCGTTGTCGTACCAGTCTCCGCAGTTGGATTCGACCACTTCAGGGGTCCCCCACAGCCAGCCCATCTCATTCGAAAGGTAGCATGTGTAAGTTGATAATCCGCATGCCATCCTCTGGCACATGTACTGCTGGTTGCAGACCCATGGCCCGCGGCAGGTGGTGTTTCCGGCCAGGCCGCACGCCCCGCTGCTGCACCCGTACATGTCGCCTATCTCCCTGATGGTGCTGGTACCTGCTCCTGTGCAGGCGAATCTTGAAGGCGTGGTGCAGTCGAATTCGCTGCAGTTCTTTGGCACGGAATATTTCTGGTTGTTCATGCAGTAGTATTCCGTAAGTATGGAGCCGGAACATATGTCAGTACGCTCTTCAACCGGGCAGTAGGTCTGGTTCTCGTTCGTGCAAAGGCTCTCCGCGGTCGCGGTGCCAGCGGTGAAATAATCCTTTCCTGAATCAGTATCAGAACATGCCTGCCTGCAGTCCGAGCGCATCCCTCCCCTGAAGTCGTTTCCGCTGTAGACGCAGCTCCCTGCGCTGCAGGTCCAGTCCTGGTAATAATAATACAGGTCTCCCGAGGCCGGATAGCAGTGGTAGCCTGCCGAGGCGTTGTCGTATTTGTTGCAGTCCTCCGTCTGGTATGAGCACGAGCAGAATGTGCTGTTACAGTATCCGCTGTAGTACCTTGCGCTTCCGATGCACTTGTTCGAGCAATCTGAGTTCTGGTCGCACTCGGCGCCGCAGACCTCAGGCCCCTTGCCGTCCGACGCATTGCCGTCCCTGCAGTCGTGGGTGTAATTGCAGGCGTTGTTCGAGCAGAGATTCAGGCCTGTGCAGTAGTTGGGCACCCCCTGGGAGAAATCATATGTAAATGGATTGGAATCTATGGAACAGCCGTTTGGGCAGCTGGTTGCCACGCAGTCGGAGTTCTGGGTCCCGTCATAGCTCTTGTTCCCGTTCCCGTCGCAGCGGCAGCATATGCCGCAGTCGGCCCCGGATGAGGAACACGAACCCCAGATCCCCTGGGAGCTGCACGTGCGCGTGCCCGCGCATCCGTTAGAGCCGCATGACTGAATCGCTCCTGGCGTACACTGGCAGCCTTCGTCTATGATTCCGTCACAGTCGTTGTCCTTCCCGTCGCAGACTTCCGTTGCTCCCGGATATATGCCGCTGTTGGAATCATTGCAGTCCCCGCACTGGGGCGAGTATCCGTCGTTATCCACATTCGGGCCGCAGGAAAGGTAGTCATTGCAGTTCCTGCTGGTGCATGTGTAAATAGATGAACATACATTCTGTACGCTTGCCGGGTAATCCCCGAATATGTGGGCGCCGCATGTTCCTACACCACATCCGTCAGCCGGACAGGTTGTTGGAGAACAGTCGGAGTTCTGTGCCCCGTCATAATTTGCAGTCCCGTTCACATTGCAGAGACAGCATGTTCCGCAGTCCCTTCCGGATGAAGAACAGCTTCCGCTCCATGTCCCGTTCGTGCAGGTCCTAACACCTCCACAACTTCCTGAGCCGCATGCGAGCGTCAGGTTCTCGTCCACCTGCCCGTCACAGTCGTTGTCCTTTCCGTCGCAGATTTCTGTGGTAGGCGTGCACTGGGTGTCATTGTAACAATCGTATATCTTTATGTAACCATAATGGATGCTGTAGCCAGGATACTGCCCGTCCTTGCCGTCTGACATCTCCTGGTCGAATAAGGGATGCTTCATCTCTATGTAGTTGTCTCCTGGGACGAATGTGAACTCCCCGGGCATAGTGAACCATTTCCACCCGGTCCATTCTGCCGTGTTCGGGTCGTACCATTCCTTTGTGACCCCGTTGGCGGTGACCCTCACGTCCTCGTTCTCCTGTGATGGGCCATCGAAGAGTCCGTAGAATGCTATCTTTCCGTGCATTGTCTCAGGCACTGCCGGGAATTTGACCACGATTCTGCTGTGGTCGTTAGTCCAGCAGTCCCAGTTGCTCGGGAACCCCTGGGTAGTGTCTGATGTGCACTCGAATGTCCCGCTGACGTATATGTCCTTTATGATTGCCTGATAATCCTTGCCTATGCACGTGCATGCATATGCGCTCTGAGATATCCCAAGGAAAAGGAATAGGGAGAAGAAAATAAACAATGCCTTCCTTCCTGTGCTCCATCCAAAATGACTGAATTTATCACCCTTCATAGCATCCCACACACTTCTTATATTGCCTTCCAAAGGCTGCCCGGAATCCATCATCCCCCTTCAGGATTCGTTCAGGCCGCCTGGAAGTCCAGCGATCCCGGATCGGAAAGTATCGTGAATGCCGGGTCAACAGGATATATCCACTTGTTCCAGTTGAACGCGCTCGCCCTGAAATGGTCTCCGGACTGCGCGTCAGACGGCAGGATGAATCCCGTCGTCACCACGGAAGTTGTCCCAGGTTGTATGGCCGATTTGACGGTGCCTATGCTGCTTACCGGCATGGGCGTCCCCTGGACGATCTCCGCCACCTGGACTATCTGCATCGAAGCCACCGGGTCTTCGCACGTGTTGCTGTTGCTTACCTCTATGTTGTACATGGTTCCGGAAACCGCCGACTGTATCTCCTGGAAGTTCTGGTCGAGCAGCCTCATTCCCGTTATCTGGAGGCAGTATCCCTCGTGCTCGCACAGCGGGTTTTCAGAGCAATCCCCATCGAAGCAGTCCGCGAACATGTCGCAGTCGTTGTCTATCTGGTCATTGCATGACTCGGCTACCGGAGCAGGGCATCCCGCCCATGCGCCAGCCGCGCAAGTCTCCATGCCCACGGCGCAGGCGCCGTAGTGGAACAAGCCACATGATCTGGTAAGGCTTTCGTCAGTTGTTGCATCACAGTCGTTGTCCTTGTTGTCGCATATCTCTGCAACCGGACCGATTGAACCAATGCACGTGCCCCACTGGCCGCTCGCGCATGTCTCAACCCCTGACTGGCACTCTCCCGTGTCGATCCCGCATGACCTCGTCACGCTCTCATCAATGGAGCCGTCACAGTCGTCGTCAACATTGTTGCATGTCTCCACAGCTCCCGGGTGGATTGCAGCATTGGCGTCGTTGCAGTCCGTACCAGTTGGGCAGAGCTGTGCGTCATATCCATTGTAACCATCCTGGTCATTGTCGTGGCAATTGCTACCACTCTGGGTGCTGACCGTAAGGTTTAGGTTTACTGATCCTCCCTGGGGGCACATTGACGTCTGTGCAGCATCCCTGAATCCTGCAGGCGTATTCACGGAGAAGACTACGGTATCGCCGTATACGCAGCTTATGGAAAATTTGGTCGTTTCCATGCCCTTGCTCCCGTATTTCCCTGCCTGGGTTGTCGAATAAGGCGCCTCATTGGTCACCTCAATGCCGTTTACCATGCCCTTGACCTGCGTCCCTATTGCCGCATTGGCCCCGTCTATCTTCAGGGTCCCGTAATATTCCGTTATTACCGGAGTACCTGTACCTGCGACTGCCGCAGAGTACATAACGCTCAGCGCCAGCAGAGCCGCGCAGAACGTCGTGAATAAAGCTATCCTTGCTGAACTCTTCCTCATCATCTTAGTCGCCTCCTAAATGTCGTAGTATACAAAACCCCAAGGGCGACTATTACTATTATAATAATCACCGCTGTCCCAACCTGGCTCATGGTAAGCATACCCGTGAAGCCCTTCGTGAACGTGCCTGTTATCGTTGCGGGCTTCCTGAGCTGTTCCACCGCCATCTCGGCCTTGCCGGACTTTACCTTCTCGAGCGTTATCGAAACGTCGTCGAAGCCGTCCCCGTCAAGGTCAACACCCTTACTCTCTCCCAATCCTATCACTATGTCGTTCTCTCCAATCGAGAGAAGCACCGCGAAGTCGCTCAGCGACTTCACCTTTACCTCGTATTTCTTCCCGTCGACGTCGAACTCCATAACGTCATCCTTTGCCGCTGACACGGAAACGTTGGTACCGTTTCCGAATGTTATTATAAGCTTCCTGCCCTCCGGCTGGAATGCCGCTTGGTCCCCTCCGGTCTGTCCGGCTCCGCCGCCTGTGGCAACTCCGCCGGAAGGACCTGATCCTCCTGCACCACCGGCTCCTGCAGGTGTTGTCGTCTGGCTTGCATATGTCTCTTGCCCGGTGAACGTGAGGTCAAGCGGTGTCGGGCCGCCACCACTCTCGAAAGTAGCCTGCTCCTTGGCCTGCAGAGCATTTGTCATCCCTGGTGCCGTGGCACGGAATATTACCGTTCCACCCACCGGTCCGTTGTATACCACGAGTTTTCCATCAACAAAGTCCCGGCCTCCGTAGGAGCCAATTGCTGAAGTGGTTATCTTGCTGTCCTCAGTAGAATGATAATAACCATCAGTATCTTTAACAAATGCCTTGATTGTAGATCCGGCAGGCAGCGGCTTGCCGTTTATCGTTGCCTTTCCGTAGAATTCGTGTGGAAAAATTGGCATATTTTCTGACGCCGCCGCAGCGCTCGCCGCGATTACCGACACCATGAGTACCGATATTATCATGACCAATGAAATCTGCTTTCCAACCTTCATCATGCCTAATTTCACCTTTTCTTTCAACCACCTATCTCTCCTCCCGACACCTCTTCACCACTGACTGTCTGGCGCGCCCGGCGCCCCTTGCGAAATGGAAAAAATAAAAAAGAAATAAAGGGAGGGGGTTTCCCCCCACCTTACTTACGCTGTGAGTCCTGCTACCGTGTCCTCAGCGGTTACCCACATCCAGTATCCCATCTTTGGTGTCATGAAGTAACCACCTGACTCGAATGGACTCAGACCTCCTGTGTTCGCGACCGGAAGCTCGTACTTCTGGGTTACTGCGTCCCAGCCGATTACCTGCGCGTAGCTCCTGTCTATCGAGATAAGAGCGTTCCTCACAAGCATCGGTGAGTTCCATGTCAGTCCGACTGTGTTCCATCCCTTCTTCACGGCCTTCGTCGGTATGCTCGGCATTGAAGGCGCTGCATAGACGAGTGAAATCACGTCAGCCTCTGACATCTTTACCCAGTATCCCTGAAGCGGCGATATCACCGATCCCGCACCCAGGCCGTAGAAGGCCTGTGCGCTTGAGTTCCAGGCATAGATCGAGTCAACCTTTGACAGGTTGAATATCTCTGACACCTGGTCCTTGCTCACGTCAAGCAGGTACGGAACCGATATGAAGTTCCACCCAGTCTGAAGGTAGACTTCATTGTCCGCGACTTCCAGGAATTCGACCGTTATTGTCATCGGCTCAAGGTCGATCTGCTCGCTGTAGTGGCACATGCTCGTTCCGATTACCATGTCACCGAATGCGCAGCCCTCGCCCGGGCACTTTATGCCCAGAGGCTCAGCAGGCTTGCACAGGTATGCATGGCCGCCGGTTATTGTCACTTCAGCGACTCCTGGTGTCGTCGATGTCAGCTCCAGTGTCGTCCTTCCTGTTATCGGGTCAGTCACTACCCTTGCGCTCGTCGGGTTGTGCGAATCCGCAACGCCGTTCCACTTAAGCACGGCGCCGTTCTCCGCTGTCCCTCCGACATAGACATTCCCTTCAACTGCCTGTCTTATGTCCATGTAGGGGTTCTCAACCTGGATGGAAAGCACCACCTTGCTCTTGCCGTCAGCCGGCACGATCTTCTTGCTGGCCCATATGTTCCACTGTGTTGCCGGGTCGACGAACTCAAGTCCGCCGTGGGTCGGCTTAAGCTGTGTTGGCCTAAGGCTGGATGGTATTCCATTCTCATTCATCTCCTGACCCTGGTATGGCTCTGCGTCGAACACGTCCACATCAAGCGTCCCGCCGTGGTTGCATTCCCTGCCGTCATACACAACGTAGACCGATCCTCTTCCGAACATCAGGTCTCCGCAGTACAAGACGGACGTTGTCGGACCACCCGGGTGCTCCATGTGGAAGTTCGTCCATCCGAACTTTGTCATTTCAAGCGGGTCGAATATTCCCATTGCGCCCACCATTCCCATCGGGCCTACCTGGACGCAGATGTTCTCGAATGTGTAGTCCGTGTATCCCCACGGGTCTCCTGGGTCGCCGCTGAATCCGTTTCCAAGGTATCCTGTGACCCTGTTTCCGTTCCTGTCCTGGACCTCCACGGTCACCCATGCGCCAGTCTGTGCGTCAGCCGGCAGCCTGTCTGAAGGCGATATTGATGTTATTACCAGCTTGACTGGAGCGCCCTGGAACTTGACCGTAGTCGAATCCGAGTCAAGATTGTATGCGCTTGCCGTTATGGTCGCTGTCTGCGGAAGGTCGCTCATGACCTTAAGGTCCATCTCTCCAAGGAGCGATGGGTAAAGGTCTCCAGTAACTGAATTGTCGTAGTTGTTGTTGCCATCGAAATCCTCCGATATCACGACCTGCTGCCCTGCGGCAGTGACCGTGACGTCGTCGATGTGGTCGTAGACAACGTTTCCGCAGTCATCAAGCACCCTCAGCAACAGCATCGCCTCCTCCTCGCCGTCAGCGGGCACGCCGAAAGCCGGAACCGCAACTATGTCGAGCTTTGCGGGCTCTCCAGCTGCGAAGCTTACGAACGTGTAGTCCGCGTCAAGCGCGAGCGGCGTTGCTATTATCTTGAATAGACCGGGGTACTTGCTTGTCACGTATACCTGTGCCTGCCCGTTCACGTCGGTCGTAACGACCGGCTTGCCGTCGGCAGCCAACGGAAGCGCGTGCTTGGTGCTGTCGTAGAACTTCACCTTGGCATTCTCGAAGTAGCTGTCTATCCAATCGGACAGCTCGGTTCCGAGGAAGTCGCCAAACAGAAGCTCCTCAGCGTATTCTCCAAGCTCTGTTTCCTTCAGGAGTTCCTTGAATTCCTCCCTTGTGAAGCAGTGGTCTTCGTCCATGTATGTCGTCTTGCAGATCTCGGGTATGTCCTCCTGAGGTACAATCTGAGTTACCTTTGGCGAATTGCAGTACTCTTCAACTACATGGGTTATTACCCAGTCGCCGAAAGGCAGCTTCAGACAGTAGTCCATCTCAACCTCGACCTGCTTTGCGTGCGGGTTCTGGAACCCGTCCGCGGTCTGAAGGTTCAGAAGGAACGCGTTCTCTTTAGGCTCGAACTCGTCGTTGGTGCAGATCACCGTCTTCGGATAGAATCCATCGTGGTTTATCAGGACTACCTGAGTCGCCAGCTGGGATTCGAAGTCTATCTCCTCCGGGTTCGGGATGATCTCTATGCTCTTTCCGAGACCTTCGTATTCTCTCTTGCATTCCCCTGTAGATATCAGGTCGCTCAGGATCACCTGAACGTGCTCGGCTGTAAGGTCCCTGAAGTACAGGTATGCGTAACCACCCTTGAACAGGATGTCATCCGCATATCTGTCGCCGAATCCGTAGCTTGGCGTTGCGTTGTACGGGTATGGCGGGCTCACGTAATCGTTGTTCCTTGAGTCCCTTATACCATTTCCGCATGGTCCTGTCTGAGACACAGGATCTATCCAGTTGTGGTTGTCGCTGTTGATGCAGTGGTCTTCAACGTCTCCTCCATATTCGAGCTTGGTTATGTCAGGAGAGTTGTAGTCCTGGTAGTACTCGAAGGCAACATCGTATGTTCCGCATGGTATTTTCATCGGAGTGCCCGGATTCGGGTGCGATTGCAATACCACGTAGAAGTCTGCCGTGTCTCCTGCCCTTATCAGGACGCCACCCTCTCTCTGGTCATCGTTTTCCCAGCCCCTGGACCACCAGTCAGCTCCTAATCCTTCCCAGACTTGTGCATCCTGAAGCTCTATGATGACCTCATTCGGATTCCATGGAGCCCTGCCGACCAGAAGGTCCGCGTTAGGCCCGCTGATCTGGAATCCTGCCTGTGCCTCTGTCTCTTTGTATATATAAATGGCAAGGTTGGCCGGGTCCGGCAGAACAGCTGTATCGAACGCCAGCTTGTCTACCATTATGTCCCCCTCTTCGAGGTCCGTCCACTGCTTTTCCGGGTCTGCGCAGTTGTCTATGACGACCTTGTCAAGGACAACAGGATCCGTGAAATCGCAGGTCTTGTCCATCTCCCAATCACAGAACACGTCTATGAAAGGTTCTGTGCACTGGGTTATGTCGAAACCGGCGCAGCTTCCTGATGTGCCCGTGCATTCTGAACCTTTCCAGGCGCATCCTGACGCACCATTGCATGCCTCCTGGCCGAACTGGCCCAGAACGCTGCATGGGATGCTTCCAATGCATTCTCCCTCTTTCAGTGCATACGGGCTCTTCACTTCTATGAAGCTCGCGCAGTCCTCGCCCTTAAGCTCCGCGTCCACCGTACCGGCGAAGTCATAAACGAGGAAACCGCAGGTGTCGAACACCGCGAATTCATCCTTTACCTCTTCGCTGGTTATCTGCCTGCCCTGGTCGACAAGGTACTGGTTTGCAGGGTTCACTGACTTGAATGTGGTTGTCATGTAGTCAGGGAAACCAACGAACCTTACCTCCGGCTTGGGCTCACACTGTGGAAGCGGGGTCTGGTACAACGGGCAGCAGTCTGCCGCGTCAACGGCAACGACCTCAAGCTCGCAACAATTGTCCGAGTCCCTGTAAAGCGTTGCCGCCGGCGCCGTTCCTGTAAGCTTCAGGTCGGCGCAGACAGAGTCTGTTGAAAGGTGCGCGTCGTCTGCCGTGCACGGGTTCTGCCCCGTGCCCTGGACCATAAGGTCCACGCAGAAGTGTGCGCTCCCTCCGTTGCACTCCTGATCTATCAGCTTGTTTCCGCAGACGTCTATCACAGAAACGTCAACGCTCGTGGACTCCTCGCAAACTAGCATGGAGCTCTTTCCAACGTCAACGTCTATGCAATCCGGCTCTGCGTTCTCCACATCGACTTCCTCAGAGCCTGGCTGCAGCGTGTCGGTGTTTGCGACAATAATGAACTGTCCCAGACCCTGGCATCCGCAAACCTCAAGGCTTCCGGCGCCGAGTGTGAGCTTCCCCTGGACCGTGTGGTCGTCAAGGAACCTCTCTTCTCTGAAGTCGGTGTCGCTTATGTAGGTCGAGCCTTCAGGAGACTCAAGCGGATCCTGTATTTCCACTCTCACTATGCTCTCCCACTGCTGCATGTGGCCTGATATCGGGTCGAGATAGTGCTCTATCCTGTTTCCGCACTCGTCAGTCACCTCTACATTCACGTCTATGCACTGGTCTGCGGCCATCTTGCCGTCAGGCGTTGTCAGTGCATCGACTACTATCTTGTAGGGCTCCCCCACGACTCCGTTCAGATATACGCTCTGTGAACCGAGTCCGTCTATCGAGACTACAACCACGTGCTGGCAGAGCTCGCATGTCGTCACAAGGTATGTGTCTGCAACGCCCATGTTAGTCTGCTCTTCCTCGTGGTTGCTGTTGCTTGCCGGCGGGTTTGACGGGTCTTCAGCAAGCTTGCCTCCGCATGCGCTCGTAAGGTCGAACTTGACCACGGGCTTCTGCGGTGCATCCGTTATCACGTTTCCGCATCGGTCGTAAAGCGTTACCTCTATGAGCTGGTTGTCTCCGCCCACGATTTCAGCGTCCTGTCCATCAGTCACGTAGAATGCGACCGGCACACCCGCGTTGATCCCTACATATTCATATATCTTGTTAGATAGGCTCAACAGAAGGGAATTCAACTCGAGGGTAGCCACTCCCTTGTCACAGTCCGGAAGCAGAGTAAGATACTTGTTTCCATCCGAGTCTGTGTACTGAGGACCTGGCACATCAACGAAATGACCAAGGTTGGTCTTGAAGAAGACCGGTATCTGGTCGTCGTTGACATCCCACCCGTTAGCGTCAATGAGCTGGATGTTTACTGTCCTGCCCACTGTCGGGTGGTCCACGTCTATGATTGTGCCGACTGCGCCGTCAAGGCCTGTCATTGAGTTCGCTGGCACAGGCTCCTTTGGCGAATCGGTGTGTCCGTACAGGAGCAGCGTTCCTACAGATATATTTAAGTAGTACTTCCACTCCTGGCCGTCAGGCACGTAGCCGCCAGCTATCTGCGTGGCAGCGCTGACCGGCCATGGGGACGGATATGTCAGGCTGCATGTGTCAACTACACCGCTGCCTGTTATGTTGCACGTACCCAACAGGATGTCCTGGCCCATCTGAAGCCCTGCAGAAGCACCGTTTTCCATGTATACTTTTACAGAACCGGCCTGAGTGCCAAGCACGAAAAGGCTGTCGAGCCTTCCGTTAGCGCCTGTTCCCCTTCCTGTGAATCCGGCTGAACCGCCTGATCCAATGAAGTTCTTCAGGTGAAGGTACTCAAGCTTGAGGCTAGTTGCCCTGGTCACCCTTATGACAGGCTGGACGTCGATTTCCCTTCTCACCCAGCTTGTGGGTGTCGGGTTCTGGTTGTTCTGGTCCGATGTCAGCACCTTGAACACGGAATCTTCCGCGAATGTAGGTGCGACAAGGCCCTTAACGGTCATCTCGACGCGCTCGCCCGAGCACAATGGTGAATTCGGAACAATCCTGACGGACTGGTCGTCTGCAATAACAGCAATATGATTACCAGCATCCGCCTCGTTTG
>Ga0315274_10004139_pt1 | contig 21394 bp, 13 predicted proteins | sample YL17G02_20_MG_FD_203700 | JGI IMG/M metagenome (GOLD analysis project Ga0315274, IMG submission 203700) | Sediment microbial communities from Yellowstone Lake, YNP, Wyoming, USA - YL17G02_20 | ecosystem: Environmental > Aquatic > Freshwater > Lake > Sediment | place: USA: Wyoming | collected...
GGAAGTATGTGCAGGAACAAGGGAATGAAAAAGAGTACAAAGAGCTGCATAAGGAAATGCAACTTAAATTGTTTTAATCGGAGGAAGCTGTAAGATACCCCGCAGCTTGCTGCGGGGAGGCTTCATTGCATGGAATGAGTCCTTCAGGCGAATCCATTCGAAAAGAAAACCAGGATCGCGGATCGTTCGAAGACCGGGTAGCCATTCTCTTTGAAGAGCTTGGGATGGCAATTAAATGGGGGAGACCATCCATTTTATTCGCTGTCTATAAGTCTGAATTCATTCGTGCAGAAGCAGAATCCTTGCTGGAGGAAAAACTCGCCAAAGTTGGGCAGGTGGTGTATCACCTGCAGATAAATGATGAACGGTTCGACATTCTCCCTTTTCTAGCGCGATACCCTCGCCGGAAGAAGACCGTCTTTTATATTTCAGGTTTACGCTGGGGAGGTGGACGAGGCGGTCAGAATGCATACCGGGCTCTTAATATAAGGAGGGAATTCCTGGTTGATAACTCCATTCGCACCGTCTTATGGCTCATAGAAGCAGAAGGGATTGATCTGCCTCTTCACGCCCCGGATTTCTGGGCTTTCCGTCACCGTGTCATCGAATTTCGCGAGCTTCCCGCTCTGGAGCATATCCACTCGTTTTTGGATGGACTGACCTCGCCTGACTGGGAGCCGTGTACTTTTAATGATGATATAGATGCCAGGATCGCATTGCGTGAAGCGTTACTTGATGAATTACTAGATAGAGATGAAACACAGGCTGCCCAGGCAAACCTTATTAATACATTGGCTTATCTGTACTGGGTGAAAGGGATACCGGAAAAATCAATCGATCTATTAAATCAGGGTTTAGGTATTGCTCAACATCTCTCTCTCCCTGATATGGAATCACGGTTTTGGATTGGACTGGGTAATGTATACCAAGACCTGAAACAAATAAATGAGGCGATCTATTCCTGCCGGAAAGCCAGTGCTCTCGACCCAGGGGAGTCCAAACCCTGGAGTAATCTGGGCAGCATTTACCGGGATCTGGGAGATACAAAGGAAGCAATCAACGCCTGTAATAATGCCATTGCACTCAATCCCATAGCTGCCAGACCCTGGAACAACCTGGGGAATGTCTACCTTGACCTTGGCTGCCTTGAAGAAGCCATCTCTGGTTACAGGAAGGCGATTGAACTTGATCCGCGTGATGCCAGACCATGGATCGATTTGGGGTGTGTCTATCGCGAGCAGGGGCGGATAAAAGATGCCATCAATGCTTTTAAGAAGGCCATCAATCTCAATCCCAAGGATAGTGTACCCTGGTATAACCTTGGGGGAGTATATAGCGATCTAAACCAAAATAAAGAAGCCGTCCGCTCTTTCAGAAAGGTTACCAGGCTTGCTCCAAAGAATGCCGGTTCCTGGAAAAACCTCGGTCGGATTTACCAGATAATGGATCAAATTCCCGATGCGATCATTGCATATAAGAAAGCGATCAGGCTGGTTCCTGAAGATGCCAGTTGTTATTCAGCCCTGGCAGCGTGCTACCGAAAAACGAACCGTCAAAAGAAAGTTGAAGAACAGATCAAGTTAGCTCTTCCATTGATAGAGAGGGAGAATGAATATAACCAGGCCTGCTTCGAGGTAATCCGCGGGAATGTGGACAAGGCTATCGAGTTGCTGAGAATTGCAGTTGAGAAAAATCAGGTTACATTGGGTTCAGCCCGGTGGGACCCAAATTTGGAATTCATCCGTAATGACCCGTGCTTTATAGATCTGGTCGGATTGGGCTAAATCCCCGATAAAGAAATTCTCTTGGCTGCTGCTTCGAAAAGACCAGGTATAGACCCAGAAATGTATGTAAGTAAGTCGATATCAGATTGGTCACTATGAGGTATTGAAGAAAAGAAGTGGGATTATAATCGGTTCAACATATAATCGGAATCAGGTGTAGTTATAAATATTCAAAGGAAATGATTCACAGTGACCGCCAGATATGAAAGCCGCTCTAAGGGCTGAAAGGGGCGTTAAATATGGATAAAATTCGTGTACTCGTTGTGGATGATACAGTTCTCATCAGGGAGGGGATGATAGCACTTCTGTCGTATTCGCAGGATATTGAGGTGGTCGGACAGGCAGAGAATGGGATCCAGGCTCTTGAAATGGTCAAACAGACACGACCGGATGTCGTTCTGCTCGATCTCGTCATGCCTCAACAGGACGGGTTGACGACCATTCCAAAATTATTGGAAATTGCGCCAGAAACGCATATCCTGGTTGTCACCACCTTTGCTGAGAACGAATATGTGTTTCCGGCAATTAAAGCCGGCGCTCTGGGATATTTACTCAAGGATGCCTCACGAGAACAGATAATTCAGGCGATCCGGGATGTGGCAGGAGGGCAGGCATTCTTATCCCCGTCGATAGCGCTTAAGGTGATGAACGAAATAAATCACCCCAAGGAGACTTCATATACGACTGACCCTCTCACCCAACGCGAACTGGATACCTTGCGCCTGATCGCGCATGGGCATAGTAATCAAGATATTGCAAACCTTCTTTTTATTCACGAACGAACGATTGCCAAGTACGTGAGCAGCATATTAAGTAAACTCCATCTCGCAAATCGCACGCAAGCTGCTCTTTACGCTTTACGGGAAGGGATTAGTGAAATCCCCAAGGAAACACCAGAATAAATTGATGTAAAAGGATTTCTCACGCTGTATATGCAGTCAAGGGTGAGAATTGCTGTCAGTTGATTGCTTCATGGGGGAGATACAATATATTCATCCGACCGATAAAAATTCTCTGGTATGAGATAGAGCTTTTCCCTGGTCCCAGAGGAGGGAAAGGCGACACAAAGATCCATTGAACCATGGAAGCGTCGTAGTATTCACTGGGGAAAGTTAATTAGATAATCTTCTATCAGCAGTTGAGAAACACGATGTTCATTTGGATCCTGAGGATGTTTTTCCCGGGGTCATTTTTGACCACCTGAGAGATGATTGGTTGGTCAATATTTATCCATAAATAAAACAATGTTTTAGGGTTTCAAAAAGCGGGTCAAGTTTGTAAAATGATAGTGCGACACGGAGAATCTCTCACCTATTTCAATAGAAAATAGCTCCATCAGTTCCGGAGGATAAAACCAATTGTTTATAGGCCGGTATCATTCCAAAATTGATAACCAAAGCCGCTTGACGGTTTCAGCGGACTTTCGCCAATTACTTTCTGAGGGTTCATTTGTGATACAAGGTTTTGACCGCAACCTCATGGTTCTTACGGCGAATGCTTTTAGAGAGCTGTGCCGGTTGATCACTGCGAAGAATATTGCCGACCCGCTAACCCGGCTTTTACTCAGGATGACCCTGGGTTCTGCCTCTCGGATTGAGGTGGATGGCTCGGGGCGCATAACGATCCCGCCGGATTTAAGAGAGTTTGCCGGCTTGGTGAGTGAGACCATCCTGGTCGGCCAGGGTGATTATTTCGAAGTCTGGGCTGCAGCGACATGGAACGATCAGGAAGCCTGCCTGAATGACGCTGATGCCAACAAGGAACGCTTTGCTGGGCTCGATCTTGCGAAGCGTTGAGACAGGTTTAATGACAGACCAGCTTGAACTTTTTAAGAGGATACGATGGCCATATTTGAATATATCTTAGCGATGGATTTCGACCGTGCATGGTTAAACTTCGAACTGGATTTGCCTCTTAAACCCAAGGATAATGGCGATCCCAATCCTTTTTATATTGATAGACCTGGTAATCCCATAGCGGATCTGGAAGATGCCCTCCTGGCGCCATTTCACAATCCACCTAAGTTTTTTTTCTCCGGACACCGTGGATGTGGAAAATCAACTGAGCTGCTTCACTTGATGGGGAATCCTGACATAGCTGAAAAATTCTGGCCGATCCATTTCAGCATCCGGGAAGAAGCAGATATTATTGATCTGGATTTTCGAGATATTTTATTGGCGGTCGGTGGTCGCATGTTCCGTGATTACCGGAACGCTGGAGGACATATTCCTGACCAGTTACTTAAAGAATTAAACAGCTGGAGGGGTAAGGTAGAGGAGGAGATAAAGACGATCTCAGGTCGTGTATCCGAATATGAAGTCGGTGCATCTATTGATGCTTTTTTTGCGAATGCTGGTATGAAGATGAAGTTGGAACCAGCAACTCGGGCTGAATTACGTCAGGTAATCGAACGTGATATTACAGGATTACTCTTAGTTATCAATAACATTGCCGCTACGATATTTAGTCAGGAAAAACGAATCCCCCTGATCCTGATTGATGATTTGGACAAACCCGGCCTGGAAGAAGCCAGAGCCATATTCCATGATCGGCGGGAAATTATGATGCAGCCAAACTGCGCCATTGTATATACGGTTTCGAGTGCTCTCTTCTACAGCAAGGATTTTGATGCCATAAGAGATCAGGCTGTTTTCCTGCCAAATATCAAGCTGCATCCCCATCAAGCTCCTGATGAGAGGAATAAAGAGGGATATGCTACTCTGCGCCGTTTTGTGACCTTGAGAATGGATACTAACCTCATTGAAGCATTAGCCCTGGAAGATGCGATCACCTATAGTGGTGGTGTCTTTCGGGAAATGGCTCGAATTATGCGTACGGCCATTGGTCGGGCGAGGCGGCGTAAGTCAATGAGGGTGGAGAGTGTCGATGTTGATTGGGCAATAGCAGAGATCCGAAATGAATACCGGCGTATCCTCGATAAGGATGATATTGAAATCTTGAAAAATGTCCATGAGCATAACAGGTTGGAATACAATGACCGCCTGCGACCATTGCTCCAGCTGTTAGCATTATTGGAATATCGAAATGGGGAAAACTGGTGTGATGTTCATCCAGTCCTAAGGGCGGTCCTCTATGAATAGTCCAGAGCATAATATCCAGATCACCCCCTTCAATATTGAGCCTCTTGAGGATCGAATAGAAATCCTTTATAGAGAGCTTGAGCTGGCAATTAAATGGCAGCGACCTTCAATTCTATTAGCGATTTATGGCGCTGAATATATCCACACAGATGCAAGCGCTGGTCTGGAAAAGCGATTATCCCATTTGGGGCAAAATGTTCATAATCTTCAAATTAATAACAATGGGTATCTTGATATTTCCCATATGCTGACCCTTGCGGACAAACCCGACCTCAATAAAACAGTTGTCTTTCTTGAATGGGGAGAAGGGAAGGATAGGTTAAAAGGATGCAGTCAGCTCGACCTGCAGCGGGATTATTTTATCGACAATCGGATCAGGGTTGTTTTTTGGATGACAGAGGACGAGGCGATTGATCTGGCTCATTTTGCACCTGATTTTTGGGGTCTTCGCCACCGTGTAGTGGAATTCATTGAAACTGTTAATCCAGAGCAGGTTTTACTTCGGGCATTGGAGTCGGCCTGGCATGGTATAGGTGAATATCCTGGCACGCTGGATGATACCGATGCAAAAATCGCCTTGCGTGAATCAATGCTGGCTGACTTGCCGAAAGATGAGGAATCGATCACTTTAAGAGCCAATTTATTGTTAACTCTGGGAATATTACACTGGAGGAAAGGTGATTTTGAAAAAGCAGCCGGGTTGTTAGAGACTTCTCTCGAGATCGCAGAAGTTACCCGGGATAAATGGTTTGAGGCAGTGTGTTGTAATGCGATCGCCCTGGTTAAAACAGACCTGGGGAAGATCAATGAGGCGATTGATTCTTATAAGAAAGCCATAAAACTCGCTCCAGACCAGATGTTTCCATGGAATAATCTCGGTAACCTTTACTCCGAGCTTGGCAGCAATGATGAAGCCATAGTCTCCTTTAAAAAAGCTGTCGAACATGACCCTACAGATGCCGTCAGTTGGAACGGATTTGGTAACGTTTATCGCCGGATGGGACGTACCGATGAAGCGGTTGCAGCCTACCAAAAGGCAATTGAACTTGCTCCCACTTTTGCCAACCCCTGGAACGGCATGGGTAATGTTTATGAAAGCACCGAACGAATTGAGGATGCTGTTTCAGCCTATCGGAAAGCAATTGAACTTAACCAGCGTTTCATCAACCCATGGCTCAGACTCGGGAACATTTCAGGAAAAGAACGGCGCAATGAACAGGCAATCACCGCATACCAGAAAGCCATCGAAATCGATCCAAAGAATTCCCGGGTTTGGAATGATCTGGGAAATGTCTATCTCTATGCAGGGTTGCCGGAGGAAGCCATTAACTCCTTCAACAAAGCCATTGAGTTGGACAGGGGATATGGGTGGCCTTATAGCAACCTGGCGTTGGCATTCTCTTATAGCGGCAGGTATCAGGAGGCGATCCTGCTGTACCAAAGAAGCATTGAGCTGCTCAGCAGCACCAGCGATAAAGCGATTTCATGGAACAGGCTGGGATATGCCTACCTCGGATTGAATGAGCAGGACAAAGCCACCGAAGCCTTTAGAAAAGCCGATGAGCTTGACCCGGAGAATAGGGCACCCAGGGATGAACGGAGTGCAATCCCAAAAGAACTGTTTGTGCATGGGAGTGCAACTGCGGGTGATGCCGCTGCTCCTTTTATGGAAACTCAACTTTCCGATAAGCCTGAGCCGGGGATCGCATTGACCACGGACAATCTATCCAGACCAGAACCTCAACACGCTGCCGCTTTACAACCACAGGCTGCTGGAACACCTGACGATTCAGCGGTGCATAATGGGGGAGATGGATATTTTACAGCCTGGTTAAGGAATCTGGAGGCTGTCGAGAGCGTGGGCAGTCCATCTGATGCTGCGCTTGACTGTGGATCCTCTGGAGGACAACTTGATGGGATCGATCGAACTGAAAAAGAGGTATCAGTTTCCAAACCTGCCGGTGTGGATAGAGATCCAACAATCATCACCCCTTCCATTGCTGAAGCGAAGGGTGTAAAGAAGCACGAGGCAGCCAGACGAGTGATCATAGCAAATTTGCCTAAAGCAAAGAAATCCCAGTCCCTTGAGCAGGAGGGGATTGTAACAGTTGAGTCGACTGAAGTTTCTTTACCGGTACCCAATACGTCTCCAGTTGAACAATCTCCTGCGGGGAATGTTATGAAAAATAAAACACCTTTCAGTGAATCATTTCCTGATAGAGAAAGGCTCTCCCAGGTAACAGAGCATGAGAAAAAACTATTGCCAGGGACTGAAGTTATTCCAGACGAACCCCCCGTCGGGCTCGGCATGGATGTGATCGATACAGAAACGGATCCAAAGGACGCTCGAATTTGGAATGAATTAGGGAACATCTATCTCAACGTAGGCGCTGAAGATGAAGCCATATACACCTACAGTAAAGCCATTCAATTGGACCGAGGGTTTGGAGTGTCATATCGCAATCTCGCCTTGGCGTACTCGCAAAAAGGCATACATGCAGAAGCGATACGTCTTTATCATAAAAGCATTGAATTACTCCCCAGTAATAAAGAAAAAGCGATTTCATGGAACAAGATGGGTGATGCTTACCGATGGTTGAATGACTACGATAATGCCATGGCAGCCTATCAAAAAGCTGATGAACTTGATCCGGAGAATTGTTCGCTCCTTATGCGTGAGCATTTCGATGTTCTGAGCAACTGCCAGATCGGGTGATTCCTATATCATCTGCACCAAAGTGAGAGGAAAAAATGAGCGAAACCAGAGATAATCAGAAGGCGGTCGGCATCAATAAGCGGGTTTTCAATCCATGGATCCACTTGGGTAAAATTTTTGAAAAGCAGCGGCGCAACGAACATGCGATCGAGGCATATCAGAAGGCAATCGAAATCGATCCCAAGAACGCACATATCTGGAACGAAATGGGGAACGCTTTTATCAATTCTGGTAGAAATGAGGAAGCCATTAACGCCTTCAACAAAGCCATTGAACTGGACAGGGGATATGGGTGTCCTTATAGCAACCTGGCGCTGGCATACTCGAATAAAGGCAAGTATCAAGAAGCCATATTACTTTTCCAGAGGAGTATAGAATTGTCCAACAATGACAGGGACAAAGCGATCTCCTGGAATAGGTTGGGTGATGCCTATCGCGGACTGAATGAGTATGGCAAAGCCACAGAGGCTTATCAAAGGGCTGATGAGCTTGCCCCGGGAAATGCTGCCGTCAAGGATCACCGTGGGAAAGTTAAAAAAGATATGGCTGAGCCTGTAGATGTAGTCGTTGGTGATGGTTCTGTTGTAGGGGAGGTTGAACCTGCTGATGGATTGGTGCAGGATAATGTTCAAGTCGTGGATAATCGAAACGAAATCTCCCGAAAAGTTGACACCAACAATGCTCATATCTGGAATGAATTGGGAAATATCTACTTCAACGTGGTTGCATACGATGATGCGATTAACTCCTTCAGCAAGGCTATTGAGTTGGACAAAACTTTAGGTTTACCGTTTCGCAATCTAGCGTTAACCTTCGTCCTGGTTGGTAGATATGACGAGGCGATACCCCTGTACCAGAAAAGTATTGAATTACTTTCCAGCAATCGCGATAAAGCCATTGCATGGAATGGGCTTGGCAATTCATTCAGGCATATGAATAATTACACCGAAGCTATATCCGCTTACCAGAAAGCCGTTGAGCTTGATCCTGCGAACACTTTGTATTCGGAAGATCTCAGCAACCTTTTAAATGAGGCGGGTACACCGGAGGAACTGGTCTCGGTAAATAAAGACGAGATTTCATCGGATCCTATGACGGTTGAGTCAAGAGCATCTGGTACCCTCCTGGAATCTTATTTGGGTGAGATTGAGGACCGCCAGGATAGGCTTGATGCATCGGATGTCAAGGGGAAAAGTGATACAGTCGCTCATACGCAAATGGAAGAAGCTATTGATCAAAAAGAAACAACCGATATGGTAGATGCTTTAGGAAACCGGAATATGATGGAATCTGAGAATGCTCAAGTATGGAATGAGCTGGGTGATGTCTATTACAACGTTGGTGCTTTTGAGGAGGCTATCAGTGCTTATTCAAAGGCAATAGCGTTGGATCCGGGGTACGGAAGCCCACATAGTAATCTAGCATTGGCATACTCTCGTAAAGGTAGATATGGAGAAGCGATCCCCCTCTTCCAAAGAAGCATAGAGTTACTTACCAATAATAATGATATTGCTCTTTCCTGGAAACGGCTTGGCAACGCCTACCGGAGACTTAATGACTACAATAAAGCTGTCGCTGCATATCAAAAAGCCGATGAGCTTGAGCCGAATAATGTATCGTTATTTGATAGGGCGCGTTTTAGTTTGACCAGCAACTGTCAGGTCGGATAGATCCTTTATATCTACATAATACCAAGAGGATATTATGAGCGAAATTGAACTTTGGAATGAAATGGGCAAGCTTTATTTCAATTCGGGTTCATCCGAAGATGCTATCGGCGTATATAAAAAGGCTATTGAGTTGGATCGAGGATATGGGTGGTCGTATGCTAATTTGGCGTCAGCGTATGTTCATGAAGGTCGATATGCAGAAGCAATACCGCTCTACCAAAAAAGTATAGAGTTGCTCATCGATGATAAGGATAAGGCGATTTCCTGGAATAGGCTTGGTGAGACCTATCGCTTGATGTATGATTTTGACCGTGCCATCGCTGCCTATCAGAGAGCTGTTGAACTTGACCCTGAGGATGTTACATTCAGGAAGGATCTAGCTGAAATATCGTATGATCAAGGCTGGAATGAAAATGTGAGTATTACGGTTCATAATAATTCCGTAGACAAATCCATGAAGGATTCTTCAGGACCTGATAAGCCATGGATGAATAATGCTGTATTCGAGAAGGATCCAATGGCGCAGGAATCCCCTGGACCAGCTGGTTATCAGCCAGCTACTGGTGAAAAGGAGACTTTGGAGGCAGAACTAACAGGGCAGGAAAGTTATTTCGCAGCCTGGTTGGAGAATCATAGTGATAATGGACAAGAAAAGAATATCTCCAGGACCTCGCAGGATGATGATATGGCTCAGGGTACGTTGGACAGGATCAGGACTCCATCTGGTAAGCAAAACCACTACCGGCCAATTATTCGCAGCCTGCACTACAAAAAATCAAAGAATCCAAAACATCCTGATAGCAGTGCAAAGCGAATGCTTCTTGTGCTTGGGGATACCAATCGATTACGCAGGAAAACCAGGGTACCTGAGGAGATCACCGGACATTCAGTTCCAGTATTGAAGGAGTCAATATTACAGGTTGAAGAAACGTCAACTCATGAGACACTTCCATCTGGTGAAGGTGGATATCCTGGAGATATTTATGAGGATAGATCGATGGAACCGACACCATTTGCCTCGTCAGGATCATCGCAATCACCTGGGAGACTGGGAGAGTTTTTCGAAGGGGAGCCTAAAACCCCACTGACCCCTTTGGTTTCTAATCCTGCTATTGTAGATACTACACCCCGTAAAATCTATAAACCACAGTCTTCAATCGAAGGGGACCAGGAATACGAGGCAGCATGTTGGGTATTCGGTGTGGATTCTTCCATGACCGATGAAACTCGATCGGCTGAAGAAGAATGCCTGCCTGAAATGGTGACTTGTGAGCCTGATCTGGAACCTCCCTTGTTGTTGGTTGAGCCATCTGATGAACTAGCGCTTGCTGAGGTTGATACATCCAGCAATGCTGTCTTGCCTGAAGCAATAAATAACTCACCTCAAGATGATAAAGAGCATGATCCAAAGGATACGTTCAACGGGATTGAATCCAACCAAGCCAACAAAGACACGCAACGCGTTGCTGAAGATATCGCAACTTATAAAAAAGTGACAGAGATCAATCCAAGGAATGCTTTTGCCTGGGATACGTTGGGTAATCTTTATAAGACATCTGGAAGCTATCGCGAAGCAGTGACGTCATTCGAACAGGCGGTTTCTCTCGATCCCAACAAGGCTTTATATCGTTACAATCTTGGTCTTGTATATGCCATACAACAGCGGTATGATGAAGCGATCGGGGCATTTGAAAAGGTTGTCGAATTCGACCCTGGAAACCGTCTTGCCCATGCCACCCTTGCTGGATATTATCGCAGATTGGGTCAGGACGCCGAAGCGAAGAAGCATATCACAATAGCCCTGTCAACCATGAAGGATGAAAACGAATATAACCGGGCGTGTTTCGAAGCCATTTGTGGAAATGCAGATCAGGCGATAGAACTGCTCAAGGTTGCACTCGAACAAAAACAAACATCCTTGGATTGGGCTCGTCGTGACCCGGACCTCGATTTCATTCGCGAGGATCCACGTTACAAGGCACTGGTGAATGCAGAGGTTGGTGTCAGTAGCTGATGACATTATGAGGATGTATTAGTAAACCTTGACACAGGAAACTCCCATACAGGCCAGTGGATGCTATGATGACATCATTCTGAAAAGTAAATTCTACTGACCGCGAACAAGATGGGCGGTATATGGATTGCCGCCCATCTTGCATATTGAAATAGTCTCTATTTAATAAACAGTTCCGGAGATTTGGTATCTGGATATTGAACAAATATTATCTTATACGTGTTGACCGTAAGAACAACATGTTCATGTACAAATATGGATAGGGGTTTTTCTTTCCATAGACCACAATAACTGGCTATGGGATCGGTGTTAATGTGGGGGTGTGAAGTGCGGTTTGAGTTGGTGTGTTTTATCTACTGAACCACAGCTCGAACGATGCGAGGTCCTACCCAGAGTGCCCGATCGCCAACGGCATTCCCTAGTGAGAGAACTTTAAGAATAAATCTGACTTTCTGTCCTGCGAGTTGACTTAAATCCAGATCAGCCTGGAAGTAATTGCCTTCATATTTTTCACCAAATGCCCACAAGGTATGCACCTGCCCAGAGCTGTCCTGATAATCCAGTTGAAAAAGTACAAGGCAATTACTGGCGCTACCTTCACAGTTCACGATCGAATGGAAGTGGTCGCCATTGCGGACTTCGAGCTCTGGATAGATACCCTGTATAAACCCGTTTTCAACTAATTGTGGGATGGTCAGTAAACCCGGTTGTGTGGCTGTCGTGCCATTTTCCATCTTTGGTCTATCAATTATTTGAACTATCCCTTTGGTATCACCTTCTCTGCCCGGACAAGGCAGCAGGTCTGCAGCGTTTCCCCACTGTGCCAGGCAGGCATTGGCAACGAAATCGTAATCCTGGAAAGATGGTGGTAATGGAGTGAACGTTGCTGTGCTTGTTGGTGTTAACACTACCTCGATAAGCACCCAGAATGGTTGATTGGCAGTCGAGCTGGTGCCAAAAAGTCTGCCGGAGGAGTTCCTGAGCTGCCAATCGCCTCGGTAGATGCCCGGCGTGCCTGGTGCAACCAGGTTGACGCTCAAGTCCACGGTCTCCCCGGGTAAGATGATCCTGGGTAAGGCGATCAATTCAGCTCCACCCATCTTCTCACCGCTGACGAAAGACAGGCTGTAGGAGGGGGTCCACGAGCAACTGCCTATGTTCCTCAAGCGCCAGGTCTTGGTAAAGCTTGCTCCGGGAGAGAATATGGTGCCATCCGGGATTGTTACGTCGGTGATAAATCCGGCATGGTCACAACCTGGTATGAGGGTCGGTGTCCAGGTTGGCGTATGTGTTGGTGAAGGTGTGAACGTGGTTGTTGGTGTAACTGTGTAGGTTGGTGTAGCAGTTAAGGTGGGAGTTTTTGTTGGTGTGCGTGTAAGAGTGGTTGTTGGCAACGAAGTCTTCGTTGGGGTCTTCGACGGCGTACGCGTGGATGTCCTGGTAGGTGTACGGGTGGATGTCTGTGTCAGAGTGCTCCTGGGTGTTTGGGAAGGTGTCCGCGTGGGAGTTTGGGTGTAGGTAGGCTTGGGAGTAATTGTACGGGTCAAGGTAGAAGTTGTCGTCGGGCTGGACGTGAACGACGGTGTCGGTGTTGGGGTAGAAGTATGAGTTTGTGATGGTGTCGGTGTGCGTGAGGGTGGCAGCGTGGATGTTGGATTGATCGTTGGGGAGGGATCGAGGCAAACAGGAGCTGAGTTGGAGAGTGAAACTGGATCCCGCGTAATGCCATTCTGGTCATAGAGCTTTACATAAGTGATCTCAGGAAACTGCTTTAAATTTGCTATCAGTGGTTGGGCGATGCTGTAACTCGTCCCATTGGATTGGCAAGACCCATTCAGATATACATGGATAACGCCGTTAGAGATTTTGAATCTCCTATAACCGGTGAAACCGTTCAACACGACCGTGAGCCCCTGGTCTCTCTCAGCATCGCTTAAACCCAAAAAGTATGCATTCAAAACCCCTTCCACAGGATCGATCCCAGAGGAAATATAGCGAGTGATTCCGACCTCGTATGGCTGTATTCCTTTCGCTAGGTGGTTTATATCGGTAAAGAACAAGGTCACTTGTTGCCATAACGGTGTACTGGTTAAGGTAGGTGTTTGGGAAGGTGTCCGCGTGGGAGTTTGGGTGTAGGTAGGCTTGGGAGTAATTGTACGGGTCAGGGGAGAAGTTGTCGTAGGGCTGGACGTGAACGACGGTGTCGGTGTTGGGGTAGAAGTATGAGTTTGCGATGGTGTCGGTGTGCGTGAGGGTGGCAGCGTGGATGTTGGATTGATCGTTGGGGAGGGATCGAGGCAAACAGGAGCTGAGTTGGAGAGTGAAACTGGATCCCGTGTAACGCCATTCTGGTCATAGAGCTTTACATAAGTGATTTCAGGAAACTGCTTCAAATTTGCTATCAGTGGTTGGGCGATGCTGTAACTCGTCCCACTGGATTGGCAAGTCCCGACAAGATATACATGGATAATGCCGTTAGTGATTTTGAATCTCCTATAACCGGTGAAACCGTTCAACACGACCGTGAGCCCCTGGTTTCTCTCAGCATCGCTTAAACCCAAAAAGTATGCATTCAAAACCCCTTCCACAGGATCGATCCCAGAGGAAATATAGCGAGTGATTCCGACCTCGTATGGCTGTATTCCTTTCGTATCGGTAAAGTACAAGGTCACTTGTTGCCATAACGGTGTACTGGTTAAGGTGGGTGTTTGGGAAGGTGTCCGCGTGGGAGTTTGGGTGTAGGTAGGCTTGGGAGTAATTGTACGGGTCAAGGTAGAAGTTATCGTAGGGCTGGATGTGAATGACGGTATCTGATTGCGTGAGGGTGTCTGTGTGTATGTTGGATTGATCGTTGGGGAGGGATCGAGGCAAACAGGAGCTGAGTTGGAGAGTGAAACTGGATCCCGTGTAACGCAATTCTGGTCATAGAGCTTTACATAAGTGATTTCAGGAAACTGCTTCAAATTTGCTATCAGTGGTTGGGCGATGCTGTAACTCGTCCCATTGGATTGGCAAGACCCATTCAGATATACATGGATAACGCCGTTAGAGATTTTGAATCTCCTATAACCGGTGAAACCGTTCAACACGACCGCGAGCCCCTGACTTCTCTCAGCATCGCTTAAACCCAAAAAGTATGCATTCAAAACCCCTTCCACAGGATCGATCCCAGAGGAAATATAGCGGGTGATTCCAACCTCGTAAGGTTGTGTTCCTTTCGCCAGGTGGTTGCTTTCGGTAAAGTATAAAGTTACTTGTTGCCATAACGGTGTACTGGTCTGCGAAGGCGTACTTGAGGGAGTAGCCGTTTTTGTCAGGGACTGGATAACCCCCTTTATGGGAGAGGATGGAGATGAGTTGGCTGTGTTCGGGATAATATTCGACTGGTTCATTGATGTTATTGTGGCTGTCGAGGGTTTTATTGGTACTGGAGTGGAATATATTTCTGCCGCTGTATAGTCAGGGGATGAGGAAGGGGATATGGTTACGAATAAATTCTGCGGCTGATTGAAAGAGTTATCAGGAGTTATCGTTTTTGCAGGAGGGAGTAGAGCAATTTGCCTGGCGGGGAAAAACCTGTTACCAATGGGTTTGGCAAAGATCACCAGTAAAAAGGTCAGGAGGAACAAGAAGATCCCGGATGCGAAAAACCGCCAGTCACCGGCCAGCAGTTGATGGGGTAGATCAAAGTCAGTTGACAGGCGTTTCGAATGGATGGAGCGAATTCCAACCCAGATACTCAGCATTCCCCCTGAGAAAAGCAGGATAATTGTGACAGTGATCAATGTCCTGATATCCATACCAATTATTATAGCATGTAGGCACTCTTGCATGTGACAATACTATCATTTTTAAGTGGAAGGAGAGCAGATTTAATAAACCCGCACTGACTAGTGAGGAAAATTAACAACTGATGTTCGATTGGATCCCCCGGAATGTCTACATCCATCCGGTTCTCTTGGATGGATGTACATCTAACAATTAAGAAGAATATTGCTAGGTGTATGGGGATTTCACCCAGGGTTATGGAAATTTCGCCATAACCCTGGTGATCAGGCATTAATGGTTATTTTGTTCCTTCCGAAAGGAGGGTCTTTGGCTCCCTCAGGCGCGAACAGAGGATCAATCCCAGGATCAATAATCCGATGAGAACCAGCAGGGATTGAGTCATTGAACCACTCTCGGGCGATTTAAAACTATCCATGGCAAAAATGAAGATGATGCCGGATATTTGTCCCATCAACAGGAGCATCCCGTTTGACGTGCCTTCAGCCGTTGGAAAAGTGACCTCGGCGCCATATTGAAATCCAATTGGACCCGCGCTCAGTAGAAAGAAGCCCAGGATGAATGCGGCGCTGAGCAGAATACCGTACCCGGTGGCATAGGTGATGCCAGCCAAACCCACTATCGCACCAACAATAGCAACCACAAGGAATGGTGTTCGCCGGCGATAGCGGTCGGATAAGGAGGGCAGGACCAGGGCACCGAGAATGCCGCCTGCGATCATCAAGCCGCCGGTTATGCCAGCCTGGGTTGGTGAGAAGCCGCGCGGTCTAAGGATATCCTCGATCCAGGTAGTTACGGCATTGAATGCGCCCAACCCTATGAAGAAGATGACCAGCAGCAGGATAAAATCCTTGATACGGAAGATTTGCTTTAGACCGTCAAGAGCAAGCGAGCGTACTTCCATGCCAGGTGGGCAGGGAGGGGTTTGAGGTTTTTCCCTGGCGAATCCAAAAAAGAGAATGGCTGCCAGCAGGGAGATGATCCCGTAAAAAACCAACATACTGCTAATCCCATAATGTAGTGCCAGAAAGGGAGTGAGCACCAGACCGATCAGAATTCCTATGTACATTGCCAGCGAACCAAATCCCGAGGCGGTAGCCCGTTCCTGTTTTGGAAACCAGCGCGCAGCAACCGTGGTTACAGCATTCAAAATGAATGGCTGACCGATGGCAATCCCTATCTGTGCAATTAGAACCAGGTTATAGGATGATGCCACCAGGCCTCGCATCAATCCAAAGATGCCCGTAAGTGCTGCACCGATGCCAACAGCAACCCGGATCCCGTAGGTGTCGATCATCCAGGATGCGGGTACCGAGACAACGATGTAGACGATCATGAAGCTCATCGATAGAAGACCGATGCTCAGGTCCGATACACCATAAAACCGGGCAGCGTCTCCCGTGATCGCGGCAAAAGTGATCCAGAGCAACTGGTTTATGATGACAACGAACATAAAAACGAGCAGCACGGTCCAGCGGTAGCCGTAGACTTTGAAATTGGCTTGTTCCATCTATTAGGTCCTCCTGAATGAATATATTTTGAATGGATTGGTATTCCTGAAGAGACAAACACCTATCATCTTGAGGAGATGCTGTTTTTTGTTGGGGAAAATTATGGAGAAAGTGAAATGAGACCGTCTCCATTTTATTGAATCCGCTTGCAAAACCTGATGCTACATGGACATTCCCTTGAAAGGATCGACCCAGGTTTCCAATGCCACCTTTAATTCAGGGTATTCATGCGCAGCTTCCTCCAGAGGTCGGTCTGTCATAAACGCCTGGATCGCCTGCCGGAACGCCTTTGCACCCGCGACCGGTCCCTGTGGGTGCGCATGGATACCGCCGCCAGAGCCAATGACAATATCCGCCCCCAGGTCTTTCATCACATTGGGCACCATCTTGGGTGTGATGCCGCCGCTGGGCATTGGGAATGAAGGCTGAAGGTGGTAAAGAGGGAAGGTGAGATTTTGTGCCACCCGCTGGAACTTTTCCGGCAGCACCGGCGCTTTACCGTAAGGGGCTGGGAACACAACGATATCCGCCCCAGCCAGGCGGGGTAGCTTGCCCAGTACCAGGTGGGAACTCAAGCCATGCCACTCGGAAGCATACAGAGCTCCCGCAACATCCATGTGAGCCAGGATGGGAACGTTGATGGAAGGATTCTCGGCCAATGCCCGCAGCACTGGGAAGCCAGTCGCCAGGTAATTGACCATGATGGCATTGCAACCCAGTTCCACCGCTTTGCTGGCGTTTTCAAAAACCTTGGGTATCTCGTCTGTGATGTTAACGGTATAAAGCGTATGTTCTCCGGTCTCCTCGAAAACCTCCCGTTCCGCCTGCATATAGAGTTTTACCCGAGCCTGGATCTCGTTGAATGAAGCGTTCGCGATCAGTTCATCGTCTTTGATGATGTCACATCCGCCCATGGCAGCCAGGCGGAAGAGCTCTACCCCCACTTCCGGAGTGTATCCGGTGCAGGGTTTGATCATGTTGTTCAAGAGGGGACGATCTTTCACCGCCAGGATTTTCCGGACCCCCTCGATACCGAACTTGCAACCTTTGAATCCTGAGACGTATTTCTCGGAAAAGCGGATATCCAGCACCTTGATCTTCCCCCCCATGGATATGTTCCCGACAATGGTTGTCAGGAGCATTGGGATCTGGGAACCGAAATTGACTTCCGGGAATGCGACCTGGATGATGTAATGGCGCTGTTCAACCTCGAATGGCACCATCCACTCGTAATCAGGCACTTCGTAGACGCCGATTACTTTGGCAACATGACAGCGGCGCACCTCGGGGGTTTCTCCTGGTACCGGTAACCACGTGCCGGTGGATTGTTCGATAGCCAATGCTGGCGCCAATTTAGGCACGGGGATTGCTTTCGGGTATGAGACTAGGTATGTGGCGATCAGGTAGTCATCATAGTCCACTCCGTCGGGTAAGGCGATAGGCAGAGATTCGATATCTACTTTCATGTTTTCCTCCAGTATGATGTTTGTAAGTTGATTCCTATTAATGGATAACCGTTCTCGTTGGGATTATTCCGGTTTCATAAACCTCTCCCTATTAACTTCCCAATATAAATCATGCAGGCAGGTATAAAGCCTCTTATAAGCCCGGTACAGGCTCTCGTAACAATCGGCATTTGTGGCTTGCGGCTCGAACTCATGTTCCATGCGGACGATATTCTTCAGCGCTTCAAAGTCAGGATGCAGTCCAAGACCAACGGCAGTTGTCAGGGCGATGCCGACCGCGCCTGCTTCCAGCGGGTGGGCGACGGATTCCACCCTCCGTCCTGTCACATCTGCGATGATCTGCATCCAGGGTGCACCCCTGGCTCCACCTCCGATCAGCCGCAGCACAGGCAATGGGAAGCCAAATTTTTTTTCAACGATCTCGATGATCCAGCGCAGGTTGTAAGCCACACCCTCGTAGACCGACCGCAGCAGATGCTCGCGGGTGTGGTCAGCGCTGACATTGAAAAAGGTGGAACGCACCCAGGTATCATTTATGGGGGCGCGCTCTCCGTACATCCAGGGTGTGAACACCAGTGAATCCGACCCGGGTGGTATGGTTTGGACTTTCTCATCCATAAGGGCATAGACATTGGGAATTTTCGGATCGGCTTGCTCTGCCCGGTAGAATTCATCCGCTATCCATTTGAGACATGCTCCAGCGGTCTCCATCTCCGCAAACAATAGGTTTTTGAGTGGGTCAGCCGACTGGATGGAAACAACCCCGTGGTGACCGGTGGGACTCTTGCGGGTGGTAACACCCACCCAGCCAGATGTTCCCAGATAGATGTGACCATCTCCTTCACTCACCGCGCCAGCGCCAACTGCTGCTGCGGGAGAATCTCCCCCGCCCCCAAAGACTGGTGTCCCTTCCAGCAATCCGCACTCTCCCGCTGCTTCTGCTGTCAGCCCGCCGACCTGGTCAACCGAGCGCACCAGTGGCGGGAATTTATCCAGGTCCAACCCAATATAACGGATGATTCCCCGCAGCCAATCCTTTTTGGATAGATCGAAACCAAAGGCGGAGGCACACGACCATTCAAAGACCTGTCTACCAGTAGCCCGATAGGTCAGGTAGCCATTTACATCCAGAAAACAGGTCATTTGGTTGTATATATCTGGTTCATTCACTTTTAACCAGAGCAGCTTGGGCAGACCGTCTTTGCCTGAAAGTTCTGCACCGGAGACGATGGAGAATACGCGTCTTCCCAGGAATTTGCCCATAATGCGCCTGGCTTCTTCGTGGGCACGCCCGTCCAGCCAGATGATCGCCGGGCGGAGGGGGATGCCTTCAGGATCCATTGGGACGATACCCAGCATCTGGGTGGCATGGCTGATGGCAAGAATATCGAGCGGGGAAACACCCGAATTCTCCATCACCTGCCTGGTGGTTGAGACTACCGCTCTCCACCAGTCTTCAGGGTTCTGTTCAGCCCAATCCGGGCGCGGATAGTGGGTTTGATAAGGGGCGAAAGCGGTGGCGCGCACATTCCCATCTGGTTCTACCAGCACAGCCTTGTTGCCACCAGTGCCGGCATCGTGAGCGAGGATATAACCCATTGGTGATCTGCCTTTCCTGAATATGGGATAAAACTTGGATATAGTTTTTACTCCATTTATCACCCCACGCTGCTCAACACAACCTCGAACCCCTCCAGCGCCTCATCGATTACTTGATCCGTATCCGCCATGCTGGTGTACATGCGGCTGCCTGCCAGGGTGATGATGCCCTGCGATGTGTAGGCGGCACCCATTTCTTCCATCATGTGCTTGCGCGGCTTGAGCTCACGGGCGATCTTGAGCGGATTCCTGAAATCGAGCAGCATTACGCCGGCCGTTTCGAGATGGACGATCGAACCTTGATTATAAGCAACGAACGGCAGGTGGCAGCGATCGATGATCTCCTGTAAACCTTTGGTGAGGCGGTCACCTGCCTTGCCTGCGATCACCGGTGCATTCGTGCGTTCCATCTCCAGCAGGGCGTAATAACCTGCCACGCAGGAGAGTGGGTTTGCCGAAAGAGTCCCACCGACATAGGCGCGTTCACCGGTACCGCCTATACCCGCCGAGAGGTGCATCATCACATCCCGCCGGCCTCCCAGTCCACCTGCCATGGGATAGCCGCCTGTCAGGCACTTGCCGAAAACCGTTAGGTCAGGTTTGACACCGAAGTAGCCTTGCGCCCCGCCCATGCCCAGGCGAAAACCGGTTACGACCTCGTCAAAGATCAGCAGCGCGCCGAACTTATTGCATAACTCGCGTACTTTCTGGTTGAAATCCTTGTAGACCGGGCGCGTCCCGCTCTCGGAACCGACCGGTTCCACGATGACCGCCGCCGTCCCACCCCGCAGCAGATTCAGGGTCATGATGCGCTCCAGCTGGTTGAGATCGTTGGGATGGAATTCCTGTGTGTGCCGGGTGGCTCCGCGTGGGATCCCCGTTGCTTCGAAACGACCGGTACCGGGGATATGCAACCCAAATACCATCTGGTCGCTCCAGCCGTGATACGCCCCCCCGACCTTGATGACCTTCTTCCTGCCGGTATGGGCACGTGCCGCACGTAAAGCTGCCATTACGCTTTCAGTTCCTGAGCCGAACATGCGCAGCATCTCAATGTTGGGCATCAAGCGCCTGACCAGCTGCGCCAATTTTAATTCGTACTCGTGGAACAAACCCGTCACCGGTCCGGAGTTATTCACGATTTCAACAACCTTGTTACGTACCTGGGCATAATTATTCCCCAGCATGGTTGGTCCACCTGCCTGAAGCAGGTCAACATAGCGGTTGCCATCAACATCCCACATGTACGCCCCCTCTGCCCTGTCAATCGCAATTGGGAAGGGATAATTGAACGCCAGGTTGTGCTGCACGCCACCGGGAATATATTCCTTAGCTTGATCGGTGAGCACCTTTGATATCCGGCACTTCGTCTCGAAATAGTTCAGGAATTCCTGCATCCGCTCGCGGCGAATAGGCCGCGGCGGCTGCTTGACCAGTTCTTTCAGGCGGGCATGGATCTCAGCGGTGTCGTGCCATTCTGAAATGGCATATTCCTGTTCGGTCATTATTTCCTCATATAGCGGAGCATAGCCGCCCCTCTGCAAAGATGATCATCCTTTTAACCTGTGGGAGGCTTTTCTTTGATCCTTGCGTAACATGGAAAAAACCATCTCGCGTAACGGCAGTGGGATTCGTGTGACCTTTTTCTCCGTGCAAAGTGCGATCAGGTAGGTTAAGGCGCATTTTTCAAGTAGCAGTACGTTGAAGATAGTGCGTTCAGCATCCGCTCCCAGGCAAAGTGCCCCGT
>Ga0315274_10004141_pt1 | contig 21379 bp, 18 predicted proteins | sample YL17G02_20_MG_FD_203700 | JGI IMG/M metagenome (GOLD analysis project Ga0315274, IMG submission 203700) | Sediment microbial communities from Yellowstone Lake, YNP, Wyoming, USA - YL17G02_20 | ecosystem: Environmental > Aquatic > Freshwater > Lake > Sediment | place: USA: Wyoming | collected...
GAACGCATTCGGTAGCAGGGCATAGACAAGGGCCGCCATTCGGCTCCGACGGGTACGGTCCCTGATGGGCACCGCCAGACGATTCCGTCGATCGCATGAGGCCCAAGGGAGACTAGCGGACCGTCTCGCGCCCTCGCCGGATCACCATCACGGCCAGCGCCGCCAGCAGGATCACCCCGCCCACCGCGCCGATCCACATCGCCGCAGACGGAGTACGGGCGGCCTGCGGCTGCGCCTCGAACGCCAGGAAGGCCGAACGCTCGATCGGCGTCCCATCCGCGGCCACACCCGTGGCCGTGAGGTCGATGCCGTACAGCCCTGCCAGCGACGGCCGGAGTGTGACCTGGGCCTGCGACCCGCTCACCGCCAGCGAGACGTGTTCGGTCGTCCCGTCCGGGCGGCGGATTGAGGCCTCGGCCTCACGCACGGGCAGGTCCTCATTCCCGAGGCGCACGCTGGCCGTCACCGAAACCTCATCGCCCGTACGCGGCAGAAGCGTGCTCAGGCCGGTGAGCAATTGAGCGCCGCCCACGAACCGGGCCGTGAGGGCGAAATCCGCGCCCTGCGCCGGTGTTGCCGCCGAGGCCTGAAGGCTCACACGCCAGGCGCCGGGTTTCGGATCCTGGAAGCCGTAACCCAGGTAGAGCAGCGCCTGCGGATCCTGCACTACCACAAGCCCGTTCTTCGCCGCGCTCAACTCGACCGTCTTGCCGCTTGCCCCGGTGACGTTCACCTGCAGCGAACGCGTCGTGTCGTACAGGGCGAAGCTGGCCAGCGTGATCCCGGAGTCGATCGGGATGGTCATCTCGGCGCCGGATCCGGCATCGACATGCCCGGTGAAGAGGCGGGAGAACTGCAGCTTCTCGGACGGCTGTGCCTGGGCTAGGGCATCGGGCTCGTCGGCCAACCCTCCGGCGGGGGTCTGCAGCAGAGGCTTGACGAATTCGTCGAACACCAACTGCGACAGGTTGAGGTTCATGTGCAGCACCGGCATCTGCCGCACCTGAAGGGGGATGGCGGTGACGCTGGCGAGCGAGACTGCCAGGTCGGTGGGAACATCCGTGCACGGGGACTTGAACCCCTCGAGGATCGGCACGCCGGCCAGGGCGTGGAACGCGACGCCGTGCCGGTGGCTGACCTGCGGGTTGAAGATCTGGCGCACGTAGCTTGGGCGCAGTTCAAGCGTCGCAGGCAGATACAGGCCGAGCGAGGCGGGCAGATCGGCGCAGTCGGTGCCGGCCATCGGGGAGCCGAGCATGATCAGCTGGGCCACGTCACGCGTCGCCATGACCCGGTCGATGTAGGCGCGGGCGATCAAGCCGCCCATGCTGTGAGCAATCAGGTCGACGGTCTGGGCGCCCGTCGCCTGCTTGACCCGGGCGATGTACTCGCCCAGGATGGCCGCGTTCTCGGCGATGGTGTTGGTGCGCTGCGTGGGCTCGGCCAGGTTGCCGGTGTTCATCGTGCCCGGCACCTGGCCGTCGCCGACGGCGTAGCCGGACAGGCCGGCCTGCGCCAAGTAGCCGGTTGGGCCAAGGTAGTTGACCCACGCCTCAAATGACGAGGAGAACCCATGCACCATCACCACCGGGCGCGGGGCGATGGGGATCGAGGCTTGCGCCACAGGGCGGGTGCCGCCGGAGGCCAGGGCCCGGATCACGCGCTCGGGGGATGCGACGCCGCCGGAACGCCAGTACCAGCCCAGCGCCGCGAAGGGATCGGTCGTGCACACGGTCCCGCCGGACGGGATCGTGCACGCTGCCGTGGGTTGAGCGGCGTCCTCGAGGACTAGTTCGATGGGCAGGGCTTGGCTGGCCTTCTCGGGGAGGCTCACGCGCAGGCTGACCGTGTCGCCATCGGTGATTCGGTCTAGGGTGGATCCGTCCCGGCCAAGCACTTCGATCAACCCACCCGGCGCGGCCAGCAGATGGTAAGGGATGGCTGCCACGAGGAAGGGGGCAAGTGCCAGCACGAGCAGGAGAGAGCCACGAAGCGTCCGCATCAGTACCTTCCTTACCAATGGGCCAGGGCGCAGACCACCGTCCACCAAGCTTACTGGAGATGTCCTACCCTCGATATCTATTATATGCCCTGGAGCCTTCCGTGGCCGACGACCACCGCGCCGTGCACCGGCGGGCGGAGGTATCATCAAGATCCAAGGGGCTGTCCGGGTAGCCCGGCTGCCCGTGCTGCTTGGCCAGGTACCCATGACGTTCAAGATCACCCGCTTCCTCATTCGCCTGCTCTACCGGCTGATCACGCGCATCCAGGTACTCGGCGCCGAGAACATCCCGGACTCCGGCGGCATGGTGGCGGTCACGAACCACGTCGGCCGGCTCGACGCCGGGCTGCCCTACTGCCTGCTCGACCGGGATGACATCATCATGCTCGTGGCGGAGAAGTACCGCGAGGTGGCCATCTTCCGCTGGCTGGCGGCCGCGCTGGACGGCATCTGGGTCGACCGCTTCAACTCCGACATGACCGCCGTGCGCAGGTGCCTGCGGCGGCTCAAGCAAGGCGGCGTCCTGGTCATCGCACCGGAGGGCACGCGCAGCCCGAGTGGGGTGCTGATCCGGGCTCGCTCCGGTGCCGGCTTTCTGGCCGCCAAGGCCGGGGCGCCGATCCTGCCGACGGCCGTCATCGGGACGGAGGATGCCACGGTCAAGGCGCGGCTCAAGCGGCTGCGCCGCGTCGAAGTCGTGGTCCGCTTCGGACCGACCTTTCGCCTGCCGCCGCGGCCGGCTCTGGATGCCCAGGCTCGGCTCGAGGCTTACGACGACGAGATCATGTGCCGCATCGCCGCCCTGCTGCCGGCCGATCGGCGCGGCGCGTACGCCCATCACCCGCGCCTGGCGGAGCTGCTCGCCTCCAACTGACCGTCGCCTCGGATATCGGTCACGGCCGGCACAAGCCCCGATAGAAGGAAAGCAAACGCCGGAGAAGGCTCTCCGGCATTTGTTGTTTTCAGGCTGTGCCCGCGCCTCAGGTTCCCAGCGCGACGGCCATGACGTCATAGTACGTGCCGGCGCCGAAGCCGTCGAACAGGACGTGATCGCCGGGCCGGATCTTCGGCAGCTGCCGCAGGAAGGCGATCATGTTCGAGGCGGCGCTCACGTTGCCGAACTCGCTCAACAGCCAGGGCATCGGGAAACGGATGCCCTCCTTGCCCAGCTGCTTGGCCTTGAGCTGATTGATCTTGTAGTTGGCGTGATGGACGATGCCCACGGCGATCGGCTTATCGGGGGTGCCGAGCTTGCTCATCAGGGCCTGATACTCCCGCATCACGTCCGCAACCACCTGGACGCCGTTGCGCACGAACAGCTTGACCATGCCCATCAGCCCCGCCATGACGACCGGGCTGCCGTCCTCCGGCTCGTGCATCAGCCCGGCGACGCGCACGTGATTGGGGGCCTCCCGCGAGACCTCCACCAGCGGCTCTCCGGCCTGCTTCGGCCCGGAGTACGGGTAGAACATGCGCACCTCGAGCAGGCCCTCGATATCGAAGGCCTCGTGACTCTTGCCGACCAAGAACTTCATCGTCTGGCCCGGGATGACGCCGATCACGCCGGCGCCGTTGCCAAAGAGCTGCAGCGCGTTCTTGTCCCGCGCCCGGCTGGTGAACCGGCTCAGCCCCTCGATTCCGCCCACGAGCACCTTCTTGCCGCGCAGCGTTTCAGCAATGTTGACTTGGCCGGGAGCGGCTAGAGCCGGATTGAGCGCCAGGTGCAGCGCGCCCATCGAGCCGTCACACGCCTTGTGGACGCTGACCTTGAGGGCATCGTCGGGGATCCCGGCGCGCCGGGCGATCTGGACCACGTAATCGTCCGCCACCGGGCCGCTCATGCCGATCAGGACACCCTGAACCTCGGACGGCCCCCAGCCGTTAACGCGCGCCGCTTCGCGCAGCAGGCGTGCGCCGACCTCAAGCTCCAGTTCCAGGTGCTCAGCCTCGGACAGATCGGGGAGGTGATGCCGGCGGAGGAATCCCAGTTCGGCGAGGTTCATCATCTCCTCGTCCTTCATCGACTCACCCAGCCGGCGTTCGATGAAGCCGCGCAAGGCCTGGTTATCGTAACTTGTGCCCCACGAGCCGTACACGCCGCCGATCCCGAGCTCGGGGCTGGAGATGCTCTCGAAACCGAGTGGAATGCCCGGGCCGATCGGGAGGATCACCTGCTGGACCCCTGGCCGTTCGAAGAAGGACTGTGCCGGCGTGGCGGCGGTCGTCGGCTCAACAGCATCACTCATGGTCGTACCCTCTGGGCCCTTCCGATTGGACCCGACCCTTCGCACATACAACCCCGTGGGCAGGCGCTCGCCTCTCGGCGGCCGCAGGGGAAGCCCGTGTCTTGTGAGCAATATCACGATGGGCGCGAGACGGTGAGGTGGGGACGGGCGAGACGGTGCGCGCCTGCGTGGCGTAGCCAGCGGTAGGTGGGCCAATCGAAGTCTGGACCGCCCAAGTGTTCTCGCATCCGTGCAAGCCCACAGGGACGGTGGCAGACAGGATGATGTCTCCGCGAATCGCCAGCTTGACAGTCGCGCCTGGCTCGAGTACTCTCATACCCGTGCACCGCCGGACATCGGGCCTCCTGCGCTCCCGTCCCACCCGCCAGACCTCCGTCTGGCGCTCGAGGTTCTCCGCGTAACCGCCGAGCCAAGGGATTGCCGCTGCCCCGCCAGACGCCGAAGAGGTCTGGCGGGTTTTCGTTTACCCCGGCGCGCAGTTGCCTGCGTGCCTTGCAGCGGCCATCGGGTGAGACACGGCGGCGGACGACGCCGCAGGAGAAACCGAAATGTCGAAGGCCAAGATCAAGAAGGCCGTCCTGGCCTACTCGGGCGGATTGGATACCTCGATCATCGTCCCCTGGCTGCGTGAGAACTACGGCTGCGAGGTGGTGTGCTTCTGTGCGGATATCGGCCAGGGAGAAGAGCTCTCCGGGCTGGAGGCCAAGTCCAAGGCGAGCGGCGCCAGCAAGCTGGTGCTGATGGATCTGCGGGCGGAGTTCGTCACCGATTTCCTCTTTCCCTTGCTGCAATCCAGCGCGGTGTATGAAGGCAAGTACCTGCTGGGAACCTCGATCGCCCGGCCCCTGATCGCCAAGTGGCAGGTGCGCGTAGCGGAGGCCGAAGGCGCCGAGGCTGTGGTCCACGGCTGCACCGGCAAGGGCAACGACCAGGTGCGCTTCGAACTGACCTACAAGGCCCTCAATCCCGCGCTGAAGGTCATCGCGCCCTGGCGGGAATGGGAGATCCGCTCGCGAGAGGATGCGCTGGCCTATGCCGATGCCCGCCATGTTCCGGTGACGGCCACGCTGCGCTCCATCTACAGCCGCGATCGAAATCTTTGGCATCTGTCGCACGAAGGCGGGCCCCTGGAGGACCCGGCCCAACCCCCGGACGAAGCGATGTATCAGTGGACCGTCTCGCCCGAGCAGGCGCCGGAACAGGGGCAGGAGGTGACGATCGGCTTCCAGCAGGGTGTCCCCTTCTCGCTCGATCAGCAGACCCTGCCGCCCGTTCAGTTGGTTGAAGCGCTCAACGCCGTTGGCGCCCGCCACGCCATCGGCCGCGTCGACCTGGTCGAGAACCGTCTGGTCGGGATGAAGTCGCGCGGGGTGTATGAGACTCCGGGCGGCACAATCCTCTCGGCGGCCCACCGCGAGCTCGAAAGCCTGTGCCTCGACCGCGACGTGGCGCACTACAAGGAACACGTCGCCCTCGACTACGCCGAGCTGGTCTACTACGGCAAGTGGTTCACGACTTTGCGCGAGGCGCTCCAGGCGTTCATCCTTGAGACGCAGAAGACGGTCACCGGCCAGGTGCGCCTCAAGCTGTGCAAGGGCAATCTCCAGGTGATCGGTCGCGAGTCGAAGGAGAGCCTCTACCGTGAGGACTTCGCCACCTTCGGCCAGGATGCCGTCTACAACCAGCGCGACGCCGAAGGCTTCGTCAACCTGTTTGGGCTCCCGATGAAGGTGCGGGCGATGCGCGAGCAGAGCGAATCCGGACGCACGCGCTACGCCGCCGCCGCACCCATCGAGATCCAGCGCGACTGAGACGCCCGACCGACGCGCGAGTCGTCGGGCGCGGGAGGAAGAGGATGAAGATGTGGGGAGGCGCCATGTCCGCGGCCTTGGATCCACGCCTGGCGCGCTACAACGCCAGCCTGCCCTTCGATATCCGGCTGGCGCGGGAGGACCTGCGCGGCAGCCGTGCCTGGGTGGGGGCGTTGGCCCGCGCCGGCGTGCTGCAGGCCGACGAGCACGATGCCCTGCAGCGCGGACTGACGGAGATCGAGGCCGAGTTCGACCAGGGCGTCTTTGCGGCCCAGCCTTCGGATGAGGATATCCACACCGCCGTCGAGCGGCGTCTGACGGAACGTCTCGGTCCGCTGGCCGGCAAGCTGCACACCGGTCGGAGCCGCAACGATCAGGTGGCGACGGATTTCCGGCTGTGGATCATGGCGCACACGACCAAGCTGGAAAGCGTCGTGCTCGACCTGCAGCAGGCGCTGCTGCTCAGCGCCCGGGCCGATCTGCACACACCCATGCCCGGGTACACGCATCTGCGCCAGGCGCAGCCCGTCACCTGGGGCCATTGGGCGCTCTCGCATTTCTGGCCCCTGGCGCGCGATCTCCGGCGGCTGGACGAGGCGCGGCAGACGGCCTCCGTTCTGCCCCTTGGATCGGGTGCGCTGGCGGGGACCTCCTTGGCCATCGATCGCCTGGCTCTGGCGCGCGAGCTGGGGTTCGACGAGGTCTCGGCCAACAGCCTGGACGCCGTGTCCGACCGCGACTTCGCTGCGGTCTTCCTCTTCGCGTGTGCCATGCTCGGCGTCCATCTCAGCCGACTGGCCGAGCAGCTCCTGCTCTTCAGCACGGCCGAGTTCGGCTTTGTCACACTGGATGATGCCTTCACCACCGGCTCCAGCCTGATGCCGCACAAGCGCAATCCCGACGGACTGGAACTGGCGCGGGGCAAGGCAGGCCGCCTGGTCGGCCATCTGGCTGGGCTGCTCATGACGCTTAAGGCCCTGCCATCGGCCTATGACAAAGATCTCCAGGAGGACAAGGAACCGGTCTTTGATTCCTTCGACACGCTGGAGCCAGCGCTGCCTGTCCTCACCGGCGTGATTGCCACACTCCGCCCGGAGCGCCAGCGCATGCGCTCGGCGATCTCGCCGGAGAGTCTGGCGGTCGACGTGGCGGATTGGCTGGCAGCGCAGGGCGTACCCTTCCGCCAGGCGCACGAGCTGGTGGGCCAGGCGGTGCGATTGGCGGAGGCGCGAGGCGTGGCGCTCGATCAGATGGCCGCGGACGACTGGCGCTCGATCAGCCCGCTGTTGGGCCAGAAAGCCGCGGGACTGTTCGATGTGCCGGCTGCGCTGGAGCGGCGCTCGGCGATCGGAGGAACCAGCGCGCAGGCGCTCGAGGTGCAGGCGGCTTCAGCGCGTGACTGGTTGTCAACGCAGGGGCGGACCATGCCCGGCTGAGAACCAGCCCTAGGTCTGGACGCCTGCCAGGGCGAGGGCTGCCGCTGCACAGGCCCGAGGGATGGACGTCTCTCGGCCGCCCCATCCTCCTGAGACGGGCGGGCTACCATGCGGCGAGTAGACGGCCGCGCGAGCATTCCGGCGGAGGACCGCAGGGGTTGCTCGTCCGCTGGATCTTGGCGCAGGCTGACACCTCTGCGGAAACAGCGGGCGCGGGCCCGGACTGCGCCCAATAGGATGCGCCCCGCGTACGCCTCGGCGCGACAAGGCCAGCTGCGCTCGCTGGCGTTGAGCCGACGGTGCGCGATATGACCATACCGTTTCGCCGAAGCGCGCAACCAGGTCACAGCCGCGCCGTGACCTGGATCGCGTCCTGGGGGATGATGGCAGGTTGGCTGCGGGGAGATCAGCCCGTCTTGCGCGTCAGCCAGGCCTTATAGCCGTAGTACCAGATGGCGCACAGGCCGGCGACGATACCCCAGATCGGGAAGCCCTGGCGCAGCGCCAGGAGCCAATCGCGGTTGGTGAACAGCCCGATGTACAGCGTGATCGCCGCGAAGACGATGACGAATGTCCCGAACAGCCAGAAGCGCATCAGCTTGAGCAGCTTTTCCTTCTCCGGGGTCATGCATTCCCTCCTGGTTCCTGGTCGAGGGCAGCCGCGGGTTGGGGCCCGGTACGCACCTCGCTTTGGGTTCTGGCCAGGGCAGGCGGCCGGGAGCGCCCGGCGCCAGCCCGAACTGGTCTGCCGCAATTATGCAAGATTCGGTCCAAAGCGAAAGGAGATAGGAAAATGGCAGCACGGCCCCGCAGGATCCCAGTGTCAGAAAGGTGATCCGCAGCCGACGTTTCCCGGGTCCGACCGTCGTAGGTGCGCCTGCCGCCATCCAATCCAGATCGACATCACCCCCCGGAGGATTCGGCCGCCAGGCAGTTCGGTGGGAACGCGAGTTCCACCGGCTGATTGACCTCCTCGAGGGAGAGCTCAATGAAGAACACGGTGGACTCAGCCTCAGGATCCCCTTCGGGGCCCGTGCGCAGCTCCATATCCAACCTGTAGTGCACTAGGTATTCGCCGTCGACGGCCATGGCATAACTTCCGTCGGCTCGGGTCGCCTCCACCTCCGAGGCGGCGCCCACACTCCGCACTTCGAAGGTGTAGGTGCGAACCGGCACCCCGTTCACAGTATCCTGCCCAACGTACACCGGGTTCTCAATCAGGGGATGGATGACGACGACTTGAGGCATCAGGCGCATCAGCTCCCGGGCTGTGTCGCTGATGGTGGTGATTGTAGCTTCACCGTCCGTGACGCTGCACGACTGATTGCCGATCGCGAACTGCTCCTCCACATCCTCGGAAACGACTTCATCGTCTTGGGTTGTGACCCGCGTCTCCGTGCGGCTGTAGTTGGCGTCCGAATCCCGATCGTGGGTCACGACGACGGTCATCACGGTGTGTTCCTGGGCCAGCGAATCGTAGGTATCGTTGGTGTAAGTCATGCGGTAGCTATCCAGGCTGGCGAGGCCTTCATTGATGGAAACTGGCAACATGGGCGCTTCGGTTGGCGTCGGGGTCGGGGCTTGAGCGCTCCCCGCATCCGGTGTGTTGCTGAGGGAACTGAGCCCGCAGGCCGTTCCGACGATCATCACGAGCAGCCCGAAACCGGCGATTCTCTTTCTCGACAACATCGCTCCTCCTTGAGCCAGGTGAACCTGGGATTACCTGTCATTCGGCGTTCATGAGGTCGGCCACGCGTCTGCGGCCCAACACCCAGACGGGGACCACCACGCTGAGCAGGGTCAGCAATCCCAACCATACGCCGGTCGAAATCAGCACATCGGCTGTCGGGACCGGGCGGAGGCTGACGCCTGCCAGTGTTGGGCGCATCCATCGAAGGAGCGCCAGCGCGCCTAAGACCCCGCACGCCCCTCCAGCGAAGGCGACCGACGCGCCTTGCACGGCCAGGTACACTGCAAAAACGGTTCGGCTGAAGCCCAGGCTGCGCAGGATGGCGATCTGCCGCCGCCGCCGCCAGGCCAGCCTCCACAGCATGGCGGCGAGGGAGAAGGCCGCCGCCAGCCCAATCGCCTGCGTCACGGTCCCGATCAGGGCCATCAGACCCTCCCACTGCCGCGGGAACGTCGACCACAACTCGCCGCGGCGGGCGACCGACACGCCGTCGAGAATCTGATCGCCCGGTTTCAACAGGCCGTTGTCCGTGACGACGTATAGGGAAACGTCCTGACCCCAACCGAGCAGGCCTTGCGCCCCGGCCAGCGGAACCCAGGCCTCGTTCTCGGTGTACGCGCCGGTCTCGAAGACGCCGATCACTTCGAAAGGCCGCCCGCGGAGCTGGATCGTGTCACCCGGCGCGGCCTCCAGCCGTTCAGCCAGACGCCTCCCGAGCATGGCCTGGCGTGGAGAATCGCCAGGTTGGAGTTCTCGCCCGGCGAGGATGACGAATCGGTCCAGCGCTGCGTATTGTTCCAGGTCGACGCCTTTCAGCAGTACAGCATTTTTCAACGATGTCCCCACGATGGTGTGGATCTCAGCGACGGCCCCAGCGACGCCGAGGTCTTCGAGAACGACTTCGATGTCCGGGCAGAGGCGGCTGCCGTAGAACTCGCCGAACGACTGGTCCTCTTGAATCACGAGTTGATCATCGCGCGCCGGCTGATAATCCCTCAAGAGCGCTTGTCGGTAGCTGCCCAGCGCCACGAAAGCCGTGACGGCGATCGCAAACACTGTCCCCAGCGCTATGGCCTGCCGACGGTGGACGGAGAGATCGCGCAACGCAAGCCACGCGGCCACCCTCATGCGAAGCTGCTCCCCGGTCCCCTCCCCAGCAAGGAAGCCGGAGAGGCACTCAGGATATGGCGGACCGATAGCCAGGTTCCCGTCAGGGTCGCGCCGCAGGCCAGAAGAAGCCCCAGCACGGCCATCGAAGGGCTCAAACTCAAGGCTGTCTGCGTTCCTCCAATGGTTAGGGTGTTCGGCCCGATCCCAAGGCGCATGAAGAGGATCGCGGCTGCCAAAGCGAGCAGGTACGAAGCCACCGAGATCACCCCGGCGCGGAAGAGGAGGTATCCGCCGACGGCTCGGCGGTCGAAACCAACAGCCCGGAGGATGCCGAGCAGGCGTGTCCTCTCCTCGGCCGCCAGCCACGCCAGGTTGTGCGATCCGAGGGTGACAGCGGCGATGGCGATGACCGCCGTCAAGAGCGACAGCGAGCGGAGATCGTTCAGCGCCGCGCCATACTCGCGCAGTAGAGCGTCTTCGAAGTAAGCATCGTATTCGGCGCCCAAAGACCGGAGCCCGCTCTCCAGGTCTTGCCTTGATGTAAGAGGATCCGCCGACGATTGTAGATGGGCCACAAGGAGCTGGGCGCCCTTCTCCGGGCCGAAGAGCGCGCTGGCAGCCGAGTACGACATCCAGATGGTCTGCGTCTTGGTCCCCGGTCCATCGGCGATGCCGGCGACTCGAAAGCGCTGGCCATAGATACGGATTTCGCTTCCGGTGCGCCAGCCGCCGCCCTGGGCTGCCAGCTGACCGATTACGACTTCGGAAGAGTTGGATGGCCATGCGCCTTCGAGGAGCCGCAGGCGAAACGTCGTCACCCAGGACTCGGCAGCGACGCCGCGCAGCTGGATCGGATGGTCCTCGACGCGCATGATGCGGAAGATCACAGGGTCGATGCGGTTCAGGCGGTCGCCGAGGATCGCAGACACGTCCTGCGCGAGGCTGGGAGCGATCCTGCTTTGCTCGGGCTGCAGGACGTCCTGTTCAATGATGATCAGATTCTGGGGCAGGCCACCCGCCTCTCCGATGCGGGTGATCGCCAGAGATAGCGGAATCAGGAGGAGGAAGGCGAAGACCAGGACCCCGATGCCAAGCACACTGAACCCGAAGGTGAGCAGGTCGTGGCGGAGGTCCTGAAGTGCTAGATGGATCATGTCCGCGACGTCAGAGGAGTCATCCGCCCGTTGGTGAGCTCGATCACTTGCGTCGCACGGGACTCCAGCCGCGGATTGTGGGTGGCGATCACGAAGGTCACGCCCAGGTCCCGATTGAGGGAGGACATCAGGTCGAGGACGATCTCGGCCGATTCCAAGTCGAGGTCGCCGGTCGGCTCATCCGCCAGGACGAGAGCTGGCCTGGAAACAACAGCCCGAGCCAGGGCCACGCGCTGCTGCTCGCCGCCTGATAGCTCCGCCGGCCGATGGCCTACCCGGCTGCCCAGGCCAAGGGCCTCCAGCTGCGCCCCGGCCTGGGCCCGCGCCTGAGCCCAGCTCCGCCCCTGGGCGACAAGTGGCAGGGCGACGTTCTCCAGCGCGTCCAGGTTGGGAAGTAGGTTGTTGAATTGGAAGACGAAGCCGACGTAGTCCCGGCGGTAGCCGTCGAGTTGACGCTCGGACATGGCGTGGAGTTCGAGGCCGTCGACCCTCAGGTGCCCGCTGGTCGGACGGTCGATCCCACCGATGAGGTTTAGCAGCGTGGACTTGCCGCTGCCGCTAGGCCCGAGGACGACGGCAAAGGCGGATGGTCGGATCGCAAGCGACACTTCCAGCAAGGCATGGACGTCTTCGGAGCCCCGGCGATAGGTGCGCGTCAGGGCGTCGGCGTGAACGGACATGTGGCGCAAGACGGGAGGATCCTCGTGCAGCCGATCGGCTTCTTGAGCCAAGTTCCACCATTCTACAACGCGATCCCATTGGTGTCCAGACAATAAGGGTCTGCTTTGATAGGCTTGGAGGACTGCTCCGATTTCGCCGTCCGCAGGCCGTGCTTCGACAGCGTCCAGGCAGAGGAAGGCGCCTTCTCGGCACCTTCCTCTGGCCTTCCGGGTAACCAGGGGTCAACGGCGAGGTCCGCGGTCGGCGCGGGTGAAATCCTCGTAGAAAGCGTAGTCCTCATGGTCCCCTGCACGGGCCAACCATGAGGACGGCGGTGCCGATCTCGTGGGCGCGGCCCCCTCCGCTTTCGCTACGGGGGCGCTCCGTTGGAAACGAACCGACTTCCCGCGCACGGGAGGCCTAGCATTGGAACAGGATCTGGCAATGGGGGCGCGGGGCTCGAGCCCCGTTCGGGCCGGCGCCTGCCGCCCCTCTTGCTCAAGGGATCTCCGGGGGGCGAACTGGACCCGGCCGCACGGACGTGGGCTGGCTCGGTCGGAACCTCCGCTGCAGGCCTCACGGGTCGGCTGTCATGACAGTCATCGCCCCTGCAGGCTGCTCACAGCCTCGATGTCGGCAGACGCTTCTTGGGCGCCGTCGCCTGCCGTCACACGTATAGATCGTTGAAGTAGTCGATCAGCACCATGTTCGCCATTTCGTCGGGCAGGGCGTCCAGCACCTCGTTGATGACCGCCATCTCTTCCGGCAGGTCCTTGCCGGCGATCCCGGCCATTTGCGCCAGCGCCTGGAAGGCCTGCGGGGTGGGGCTGGACAGGAACTGCATGACCTGATCGCGAATGGCCTGCGTGTCCATCGGGCTGGCCTGGACGATCGCTACGCACGCCCGCAGGTCCGCCAGCATAGCATCCACCTGGTGGACGGTCCCGTAGTTGACGGAGATGTGCAGGCTGCGCGGCGTCTGCGGCGTGGAGAACTGCCCCTGCAGGTACCAGCCGCGCTTGTGCATCTCGTCGGCCAGTTGGTAGACATTGATGCCGTCCGCGGCGAACGAGAACATGCACATGTCCGGCCGCCCGAGCACGCGCAGGCCGGGAATGGCGTTGATGCCGCCGGTCAGGCGCTGGGTGGCGTCCTGAACGGTCTGGATCATGCGCATGTAGCCCTCGTCGCCAAGGAAGTTCAGGATCGCCCAGGCGCCGGCCATGGGACCGCCCGACTTGGAGCTAAGCACGGTCGGGTTGATCAGCGTATAGGCGGTCGTGTCGGTGCAGGCGAAGATCTGGTACCTGCGCAGGCTCTTGTCGCGGTACAGGATGACCGAGGCGCCCTTGGCCGCGTAGCCGTACTTGTGCAGGTCGACCGAGATGGACGTCACGCCCGGGACGGTGAAGTCGAAATCCGGCAGCTCGGAGCCCAGCTTGCGCATGAACGAGAGGTGAAGCCCGCCGACGCAGGCGTCCACATGGAAGAGCAAGCCCCTCTCCTGCGCCAGCTTGCCGATGGCCGCGATCGGATCGATCACGCCCTGCGAATAGCTTGGGGCCGAAGCCACCAGCAGGATGGTGTTCGGCGTAATGGCGGCCCGCATCGCCTCGACATCGGTGCGGAAGGTCTGCGGGTCGATGCCCGTCACCACCGTCTTGAGTCCGAGGTAATGAGCGGCCTTGTGGAACGCGGCGTGAACCGTCCGCGACAGGACCATCTCGGGCCGGGTGATCTCGGGATGCTCGGCACGGGCCTTGTCGCGCGCCGTCTTCACCGCCAGCATGATGCTCTCGGTGCCGCCCGTCGTCAGGTGGCCGACGACGTTCTCGTCCCCGCGCAGAAGCGTGGCGACCATGCGCACCACATCGGTCTCCAGCTTGAGCATCGAGGGGAACACGGAGGGATCGAGGCCGTTCTCCGTCAGGAACATCAGGTAGGCCTGGCGCACCAACTCCGCCGTCTCGTCGCCGGGATTGTACACGTAACACCACACCTTGCCCGACTTCCAGTCCATGTCACGCGACTTGAACGCCTGCAAGGTGCCCAGGATCTGCTCTTTGGACAGGCCTTTCTCGGGGATTTGCATCGGACCTCCTGTGGGATGGAGCGCGTGCGGCGGGCCGGCATCGGGCCGGAGGCTTCCGGCTGGCGGGGCCTCAGGGCAGGGTTTCGTCGGGATGCTTTGCTTCGAGTAACGTCCCCCCCGGTATGCGCATGACGACAGCACGTCGGCGCCGGAGGCGGAAGCGGTGGTCGGCTTCAGGCCTGCGACGCCAGGATGTCCAGGTAGTGGATGACCGTCTCGATGCCCTGATAGAAATTCGGCAGGTGCAGCTTCTCGTTCGGCGCGTGCGTGTGGTCGTCGGGCAGCCCGAAGCCGATCATGACGACCGGGATGGCCCCACCGGGTGGACTGAGCGAATCGATCATGTCGCGGACGATCGGCAGCGAGCCCCCGCCCCGCAGGTAGACCGGCGGGTGCCCGAAACCGCGCTCGTAGGCCAGTGCGGCGGCCTGCACGGCCGGGGCCCGCGGATCGGTCTGCGCCGGCCGCGCCATGCCAATGACACGCAGCTCCCATCTCACCGTCGGCGGAGCCACGCGCTGCAGGTGCGCGTCGAGCAGGCGGGCGATCTCGGCCGGCTCCTGATCCGGAACCAGGCGCATGCTTACTTTGGCAACGGCGTTCGAAGGGATGACCGTCTTGCTGCCTGCGCCCGTGAACCCTCCGGCGATGCCGTGCACCTCGAGGGTTGGACGGACACTGATCCGCTCGACCAGGCTGTAGCCTTCCTCGCCGCCCAGGGTCGGCGCGCCGGTCAGGAACAACCCGACCTCCTCGGTGATGGGTGCCTGCGCCAGCAGGTCCTTCTCCTCGGCGCTCAGGGGCTGGACGGCGTCGTAGAAGCCGGGGATCAGGACGCGGCGCGTCGCCCCGTCCTGCAAGCCCGCCAGCAGGCGAACCAGCACGTTGAGGGGGTTGTCCACTGCACCGCCGTAGGTGCCGGAGTGCAGGTCGGAGGCCGGGCCTCGGACTTCGATCTCGACATACACGTTGCCGCGCACACCGTACATCACCACCGGATGCTGCGGGTCAATCATGTCCTGGTCGGCGATCAGGATGGCGTCGGCGCGCAGCTGCGCGATGTGATCCCGAAGGTACGGCGCCAGGTGGGGGCTGGTGATCTCCTCCTCGCCCTCGAGCAGGACCTTGATGTTGACGGGCAGCCTGCCCGAGGACTTGAGGAAGGACTCGAGCGCGGCCAGGACGGCGAACGCCTGACCCTTGTCGTCGGAGGCGCCGCGCCCGAACAGGGACTCGCCCTCCAGGCGCGGCTCGAACGGCGGGCGCGCCCATTCGTCGATCGGGTCGACAGGCTGGACGTCGAAGTGGCCGTAGATCAGCAGCGTCGGGGCCGGTGCGCCCAGCCACTCGGCGTAGACGACCGGATGCCCAGCCGTGTCGACCATCTCCGCCCGTGGCATGCCCATGGCGTGCAGCCTGTCCACCGCCCACTGTCCTGCGCGGCGGACATCGGCGGCATGTTCCGGCAGCGTCGACACACTCGGGATGCGCAGCCAGTCGCGCAGCGCGTCGAGGTGCGCCGTGCGGTGCGCGAGCGCGTATGCGAGGGCGGAGCTCAGCATCTCAGACCTCAGCCTGCCGCAGGCGATGCGGGCCGTCCGATCGCCTGCGGAGGACTCGGACTTCCCGGACGGTTACGCCGCCTTGGGCATCAGGATGTAGAACGCCACCGCGAAGAGCGCCACCAGCACCGCCGAGACCCAGATGACCGGATTGGCGATGCCGGTCGTGAGGCCCACGCCCAGGATGGTCACGAAGGAGAGCGCGTTGTCGACCACGGCGTAGCGGATGATGTCGCGGTTCGGGACCGGGTTCCGGTAGGCCAGCCAGTACAGGAAGATCAGCCCCATCATCACGCCGCCGAAGATGCGCATGTAGAACGGATCGGCGGGCATCTCCACGCCGAACAGGCTAAGCACGCTGGCGGGTGCGATCCAGCTGGGCAGGCCCCACAGCAGGGCAACCACGAGGATCTTGAGCAGGAGCGTGCGCTTCAGCCACAGGATGCGGGTATGGTCTTGCATGGCAGATTCTCCTTTGGATCTAGCGATGGCTCTGGCGTCCGAGCGGATAGCGCCACATGCAGAAGGCGGCGAGGAGCGAGGCCAGGATGGGCGTGCCGCCGATCAGGAAGCGAATGCCATTGACGGCGCTGGCGGTCTGTACGGCCTCGCCCGCCACGTAGCCTGCGGCCGACATGATCGAAGCAAACAGGATGCCCTGTGCCGAAAAGGCCAGTTTGGTGATGCCGCCGTTCATCCCGAAGAAGATGCCCTCGCGGCGATAGCCGCCCTCCCGCTTGGCGTCCTCGTCAATCACCTCGGAAATCACCGGGAAGGGCATGATCATCGAGCCCGCCAGCCCGGGGCAGATCAGCAGCGTGCCGATCAGCCCGCTGGTGAAATCATGGGCCAGGCCGGTCAGGAGCAGGCCGGGGATGAAGGTCAGGGCGGCGATGATCCAGGTCCGGCGGTAGCCGAGCCGCATCACGATCGGCCGCCAGATGAGCAGGGATGGGATGGTCAACAGGATGGGCAGGCCGAGCAGCACGGCTTCCGCATCGCCGGGCCCGAGCGTGGTGCCGAAGACGCTGATCGGGGCCTGAATGCCGAGCGCGTACTTGCGCCAGAATGGCAGCATCGCCCCCAGCACCAGCCAGATGTACTCCTTAGAAACGTTGGCGCCCAGGAACCACAGGAATGGCTTGCTGGACAGGACAACCTTGAGCGAAGCGCCCAGCCCAAGCTGGACCTCCTTGTCGTCGATCGGGATTTCCTTGACGCCGATCATGGCGATCAGGTAGCCCAGACCGACCAGCCCGCCCATGATGGCGCCCATCGTGATGTAGCCGACCTGTTCGGCGATGATGGGGGCCAGAATGTAGGACAGCAGGAGCGCGATGGTCGCCAGAATCTCGCGCGTGGCCGAGAGGTCCACCCGATCGCGCACGGTGGGCGCCACCTCTGGGAAGAGGGCGTTGTAGGCGATGATCGTCAGGCTGTAGAGTGTGTCGAAGATGAACAAGATCATCAGGAAGTAGGCGGCCAGCACCCAGGGCGGCTGCTTGATGGGCGTCCACAGGAAGAAGAACGACAGTCCCAGCGGAATGGCGCCAAACAGGACATACGGCACGCGGCGTCCCATCCGGGAACGCGTGCGGTCGGAGATCTGGCCCATCAGCGGGTCGTTGACCGCGTTCCACAGGCCGTAGATGGTCCACAGCACGCCTGCGGTGGCGGCATTCAGCCCCAGGATGTCCACGTAGTAGAACTGAATGCGGTTGCCGAACACCTGATAGGCAATGGTGTTGGCGAAGTTCCCCATCGAGTACGTGACGTGCCGGAGCGTCCGCTTCATGCTGCCTCCTTTGGCCTCAATGCCTCGGATCGGGAGTGTGGAGGTCCCCACCCCGCGCCCCCGATCACATGAAGTTCATCCCCTCCCCGCGGTACGTCGGGATAGTATCGATGATGCTCCCTCCTTTAACCAGGTGCAGCTCGTTGAAGCGCTCGCACAGCTCGCCGGCCTTGGCGTGCTGGAAGAATACCGGGTCGCCCAGGCCCAGGTCGGGGCAGTCCTGCGGCAGCACCAGCGGCGTCGAGACCTCCCCCGCGCCCTCCAGCGGCAGGTAGCGCAATCCGGCCGGCATCACGGGCCGAGGGGCTTTCTCGGGCCCGGTCGGGCCGGAGGCCACGTACCCCCCGCCGGCGCAGGCGATCATGTTGGGGGCAGGCATGCGCACCACTTGCAGTGCGAAGAACGCCGAGGGCTGGAAGCGCACCTGGGCGAAGTGATGGAAGAGGCCCGGCGCGAAGAAGCCCGACCCGACGGTGACCTCGGTGACGGAGGCATCCTGCAAGGTGGACACGAGGCTTCCGCTGCCGCCCCCGTTGACGAACCGGAAGCTCACGCCCGCTTCTCTCATGGACCGCACGACCGCCCCACGCCTGCGCGTCAGTTCCTTCACGGATGCGGCCTTCAGTGCGCGCAGGAGGAGGTTGTGCAGGGGTCTGCCCGGCACGGCGTCGCTGGTGCCGGCGATGTGGCCCTCGTAGCCCATCAGGCAATCCACGCGCACGCCGTGCAGTTCTTGCGCCCGCCGGACCAGTTCCACGGCCTGCTCCGGAGTACGAACGGGGCTGCGGCGCAGGCCGAGGTGAACCCCGGGTAGAGGGCGGTAGGCAAGGTCCACTTCGAGGCATGCGGACAGGATCACGCCCGCCTTCTCCCCGGCGGCGGTGAGCGCCGTGAGTTGGGCCGGGGAGTCCACCATGAGGCTCACGCGCTTCCCCTCTCGCGTCAGGCGAGCCAGCAAGGTCAGGTCCGACGGCTGGACAGTCGGATACGCGACGAGGAAATCGTCGTGGCCTTTGCCGGCCAGGTAGGCCGTCTCTTCGACGGTGTAGGTTAGAAAGCCTTGATAAACGGTGTCGGCCTGGAGGATGCGCCGCAGGAGCGGCTCGCAGCGGATGGACTTGGTGCCCAGGCGAACGGTCTTGCCGCTTCCCTGGACCCGGGCGGCCACATAGCCGACGTTGGAGTCGAAGGCCTCCAAGTCGACGAAGGCGAGCGGAAGCCGCTTGCCTCGGAAGACGTCGCGCAGGGTCTCATACCGCTGGTTGGTAGAAACCATGGCCGGCTTGTCTGCTTGAACACCCAGTGGGAGAAACGGTCACGGGATTGTAGCAAAGAGGCCATTCTCCGGCTACCATTCCGGGGATTGCGGAGGTGCGCCGTGCCCGGGAAGCCCAGGATCCTGATCCCGCTGCCGGACCGTGACTTTGATCCGACGGAATCGGCAACACCATGGCAGGTGTGCACCCGACGAGGCTGGGAGGTGGTCTTCGCCAGCGAGAGTGGAGCGATCCCCGCCGCGGACCACCGCCTGCTGATGGGGGTGCTGCGCGGCCCGCTCGGCGCGGGACGCAAGGGGCGGGCTGCCTATCGAGCCATGTCCCAGAGCGAGGCCTATCGGCACCCGATCCGCTATGCGGAGATCGACGCCTCTCAGTTCGACGCCGTCTCCCTGACCGGCGGCCATGCCCCCGGGATGAAGCCGTACCTGGAAAGCCGGGTGCTGCAATCGAAGACGGTCGAGCTCTGGAAGCAGGGCAAGGTAGTGGGGGCGATCTGTCACGGGGCCCTGGTGCTGGCACGGGCGGTCGATCCCGACACGGGCCAGAGCATCCTGTACGGCTCGAAGGTCACGGCCCTGACCAAGGACCTGGAGGCGGCCGGCTACCTCCTGACGTTCTGGCTGCTGGGGCGCCGCTATCGGACGTATGAGTGCTACGTCGCCGATGAAGTGCGCCGGGTCCTGAGGCATCCCGGGGATTTCAAGAGCAGCCCGGCCATGTTGCTGCCGTTCGTGGTGCAGGATAGGCGGCTGGTCACGGCGCGATGGCCGATCGACGCGATGAAGTATTCGCTCAGGTTGGCACAGATGGTCGAGGCACGAATCGCCTGATAAGCGGCCAGGCGAAGCGGTGCTTCAGGCACCGGCAATGGGCCGCGCTGGGTTGATGCGTGCCGTGCCCAGCGACGAAGCCCAGCCACTCCCGCCCTTGCCGCATGCCGGTTCGTGATCAACTCCCTCGATTGACCATCGTTGTCGGAGCCGCTCCGGCCTGCATCTGCGCGCACCGGTCCTAAGGATGCTCCCCAGGCGATGCAAGGGGACGGGAGGACTGGTGTCTTCCTACCCGATGAGCAGGCGTACTCCCATGACGAGCAGCACGATCAGCACCAGGCGGCGGAAGACCGCCGGGTCGAGGCGCCGCTCGAGCACCAGGCCGAGGATCATGCCGACGAGGAGTCCGGGGACGGCCCAGGCATAGCTGCTGAGGACGCCGGGCGTGTAGTTCCCGGCGGCGAGGTGGCCAAGCACAACCGCAACGTCGATGACTAGGAACAGCCCCTGCAGATTGCCCTTGAACTCATCCGAGGACCAGCGCTGGCTGTGGCCGTAGATGACCAGCGGCGGGCCCGACGTGTTGTACGCCCCGCCTAGGGCGCCGGCCAGGAACCCGAGCAGCGGGGCCCAGAGGCGCGGGCGCAGTTCGGGAAGCCGAGGGCTGAAGAAGGCATAGACCGAGTAGCCGCACAGGACGGCGCCCAGGAGAGCTAGGGCCAGGCGTTCCGGCACCGCCCGCAGCCCCAGCAGCCCCACGGGGATGCCGACGATCATCGCCGCCCCAAGCCAGCGGACGGCGGCGAAGCGCAGCGCCGGCCCGTAGCGGATGAGCAGGCCGATCTCGATCGTCCCGGCCATCAAGGCGACCAACGGCGCGGCCGTCATAAGTCCCAACAGGGGCGGCAGCAGCGCCATCGACACCAGCGCCGATCCGAAACCGGTGAGGGCCTGGGTGAGCCCTGCTCCGGCTGCCACCAGCATCACGATCCAGAGCTGATCTATCATTGGGGCCCAGCCCAGCTCCGCGTTGCCGCAGGTATGCCCGCCCGTCAGCGATCACTCGGCGCGGGCTCCCGACTCTACACTCGTCCCGCGAGCCGAACAACTCATGTGCCGGCCGCCCCTTTCGCTTCGCTCCAGGGATCTTCGAGGCGAACTGGCCGTTAAACGAGTCGTACTCGCGGTTCCCCGTGTGGGGTGCCGCGAGTACAGCGGTGCCGATCTGGTGGGCGCGGGGCTCGAACCCCCCCCCGCTCGGGCCGGCGCCCGACGCCCCTTTCGCTTTGCCCAAAGGATCTCCGAGGGCGAACGGCCCTCGACCTCACGGATGTGAACCGTGCGCTCTGACCAGCTGAGCTACGCGCCCTTGAGGTTCGTATTGTAGCAGTCGGCCGAGAGGCCCGACAAGGCAAAGATCTGAATGTGGGTATCAATAGCCGCCCGCATTGAGCCCCCCATGATCGCCTGATGTAGACCACCCATCGTCGCCCGATGTGTACCATCCGGCCTGTAAGACGCGCGGCTCCCGTCGCGCTCAGCCGATGTGGGCCAGATGCTACAATGGGTCTTACTGCCACCGTTAAGAAGACGGACCAGTCCCTATGGCGCCACAGGCGGCCCCAACCTCCCAAAGAAACATCCCAGTTCAGATAGCCCTCCGCCGCGAGTCCCTCCTCACCCGCCTGGCCGAAGGGCACTTCAGCGACCCCCAAGACTACCGAGCGCAGCTCCTGGCCGCGCGCCTCTCGCTCATGGCCGGCTTCGA
>Ga0315274_10004142_pt1 | contig 21376 bp, 19 predicted proteins | sample YL17G02_20_MG_FD_203700 | JGI IMG/M metagenome (GOLD analysis project Ga0315274, IMG submission 203700) | Sediment microbial communities from Yellowstone Lake, YNP, Wyoming, USA - YL17G02_20 | ecosystem: Environmental > Aquatic > Freshwater > Lake > Sediment | place: USA: Wyoming | collected...
TCACTTTCAGCTGCAACGAGCCGCCTTGCACTTTCGAATGCCAGTTGGACGGAGGAGGATGGGCAGGATGCGTCTCCGGCCAGAGTTATTCAGCACTTCTCGAAGGCAGCCATATTTTTGACGTCCGGGCAACGGACGAAGCGACCAACCCGGAGATCGCGCCGCCAAGCTACTCCTGGAGGATTGATCTAACGCCGCCCATGACAACCATTGATACCACGCCCGTTGACCCGACCAACCAGACTGATGCGGTATTCACTTTCAGCTGCAACGAGCCGCCTTGCACTTTCGAATGCCAGTTGGACGGAGGAGGATGGGCGGGATGCGTCTCCGGCCAGAGTTATGCAGCACTTCTCGAAGGCAGCCATATTTTTGACGTCCGGGCTACCGATGAAGCGACCAACCTGGAGACCGCGCCGCCAAGCTACTCCTGGAGGATTGATCTAACGCCGCCCATGACAACCATCCTGACCAATCCCGTTGACCCGACCAACCAGACTGATGCGGTATTCACTTTCAACTGCAACGAGCCGCCTTGCACTTTCGAATGCCAGTTGGACGGAGGAGGATGGGCGGGATGCGTCTCCGGCCAGAGTTATGCAGCACTTCTCGAAGGTAACCATATTTTTGACATCCGGGCTACCGATGAAGCAACCAACCCGGAGATCGCGCCGCCCAGCTACTCCTGGAGGATTGATCTAACGCCGCCCATGACAACCATTGATACCACGCCCGTGGACCCGACCAACCAGACCGATGCGGTATTCACTTTCAGCTGCAACGAGCCGCCCTGCACTTTCGAATGCCGGATTGACACCGGCGGATGGGCGGGATGCGTCTCCGGCCAGAGTTATTCAGCACTCCTCGAAGGCAACCATATTTTTGACGTCCGGGCAACGGATGAAGCAACCAACCTGGAGATCGCGCCGCCAAGCTACTCCTGGAGGATTGACCTTACACCGCCAATAACGACCATCCTTACCGGTCCGCCCGATCCCGTGAACTCACAAGCGGCTTCATTTACCTTTGTCTGCAGCGAAGACCCGGACTGCACCTTCGAATGCCAGATGGACGCCGAGGGCTGGGTCCCATGCTCATCCCCGGCCAATTACAGCGGACTCTCGGAGGCAACCCACACCTTCTATGTCCGGGCCACGGATGAAGCAACCAACCCCGAGGAATCACCGAAAAGCCACACCTGGAGGATAGACATCACGCCTCCGGAAACCACAATCAACACTTATCCCGTGGACCCCACCAATTCGACTGATCCGGTCTTCACTTTCAGCGCCAACGAGACCGGTTGCAGTTTTGAATGCCGGCTGGACAGCGGGACCTGGGAATCTTGCCTTTCCCCGTTCGGCTATACCGAACTGAGCGACGGCAGTCATACCTTTGATGTCCGCGCAACCGACCTGGCAACCAACACCGACCCGAGCCCGGCTTCATATACCTGGACCGTTGACACGGTTGCCCCGGAAACCACCATCTCCTCCAGCCCACCCAACTGGTCCAACAACACCGCGCCAAGCTTCAGCTTCACCTGCAACGAGCCGAGTTGCACGTTCGAGTGCCAGATGGATTCCGGCGGGTTCTCGGCCTGCACCTCTCCCAAAGGCTACACCGGCCTGGCTGAAACCAGCCATACCTTCCAGGTCCGGGCCACAGACCCGGCGATAAACACCGACGCATCTCCCGCAAGCTACACCTGGACCATTGACATCACCCCGCCGGAAACCTACCTCGATACCTATCCGAACTCTTTCACGCCGTCAAACAGCGCGTCGTTCACTTTCCACTCCAACGAGCCCGGCACCTTTGAATGCCGGCTGGATTCCGGCTCCTGGACAACTTGCGTTTCGGGCGTCACTTACAGCAGCCTTACCGAGGGCCTGCATACTTTCCTGGTGCGTGCAATAGACCTGGCCACCAACGTGGACGCGACCCCGTTCAGTTGTTCCTGGACGGTTGACTGGACGCCGCCGAATACCACGATCACCAACCAGCCGGGAGGCACCGAGATGATCGTTTATTCCGACACCGTTTCTTTCACATTCACCGCCAATGAACCTTCCTGCACGTTTGAGTGCAGCATGACCACCGGAGTTTCGCCCGGCGGCACGTATGAGCCTTGCATCTCTGGAGATTTATTCACCGGCCTGAAGCCGGGTGATCACACCTTTTCCGTCAGGGCGATCGATCGCGCCGGCAATACTGACCCGACTACTGCGGACTACACCTTTGAAATTGTATATCCCTGGGCTGACATCAACCTGACCAACACGCCGACCGGCAGATTCTTGCACACCATGGTCTGGACCGGTTCGGAGGCGATTGTCTGGGGAGGATTTGACGGAAACAGCGGTGTTAATACGGGCGCGAGGTACGACCCAAGCGCCGACGCTTGGTACGCGACCTCAACCAGCGGCGCGCCTTCGCCCCGGTACATGCACAGCGCGGTCTGGGCCGACACCAAGATGATTGTCTGGGGCGGGTACAACGAGGGAGTCGATTATTACACCGGAGGCAGATACGATCCCACAACCAATTCCTGGACCGCGACCAGCACCAGCAACGCGCCCTCGGGCCGGGACGGTCATACCGCGGTCTGGACCAACAGCGAGATGATCGTCTGGGGCGGTTATGACGGAACAACTTATTTCAGCACCGGAGGCAGATACAATCCCGCGGGCAATAGCTGGACCGCGACCAATCCCACCGGCGCGCCCACCGCCAGGACCTGGCATACCGCGGTCTGGACCGGCTCGGTTATGGTTGTCTGGGGAGGGTATAATGACAGCGGCGCGTTTAAGACCGGGAGCAGATACACCCCTTCATCGAATAGCTGGTCCGCAACCTTGGATACCGGCGCGCCTGCGGCAAGGTACGGGCACACTGCGGTCTCGACCGGGACTTATATGATCGTCTGGGGCGGAGAAAACGGCGCCAGCTATCTTAACGACGGGGCCACGTATAATCTCTCAGGCAACACCTGGTCTGCGATACAGGCCACCGGAGCGCCGAGCGTAAGGGCGTATCATAGCGCGATATGGACCGGGGTTGAAATGATTGTCTGGGGCGGATGGAACGGAACCGCGGACCTGGATAATGGCGGGAGATACAATCTCGCGGGCAATTCCTGGCGCATAACGCCCATGCAGAACGTACCCACGCCCCGGGACGGGCACACCGCAATCTGGACGGGAACGCTCATGTTTGTCTGGGGCGGATGGGGATTGGACGGGTCAACCACAATCTACTATGGCGACGGTAAAGTGCTGGAGCCGCCGCATTAAGTCAGGAGCGAGTTAGGAAGCGCGGTCCCGGTTTCCCTTCGGGCTTGAGCCTCAGGGCCGAAAGCAGGCCGGGGCCGCGTTGATTTTTGCCCGGCGTTGAATTTTTCAGGCGCCAAGTCTATATTCGAAAGAAATTTAAGGAGTAGAAAATGGCGGTAAAACTGACCAGACGCGAGTTTGTCAGGGCTTCGGCCGCGGGTCTTGCCGCGGCGAGCCTGGTCCCGGGAACGGTTTGCGGGCAGGGAGAGGCTGCGGACCTGGTGGTGGTTGAGGGGGAGATCATCGCGGCTGCGCGGAAGGCGATTTCCTCGCTGGGGGGCATTTCCCGGTTCGTTAAAGCCGGCGCCAAGGTCTTGATCAAGCCTAACATCAGCTTCGCCACCGCGGTCGAGCGCGGGGCGAACACCACGCCGGAGCTGGTCGCCGAGGTCGCGGCGCAGTGCGTGGCCGCGGGCGCCAAGGAGGTGCTGGTGACCGACCTTCCGCTGCAGCCGGAAACGCTCTGCCTCTGGCGCAACGGGGTCAAGGATGCGATGGCCAAGGTCCCGGGCGCCCGGCTGCAATACTTGAGCGACGAGCGTTTTTACCGGGAGGTTGCCATCCCTCAGGGCCGGGATTTGAAGAAGGCCAAGCTGATGAAGCCGCTGCTGGAAGCGGACGTGATCATCAACATTCCCCGGGCCAAAACCCACAACGCGACCGTGGTCACGCTCGGCTTGAAAAACCTGATGGGCGTGGCCTATGACCGCAAGAGCTTCCATGCGCTGCACAAGCTGGACCAGGCCATCGCGGACCTGGCGACCCTGGTCAGACCCCAGCTCACCATCATCGACGCCAGCAAGGTCATGGTTGACAACGGTCCGGGCGGTCCCGGGACCCTGGCGCCGCTCAACATGGTTGTGGCGGGCGTGAACCCGCTGGAGGCGGACGCGGTGATGGTTTCGCTGACAAGCTGGGAGGGCCGGAAATATTCGCCGGCCCAGGTCAAGCATCTCCAGGCCGCGCATGAACGCGGCCTGGGGCGGATCGATTTGGGCCAGATCAAATATTCCCGGCTCAAGGTCTGATGCCAGGCATGAAGCGCGCGGCCTTTTTTGACATCGATTACACCATCATCAGCAAAAACTCGATGATGCTCTACGTCAACTACATGCGCAAGCGGGGCGAATACACTCTTTGGGACGTGCTGGTGGGTCTGTATTATCTGGCCCAGTACAAGCTCAACATCATCGACATGGAATCGGCCATGGACCAGGCCAGCCTTCAGTACCAGGGCATGCAAGAGGAATCGCTTCGGGAGATTTGCGACCGCTGGTTTGAGGAGCAGGTGAGGGATTACATATATCCGGAGGCGGAGGCGCTGGTTGAATATCACCGGCGGGCGGGAGACGAGCTCTGCATCCTTTCCGCCACCAGCGTCTATCTGACCCGTCCCATGTCCAGGCACCTTAAGATCGAGCACTATTTCTGCAACGTTCCGGAGGTCAAAGACGGCGCGCTGACCGGTTTCATGCGCAAGCCTTTGTGCTACGGCAAGTCCAAGCTCGACTACGCGAGGAAATTCGTGGCGGAAAAGGGCATCAGCCTGAAGGACTCGTTCTATTACTCGGACAGCATCACGGACCTGGAAGCCATGGCCGGGTTCGGGTTCCCGGTCGCGACCAACCCCGACCCGCTGCTCCGGCGCCAGGCGCGCAGCCGGGGCTGGAAGATCATTGATTTCAAACTCCCGCCCGCGCTCAAGGGCAAGCGGGGGCGAAAAGACGCGGTCACGCTCAAAGTTTTTTGAGTTCCTTTTTCAAGTCCTCGTTGTCCGGCACAATCTCCAAGGCGCGTTGAAGGCGCGCCCTCGCGGATTTGCGGTCCCCCAGCTCCTTGTAGCACATGGCCAGCAGGTATTGGAGCTCGGGGTCGTCGGCGAAAATGTCCATCGCCTTGTTCAGCTTTTCGAGCGCGTCCTTGTAGTTTTTAGCCTCAAAGTCCATCCGGGCCAGAGCCTTGTAAGAGATCAACAGCCAGGGGGCCTGCCAGGGCTTGGCTGTCGGGTCTCCCTTTGCGATCGCGAGTTTGAAGGAGGAAGCGGCCTCGTCCTTGAGTTGCCGGTCCTTGGGCTCGGATTTTTCCAGGCCGACCATGCCCAGTTTATTCATGCCCATGGCGCACAAGCCGGAGATGTCAGAGGGGACCATCTGCCGGTATTTTTCAAGATAGCCGATGGCCTCCTGGAGCCTTCCCAGTTTCTGACAGGCGCTGGCCAGGTTGAAATAGGTCTTGGCCAGTTCGGGGTTGAGTTTCTTGGCCTTGAACAGGACCTCGTAAGCCTTCTGGGGGTCCGATTCCAAAAGCGCGCTGCCTTTGACATACAAGTTCTCCGCGCTTTCCGGCTCGATGCGGATCGCCATCTCCACCTGGCGCAGGGACCGCTCGTAATCTTTCCGGTGCCGCGAAAGGTCGGCCATGGCGCGATAACCCGCGGGAAGCTCCGGGTTCAGACGCAGCGCGCGCTGAGCGTATTGATAAGCGTCCCCGAATTCCTGCTCGCTGATCATGAAGCCTCTCCACATTGAAATCGCCTCGGCAAGGCCGGCCAGGGCCTCGGGATACTCGTCCCACAGATTCAGCGCCAACTGGTATTCCTTGATCGATTGCCCGTAGTTGTCGGGGTCGCAGGCGAGGAAAAGCCTGCGCGCTTTGGTGTAATGCTCTTCGGCCTGCTCCTTGATGGGGCCCGCGGCGCTTTCCACGCCCTTTTTGCAGCCGGGAGATAGCGCCATCGCCACAAGGCCCATGCACAAAACCCAGTTTGTCCTTCTCATTCAGATCAACCTCGTAAAAAAATTCAGTAGATTTGAAAATACCAGATTATCGTCTCCATATCAAGCCCGGAGGCTTCGGTCCAAGAGATGGCGCCAGGCTTGACCAGGCGGGAGCGAAACCATTCGCGGTTGACAATCCCGCCCGGGTTTGATATTGGTATAGGTACTGAATTGACTTTTCCGGGGAGGGTTTCATGGAGGAGTTCAAGGTAGCATTCCATTTTCTGGACTGGTTCTGGACTGTGACCTATCTTGTTTTGATGGTCGGCTGCGGCCTGTTGTTCTACCGGCTGGGCAAGCGGAGCGAGTCCGACTTTTTCCTTGCCGGCCGCGGTCTTCCCTGGTGGCTGCCGGCGACCTCGGTCTATGCCACGCACACCGCGACCGACACCCCGATGTGGATCGGCGGCATCGTTTACAAGCAGGGCCTGCGCGGCTTGTGGTACACCATGTTCGGGATGTGGTGCGCGATCAGCGCGTTTGTCTCCACCCGCATTTTCCGCCGGTCCCTGGCCATGAGCATGGCGGAGTGGCAGGGGCTTCGGTATTCGGGCATGGGCGCGGAACTCTTGCGCGGGTGGCTGGCCGGCTGGCAGGTGTTCATGAACATGTTCGTGCTGGGCTGGGTGGGAATGGCCATGGGCAAGGTCTGCCACCTGGTCTTCGGCTGGCCGGACTGGGTGGGACTGGTGGCGTTCTCGTCGGTCTGCGCCATCTACGTGCTTTCCGCGGGATACTGGGGCGTGATCATGACCGACTTCCAGCAGGGAGTGATCGCGTTCCTGGTTATCTTAATCGTGTGCGTCTGGGGCATCATGTACGCGGGCGGTCCGAGCAACATTATTGACAAGCTGAACGGCATGGGCCAGGGCTGGAGGATGAACCCGTTTGCCTTCACTGGCTGGACCAGCGGCGATTTCCCCATCCTCTGGTTCATCACCATGCTGGTGATGGCGGTGATCGGGGGCGTGGGCATGGGCAATTTTATAGACTGGTACCCCGAGGCGCAACGCATCCAGTCCGCGGCCACGGTGCGCGACGCGTCCTATGCAATCTGGGGCGGCGGTTTCCTCACCCTCACCCGCAACTCGCTCTGGGCCGTGGCCATGCTCGGGTTCTTTGTCTTGAACCCGAACATCACCGAGGTGAGCACCTACGAGCTGGGCTGGTATAAAATGGCTTTTGAAAACCTGCCAATGGGCATGATCGGGTTCTTCTTCGCCGCGGTGCTGGCCATCCATTTCTCGACCATCGCCTCGCATTTGAACCTGGGCGCTTCTTACTTCACCCGCGACCTCTACCACCATTACGTCAACCCCCAGGCCGACGAGAAGAAGCTGGTCTGGATCGGACGGCTGGCAACCTTCATCCTGCTGATCGGGTCTTTCTTCATGGGCTCGCTGATGAAGGACATCACCAGCTGGCTGATCTTCGCGCTCTGGCTCCAGGCCGCCGGCATCTGGCTCCCCTCCATCCTCCAGGTGGTCTGGTGGCGGTTCAATTCCTGGGGATACCTCTCATCCTGGATCGCCAACCTGGGAATCTCATGGCTGGTGGTCTGGGTGTTCCCGGCATTCGGGATCCTGCCCAAGGACATGCCCGACTATCAGCAGTTCTGGCTCTTGATGCTGCTCACTTTCCTTATCTATATACCGGTCACTTTCCTGACCAAGCCCGACGATGAGGACCACCTGGTCAAGTATTACGCGATGACCCGTCCGATCGGGTGGTGGGGTCCGATCCACAGGAAAGCGGTTGAACAGGGACTGATCAAGGACGTTGTCCCGGAAGCCGGAGTGGCCGGCAAGCCTGCTCCGGAGGAGGAATAACATGGCCAAGAAATATACGCCGGAACAGGCTGAGAATTGGGGCTGGGAAGAGTTGGTCGCCTGCATCACGGCGCCCGCGGGATACATCTTTATCACCATCGGACTGGCGCTGGTGTGTCTGCTCAGGTGGGACGGATGGGTTTATCTCATCATCGGGATCGTGTCCACCCTGGTCATGTATTTCGTGATGGACCCCAAGTTGAGAGCGGTCTCCGATGAATATGAGAAGCAACAGGCCGAGTGGCTCAAGCACGTGGAGAACGTCTCGAAGTGGCAGGAGGAGAAAAAATGAACGAGCAAAACGCATTTACGCAGTTTGTGCAGTCTGGGGGCGGGAAGCTGATCGGGATGAGCCTGGCCTATATCGCATCCTTGATGGGCATGGCCTTTGCCTGGTACAACTGGCGGAAGCGTCATCCCAAGGCGCCCAAGGAGCGGAAAAATGGATAAGGAATTTAACATCTGGCTGGGAGTGATCGTGCCCACCGGGATCTTCATCTTCTCGTTCATCATCACCTATGCTTTGTACCTGCATTTTTCGAGGAAAGTGGACAAGGAGAAATAATTTCCGGGGTCAGGCCCCAGCGCCGAAGCCCGAACTGACTGGGGTCTGGCCTCAGCATCGCAGTTTGAACTTCAGCGAAGAGGCCTGACCCCATAAAAACAGGAGGGATGACAATGTTGTCGTTTAGGAAACTGGCTTTGGCGGCCATGGCGGTTGCTCTGGTTCTGGCACTGCCCTTATCGGCGAAAGAGCCGGAGACCAATAAAAAGGCCGGCAAGGGAATGCTCAGGTACGTCAAGTCAACCTACCTGGGCAACCTCAAAAGCGCGGGGTTCAAGCCCGAGGACCTGGAGGTTTACTCCATCGGCCAGTCGCACATTGACGCGGCCTGGAGATGGCGCTGGCGCCAGACCCGGGACTTGAAATGCCCGCGCACCTTTGGCAAGGCCGTCCGGCACATCGAAGCCTACCCCGGCTTCAACTATCACCAGAGCGCGCCGCAGTATTACGAATGGGTGAAGGAAGTGGACCCGGCGCTCTGGCAAAAGATAGTTGAGCAGGAAAAAGCCGGAAAATGGATCGCGGTCGGAGGAATGTGGGTTGAGCCGGACTGCAACATCCCGGAGGGCGAATCCTTTGCCCGCCACCAGCTTTACGGCCAGAGGTTTTTTCTGGAAAATTTCGGGCACATAAGCGAAATCGCCTGGCTCCTGGACTCCTTCGGCTACAACTGGAACCTTCCCCAGTTCGCGGCCAAAGCCGGGCAGAAATACATGTGGACCTCCAAACTGACCTGGAACGAGCATAACATCTTCCCGTTCCATCTTTTCCAGTGGCAGGCCCCGGACGGGTCAAAGGTCCTGACCCACGTCTGCCCGATTGTGCCCTTCCCGGAATGGTTCCCGTTCCAGGAGCTTTCGCCTTTCAAGGGAAAAAATTATGCCCTGGGTTCGGAGGGCGAGCCCGTGGGGCTGGGACTGACCGCGTCTTACAAGCAGACGCGCTATCTGGTCAAGCCGGGCGAAAAACTCACCGCCAGCTACCTCACCCCGCCGTCTTTGATCACCGCCAAGTTGAGCACGGACTTCATGCCGGTGATCGGGTCGTTCTATGGTTTCGGCGACGGCGGACACGGCCCGTGGTGGAACGAAATCCAGGAGCAGCTGGCCATGCAGCAACTGGGCTTCGGCAAGATCGGCACCGCGACCGAACTGTTCAACGCGTTGGATAAATACTCGGACCGGGTCGCGGTCTGGAACGACGAGATGTACCTGGAATTCCACGAGGGCGTGCTCACCACCCAGGAATGGATCAAACGCGCCAACCGCAAGGCCGAGTCCGTGCTGCGCACCGCGGAAGCCGCGTCCAGTGTGGCGTTCCTCTACGGCGGCCAATACCCGCTGTCTGAAATCGTCAAGCTCTGGAAGATAGCTTTGCTCAACCAGTTCCACGACATCCTCCCGGGCTCGAGCATCCCCGAGGTTTACCAGGACTCGGCCGAGCACTATAAGCAAATCCAGGACGGCGCGGACAAAATGATCAGCGACGCCATGGGCTACATCGCGTCCAGAGCCGACACCCTGCCGGGAAAAGCCGGGCTCGAGCCGGTGATGGTCTTCAACCCGCTGGCCTGGGACCGCTCCGACGTGGTCAAGCTGGCGGTTTCCGACCCGGGCCCGTACGTGGTTTACACCCGGGACGGCAAGGAGCTTGCGACTCAGGTGGCGGAGTCGCAGGAAGGCGGTCGGTATTTGTATTTCAAGCCGGATTCGGTGCCGGGGCTTGGCTGGAACACTTTCTATCTGGAAAAGGCGAACCCCTCGGGAGCGGTCTCCCGGCCTTCGGTCTCCGAGACCAGCAAGGCGATCGTGCTGGAAAACGAACTGGTCAAAGTCGCGGTTGATAAAAAGAGCGGCCTGGTCACTTCCTTGTTTGACAAGCGTATGCAGAAGGAATTCATCAAGCGGCCGAGCAACAAGATTCTGGCTTTTACCGACATCCCGAAACAATACACGGCCTGGAACATCTCGGAGGATTACGAGCACCAGCCGCTGCCGGTGCCGGAGGCCAGCAAGGTCCGGGTCTGCTCCCAGGGCCAGGTTTTCGCGCGGGTGCTGGTCGAGCGCAAAGGCGACCCCACCAGCTTCAAGCAATGGATCACGGTTTACAACGGGTCGCCGCTGGTGGAGTTCATCACCTTCACGGACATGCACTGGAAGCTGGCGCTGGTCAAGGTCGAGTTCAACACCACGGTCAAGACCGACAAGGTGGCCGCGGAAATACCTTACGCGGTGATCGAGCGGTCAACCCGCGGGACCGTGGCCTGGGACGCCTCGCGCAAGGAGCAGAACTGCCAGAAGTGGACGGACCTGTCCAATGACCAGGAAGGCATAGCGCTGATCAATTTCGGCAAGCACGGCTTCAGCCTGAACCCGGAAGGAATGGGCTGGAGGATGAGCATCGTCAAGGCCGCCAAACACCCCAAGCCCATGCCGCTATCGAAAAAAGTCAACAACCTGAACACATGGTTCACCACCCCGGACACCGACCAGGGCGAACACTGGGCGCACCTCGCGCTCCTGCCCCATGCGGGCAACTGGAGGGACGCCAGGGTTTACCGGCCGGGATACGAGTTCAACACCCCCATGGTCGCGCAGCGCGCAGAGGCGCACAAGGGCGAACTGCCTTCCCGGGCCGGCATCATCTCCCTCGAGAGCGACAGCGCCTACATCGCGGACCTGAAAAAAGCCGAGGATGACGATTCTCTGGTGGTGCGGGTGGTGGAGTCCGCGGGCAGGGACACCGCCGCGGTTTTGAAGCTGGGGGAAAATTTCAAGCTCAAGGACGCCTCGGAGACCGATTTGGTTGAGCTCAACCCCAAGCCGCTCAAGTTCAGCAGCCAGTCGGTCTCCTTCCCGGTCGGGCATTTTGAGATCAAGACCATCAAGCTCAAGATCGGCAAATAGGCTTTAGTAGTGGGGTCAGGCCTTGAGGGGTCAGACCTCAACAACGGCGCTCGGACTTCAAAGTTGAGGTCTGACCCCATGGGAAAATGATCCCATGGGAAAAATGCGCAAAATAAGGGTATGACCGAGCCGCTGAAAATCTTGTTCATGGGCACGCCCGAGTTCGCCCTGGCCTCGCTGGAAAGGCTGGCTGAGAGCAAGGACAACGTCATCGCCTTGGTCTGCCAGCCGGACAAGCCCAAAGGCCGGGGGATGAAACTGGAGTCCTGCCCGACCAAAAAATGGGCGGAGCAGCGAAACATCCGGGTGATCCAGCCGGAGAAGTGCAAGGACCCCGGCTTTGTGGGCGAGGCGAAAAAACTGGCGCCGGATTTGATTGTGGTTGCGTCTTTCGGCCAGATCCTGCCGGAAGAGCTGCTGCAAATTCCTCAATACGGCGCAATCAACGTCCACAGTTCGCTGCTGCCCAAATACCGCGGAGCCAGCCCGGTCGCTTACGCCATCCTCAATGGCGACAAGGAAACCGGAGTCACCTCCATGCAGATCGTCAAAAAGCTGGACGCGGGACCAATCTTGCTCCAGCGAAAAATACCGATTGACCCCGAGGACACCGCCGGCACCTTGACCGAAAAGCTCGCCTGCCTGGGAGCGGAACTTTTGGCCGAGACCATCGAGGGACTCAAAGCCGGCCGGATCAAGCCGACTCCGCAGGACGAGAGCAAAGCGGTTTACGCGCCCATGCTCAGGAAAGAACAGGGGCTGATCAACTGGCAGGAGCCGGCCGAGGTGATCGCGCGCAAGGTCCGGGCGTTCAACCCCTGGCCCGGAGCTTTCGTGGGACACGGCGACCAGTTGATCAAAATCTGGAAAGCCTCGGCCGCGGAGGGCAAGGGCGAACCCGGGACCGTGCTCGAAGCCCATAAAAAATGGATCGAAGTCGCCTGCGGCCAGGGCTCGCTCCGGATCACCGAACTCCAGCCCGCAGCCAGAAAACGCATGACCCCCGAAGCCTTCCTCGCTGGACACAAACTACAGCCAGGCCAGATATTCACACTTGGCGCTTGAATTGAGTGACCAGAAAAAAGGAATGAAGGATGGGATCAGAGTCAGGACCTGAATATGGACAGCTCCAGTTCAATAATATCCTTGTAGTCTTTGCGGTTGCAGGTGCATAGCGGAAGGTTGTTTTCCACCGCGGTAGCCGCAATCAGCGCGTCCGCCACGCATAATCCGGATTTAAGACCGTGCTCTTCGATATACACAATTGCGCGGTGGCCGATGTTTTCGGTCAAGGGCAGGAGCTCAAAATCGTTTCCAGCAAAGAATCGCTTGATCGTCAGCAATTCCTGCCTCCCGCGAGCGCCCTTCATCAACTCCAAATAGTTGATGGTCGAAATCTGCCGGACCGCAGTGCGGTTAACCAGATCAATGGCTTTCGGGTTGCCGCGCAGGAGCCAGATCAAAACATCCGTGTCAAACAGCATCGTGCCGGGGTTTCCTCAGTTTGCGGACATAGCCTTTTACGTCCTTCATGTCCTTCCGGTCCTTCCATATTCCAACCGCCGGGTCATTCTCCACGGGCTTGTGCGGCCCTTCCTTCCCTGGCAGCGGATAGATGATCGCCCTCTTCTTGCCCCGGTAAAAAACCGTCACCGGCTCCTTCCGGTCCAAAGTCTCCAAGACTTCCTTCATCTTCCGACGCAACTCCAACGCCGATACCTTCATCGCGGGCCCCCTGCCAAGTGATAACTTAAAGTGTACACTTGCTAACCGCCCTTGTCAAGCTCGGGGCCGGGTCAGGGCGGATTTGATTCGTGCCTCCTCTTTTCTTCTTTCAACAATTGTGCTAGAAAGAAACAATGGCAAACCAGGATTATGTCTCGGACGAACTTTCTCATTTTGTCGGGAGAGGCAAAAATCCCGATGACCAATGTCATCTGTTGATTGAAATTGTTAAATCTGGGTGTTTGAAGGCGCCCAGAAGCGAACTAATTTCTGGAGAAAAAATTGTTCAAAGCAAAATATTGGAAGTCAGGGGAAATGCGGACTTTAGTTCTGGTGAAATGTACCGCCCTATGGTCGTTTGCTTTTGCGATATACCTATAGATGACGCCTCTCTCCGGATACATACAAGCAAATACAGCAAATTTGGCTTGTCTTTTTTAAAAGATTTCATAGTCGGGAAAGGTGGCTCGCCTGTTTTGTATTTACCAAGAGCGGCGCGCGACGCATCTGAGATCCCATTAGATCAATACTTTGATGAGATGGTCAAGGGATATCATCAATTTTCCGCTGCAGTAGAGAACCTTCAAGACGCCAATTTGCTTGATCAACTTCTTGCCCTGAGGCGATTTTTGGATTTTCGCATTTTCAGTTTTATAAAATTCCATGATCATACCCTTTCTGACGGAGACCCCAATAATTTTTATATGGAGCGCGAATGGAGGGTGAATGACAGCGTAAAATTCACCACCGAAGATATTTGCAAGATTATTTGTCCCCGCGATTACGAAGAAAAAGTAAAAGCTGGCCTTCAGACGATCAGTGATGACAAGTTCTTATTGATTGAATGACTCGTCCAATACTTTTTGCGCCCTTTGCGGCTTTGCGGTTAAGTCAATCCTTCCTCGAGAACGGCTCGGACATGACGATGATCTCGTCGCGTTCTTTGCCGACCGATACTGCGAGGATCGGGACATCGAGCTGGTCTTCCACAAATCGGAGATAGGTTTTGGCCTCCTTGGGCAGGTCGTCGAGGTCCCGGATTTTTCCGAGTTCGGCCTTCCAGCCCTTGAATTTTTTGAAAACCGGGGTGAGTTCTTCGATGACTTCGTTCTGCGCGGGGAATCCCTTGAGGGTTTTGCCCTTGAATTTGTATCCGGTGCAGACCATGAGCGGGTCGATGCCTGAGAGCACGTCGAGCTTGGTGATGACGAGATCGGTCAGGCCGTTGATCCTTGCGGCGTATTTGAGCTGGGCGAGGTCGATCCATCCGCAGCGACGCGGTCTTCCGGTGGTTGATCCGTATTCTCCTCCGCGCTCGCGGATGAGTTCTCCGAGCTTGTCGGTGAGTTCGGTGGGGAAAGGCCCGGCGCCGACTCTGGTGGTGTAGGCCTTGGAGATTCCGATTATGCGGTCGATCATCCTGGGGCTGATCCCTGCTCCGGTGCAGGCTGCTCCGGCCACGGTGTTGGAGCTGGTCACGAACGGATAGGTGCCGTGGTCCAAATCCAGCATGGCGCCCTGGGCGCCTTCAAAAAGAATCCGCTTCCGCTTGGCGGCCAGCTCGGCCAACAAAAGGCTGGTGTCCTCCGCGTATTTGGCCAGCCGAGCGGAATAGCCCATGAACTCGTCGATGATGGCGTGAGCGTCCAGCGGGTCCGCGCCGCAAATTTTGGTCAGGTATTGATTCTTTTCCTCCACCAAAGCGGCCAGCTTGTCTTTCAGGAGACGCGGATTTTTGAGTTCGCAGAAGCGCAGTCCGACTCGCGCGGCCTTGTCCGCGTAAGACGGTCCGATGCCCCGGCCGGTGGTGCCGATCTTGCCCTTGCCTTTTCTGTCCTCGCTCGCCACGTCAATCGACCGGTGATAGGGCAGGATGAGATGGGCGCGCTCGCTCACTTTAAGCTTGGACTCGTCCTTGAAATGGCCCCGGGACTTGAGCTGGTCTATCTCCTCGCATAAGACCTGAGGGTCAATGACCAGCCCGTTCCCGATTATGCACAGCTTGCCCGGATGAAGGATGCCGGAGGGGACGAGGTGGAGGATGATTTTCTCTCCACCGACCACCAGCGTGTGCCCGGCGTTGTTGCCGCCCTGGAAGCGGACCACCACGTCCGCCTTGCGCGCGAAATAGTCAACCACCTTGCCTTTGCCTTCGTCGCCCCACTGACTTCCAACCAGCACAACCACCGGCATGATTTCCTCCTTCGGTCGTTTGGGGTCAGGCCTCTTCGAAGAAGCGCGAACTGCGATGTTGAGGCCTGACCCCTCAGATTTTAACCCAGGTTCACCTGTTTAACCGAAATAATATTGGGCAGCCTCCGGATTTCGTCGACCACCTGGTCCGGGACCACCTGGTCAACGTTGACCATGCTCAGCGCCAGCCCGGCCTCGCGGCCAAGCTGGAACCGGCCGATGTTGACCCCGAACCGCGCCAGCAGCGAGCCGATGTTGCCGATCACGCCCGGCTTGTCATGGTTCCTGATCACCAGCACGTATCCCGAGGGAGACGCGTCCAGGCTCACCTTTCCGATCTGGACGATGCGCGGGTCGTTCTTGCCGAAGATGGTGCCGCTGATTTCCGAGACCTCCGGCTCCTGGTTCCTGATTGTTAGCTTGATCAGGGTCCTGTAATCGCCCGACTCGTGGCTCTGCATCTCGCGCACGGCCATGCCCTTGGCCTTGGCCATGGCCGGGGCCGAAACGTAGTTGACCGGCTCGTCCTTGAAAGACTCCAGCAGGCCCTTGAGCAGCGCGTGGGTCACCGGCTTGGTGTTAAGCTCGGCCACTTCGCCGCTGTACTCGATGTCCACGCCGTGGGCCGAGGTCGACAGTTGTCCGGCCAGACGTCCCATCCGCTCCGCCAAATTGATATAGGGCGAGAGCTGGACCAGGAGTTCCTTGCTCACGCTCGGGAAATTCACCGCGTTGGTGATGATGCCGCTGAGCAGGTAATCGACCATCTGCCGCGCGATCGCGACCGAAACGTTGACCAGGGCCTCGCCCGTGCTCGCCCCCAGATGAGGCGTGAATATCACTTCCTCCATCTCCCATAACTCGCCCGCAAATTCCGGAGGCTCCTTCTCAAAAACGTCCAGGGCCGCGCCCGCGACCTTCTTGGACTTGATCGCCTCGATCAAGTCCTTTTCGTTGACGATCCCCCCCCGCGAGGCGTTGATGATGCGCACGCCGTTCTTCATTTTGGCGAAGGTTTCGGCCCGGAGCATGTTCTTGGTCTCCTCGGTCTTGGGCACGTGCAGGGTGATGAAATCGCTCCGGGCGTAAAGCTCGTCGAGCGAGACCATTTCCACCCCCAGTTTGGCGGCCACTTCCGCGGTCACGAACGGGTCATAGGCGATGACCTTCATTTTGAGCCCGACCGCGCGGTCCGCGACCACGGACCCGATGTTGCCCAGGCCCACCACCCCGAGGGTCTTGCCCATCACTTCAACCCCGGTGAATTTATTCTTCTCCCATTTCTTTTCCTTCATGGAGTGATAGGCCTGCGGGATTTTGCGCGCGAGCGAGAGCATCAGGCTGAGCGCGTGCTCCGCGGTGGTGACCGCGTTGCCGCCCGGAGTGTTCATGACCACGATGCCCTTGCGGGTCGCGGTCGCAACGTCAACGTTGTCCACGCCGATGCCGGCGCGGCCGATCACGCGCAGGTTCTTGCCCGCTTCGATGATCTCCTTGGTGGCCTTGGTCGCGCTGCGGATGGCCAGCGCGTCGTAGTCGCCGATGATCCCGGTCAGTTCCTCGGGCTTGAGACCGGTCTTGACCTCAACCGTCAGTCCCGGCGCCTTCTTCAGGATCTCCAGGCCTTCCGGCGCAAGTTTATCGCTTACCAGTACTTTCATTGTGCGCCTCCTTTGCTACTCTGCGTAGTCCCGCCTTAAAGCGGCACGCACGAGTCAGTCGCCCAAAACTTTGATCGCGGCTTTGACGCCGGAACCCAGTTCGAACTTGTGGCCCAGGTCCAGGAGCGTCTGCTCGAGCGCGGCGATGCACGCGATCAGGTCGTAGCGCGTGATGTATCCCATGTGCGCGATGCGGATGATCTTTCCCTTCACCTTGTCCTGGCCGCCGGCGATGGCGTAGCCGTAAACGTCGCGGATGCGTTTGACCACTTCCGCGCCGTCCACGCCCGCCGGAGTCCAGGCCGCGGTGCAGGCCTCGCTGGGCGAATCCGGGGCGAACAGTTTCAGCCCCAGGCCCTTCATGGCCTCGCGGCAGGCCTCGGCCATTTTGGCGTTCTCCGCGAACACCTTCTCCAGCGTCTCCTCCTTGTACATCTTGATCACTTCGTGGAGCCCCACCACCAGGCTGACCGCAGGGGTGTAGGCGGTCTCGTTGTTGCCCAGATTCTTGAGCTCCTTCTTGAAGTTGAAGTAGAACTTGGGCAGGTCGGACTTGTCGCAGGCCTTCCAGGCCTTGGGGGAAAGCGCGGCAAAGGCCAGTCCGGGCGGGAGCATCAATGCTTTCTGCGAGCCGGTGACCAGGACGTCGATCCCCCACTCGTCAAACGGGAGCGGGAACACGCCCACCCCGGTCACGCCGTCAACGATGAAGAGCGTGTCGGTGCCCTTGAGCATGTCCGCAAAGGGTTTGACCGGGTGCTTGACCGCGGTCGAGGTCTCGGTGGCCTGGATGAAGAAAGCCTTGTACGGCTTTGCCTTCAGCCTGGCCTCCGCGGTTTTCACCTCAACCGCCCTGCCCCATTCCACGTCAAGGTAGTCCGGCTTCAAGCCGTAGGCCTCGCAGATGCTGCCCCAGCGCTCGCCGAACTTGCCGCCCCGCACCACCAAAACCTGGTCTCCCTTGCAGAGCGTGTTGGTGACCGCGGCTTCCATCGCGCCGGTCCCGGACGACGCGAAGATGATCACCTCGCTTTGGGTCTGAAAAATGTACTTGAGTCCTTCTCTCACTTCTCCCAGGACCTTTTTGAATTCGGAGTGACGGTGATGCATCGCCGGCATCGCCATCCTTGTGAGAGCCCGCTCCGGCACCGGGGTCGGTCCGGGCGTCAACAGCGTCTTCTTCTTCATGGCAACCTCCTGCCAAGTATTTTCAGGCGTTCCTGTAGCCGCCTGAATTGCTCTCGTGAGGCCTGACCCCATGACTTGAGGCCTGACCCTGTGTTCATAATTCAAAGAACTTTCACGCGAGTTGGCTCGCGCATTTTTTGCTCTTCGGTGCGAGGGAATTCAGTCCCGATTCAACATTTTATCTCTTTTGCGCCCGCTCCACCAGCGTTTTGATCCGGAGCCGCAGCGCATTCAGATTGATAAACCCGGTGGCGTCCCCCTGCCGATACCCGCCGGCTTCCTCGAAACTGGCCAGCTTAGTGCTATACAAACTGCGCGGACTCCGACGGCCCAAGACCGTCACGCTGCCTTTGTAAAGCTTGAGCCGCGCCTCGCCCGTGCATTTGTTTTCAATCTTGTCCACCATGGCCTGGAGCGCCTCGCGCTCCGGAGCGAACCAGTACCCGAAATACACCAGCCGCGCATACAGCGGCATCATGGAATCCTTGAGATAAATTTCCTCGCGGTCCAGGGTGATGCTCTCCACCGCCCGGTGCGCCGCGTGCAGCACGGTCGCGCCCGGGGACTCATACACCCCGCGCGATTTCAATCCCACGTAGCGGCTTTCGACCACGTCCACCCTTCCCACGCCGTGCCGGCCCGCCATCACGTTCAGCTTTTCCACCAGCGCGTCCGGGGCATAGCGCTTGCCGTTGATCGATACCGGGTTGCCCTTTTCAAACCCGACGGTGATGACCACCGGCTGGTTGGGCGCTTTTTCCGGAGAGACCGTCATCTGGAACATGTCGTCCTTGTACCCGCTCCAGGGCTCCTCCAATACCCCGCCCTCGTAGCTGATGTGAAGCAGGTTGGCGTCGCTTGAGTAGGGCTTGGCCGCGGTGACCGGCACCGGGATGTTATGCCGCTTGGCGTAGGCCACGAGGTCGGCTCGGCCCTGGAAGCTCCACTCGCGCCAGGGCGCGATCACTTTCAACTCCGGCGCCAGCGCCGCCAGCGAAATCTCGAAGCGGACCTGGTCGTTGCCCTTGCCGGTGGCGCCGTGAGCGATGTATTCCGCCTTCTCCTTTTTGGCAACCTCGGCGAGCTTGGCCGCGATCAGGGGCCGGGCAAGGCTGGTGCCCATGAGATAGACGTCCTCGTAGCGCGCCCCGGCCCGGAGCGCCGGGAAGAAATAGTCCGCGATGAATTCCTTCTTCGCGTCCACGAAAATGGTTTTCTTGGCGCCCACCCGGACGGCTTTGCGCCTGATCGCCGGCTTGTCTTCTTTCTGTCCGAGGTCGACATAGACCGCGATCAGTTCTCCGTGATACTTCTCCTGCAGCCACTTGAGCAAGACCGAGGTGTCCAGGCCGCCTGAATAAGCAAGTATGATCTTCAATGCCATTCCCTCCAAAACTCCGCACGATATTAGACCCGGCCAAAACTTTTGTCAAACGCCAATGCTCCCAAATGCCTTGGCGCCGCCAAATACCACATGTTGGGGTCGGCCGACGAAGGATGCGGGATATATTGCGGTCTTGACAATAGCAGCCCGGAAGGCAATAATTGAGTCGGTTGGGAGATATGTCCGTTGCCAACGATACTCAGAATAGGAGGGTACAGGTTTTTCTTTTTCAGCAATGAAGGCAAAGAATATCCTCACGTTCATGTTGAAAGGGGAGATCAATTTGCCAAATTCGGACTTGAGCCCGTGAGGTTGATGCGTTCGGTGGGATTCAATTTAAAGGAATTGAACCAGTTGGGCAAAATCGTGGAAGAGCACGAAAAATTTTTCAGGGAGAAATGGCATGAGCACTTTGCCGGCAAAAAAAGAGCCTAAGGCGATTTCGGTTGAGGTTGGAAAAAACGCTCTTACCGTGACCCTTGCGGACGGGAGAGTGGTCTCGGTTCCTCTCGAGTGGTTCCCCTCCTTGCGCAATGCAACCGCGCGGCAGCGCAACAACTGGCGCCTGATCGGCGGAGGCATCGGCATCCATTGGCCCGAGCTCGATGAGGACATTTCCGTGGAAGCTTTGTTGAATTGATATTCTCTCAACGCTGAACATTCAATCCGGGCGCGGGTTTATATATTCATTGCCGGCGGACGCGTCCGAAAATCCGGAAGCTTTGACAATCCAATCGTACTGTCCTGGCCTGAGATGAAAGGAGTCGCCATGGATAAGAATTTAACGCAGAAAATTTTTGACCAGGCAAAATCCCTGGGGGCCGACCTGGTGGGCGCCTGCTCAATCGAGCAGATGGCCAAATATCCCAACGCCACCGCCGAGATCGAAAAAATCGACCCGCAGGCCAAGTCATTCCTGATCTATGCCTGCCGCATGGTCTCTTCCTCGATCAGCTCCGCGGAGCAGAACATCAGGATCGCCCAGTTTTCAACCCGGCTGATCTATGACGAGCTTTCCCGGATCGGCTTCAGCCTGATGCGGAAGCTGGACGACATGGGCTTCAGCGCCAGCCCGATCCCGACCTATCTCCCGGTGCCCATGCTGAAGGAGACCAAAGGCATGATCGCGGAGCTCAGTCTGCGCCACGTAGCGTATGAGGCCGGGCTGGGAGTCATCGGCAAAAACTTGCTGCTCCTCACCCGGGAGTTCGGACCGCGCGTCCGCTTCGGCGCCATTTTGACCAGCGCCCCGCTTGAGAGCGGCAAACCGGCGACCGAAAATTTCTGCACGGAATGCGACCTTTGCGTGGAGGCGTGCCCGGTGCACGCTTTGGAGAAGCGCGGGGAGGAAGCGATTTCGCTTTGTTCCCGGAACCATTTGAAGTATGGCCTTCCAGGCCTGATCCGGTTTGCGATCAGGCTGATCAAAGCTTCAAGCGACAATGAAAAAATCGAGCTGGTCAAAAGCCCGGAACTGTGGGAATACTGGCAGAACATGAACACCGGGGTGTTCTATTATTGTTTTCATTGCCTCAACGCCTGCCCCGTGGGAAAGTAAGCCGCGGTCATCAGCGGCTGCGGTCATGGGGTCAGGCCGGAGTGGGGTCAGACCCGAATGGCGCTAAGTTAAGCTCATGGACAATCCCGGTCTTGCGTTTCCTTAGCCCGGCCATTTATGGCCGGGAACTCGTCTTTGGCTACCTGAAGGCATAAATGACGGCATTGGGCGCGGAGTCGGCGATTTTCGGCATGGTCGTTGGCTGTTTTTTGGCTTTCACGAAGTGTGCGTAATTGTCTGTGCCCAATGATCGGC
>Ga0315274_10004143_pt1 | contig 21372 bp, 24 predicted proteins | sample YL17G02_20_MG_FD_203700 | JGI IMG/M metagenome (GOLD analysis project Ga0315274, IMG submission 203700) | Sediment microbial communities from Yellowstone Lake, YNP, Wyoming, USA - YL17G02_20 | ecosystem: Environmental > Aquatic > Freshwater > Lake > Sediment | place: USA: Wyoming | collected...
CGTTGTTCGCCGGCGGCGATCTAAGCCTTATCGGCTTCTTCTACCGCGATATTCAGTCTATGGCCTCCCGCGCAGAATCCGAGCGTCAGCATCCAAGCCCGCGAATGATCGACCCACTCCATATCCTGCTCTCCGGGCGCCATCAAATAACAGGTGCCTGCGAACCGATGGGCAAACACCCACAGGTCCTATAAGCAGCATCCTATCACCCCTCCCGGGCAAGGTCAAGCAGATTTTGCTCTTTCGACGCCGCTTCTCTGGGCCGCAGATGCTGCTGGGCCCAGATCGACAGGCCGGAGCCGATCAGCAGGACCACGCCGCAGAGCAACTGAGGACCATTGAGCCGCTCGTGGAAGATGGGGCTCGACAGGCTGAAGACGAGGAACGGCTGAGCCAGGACCACCAGCATGGGGATGGTCGCCCCGATGCGCTGGATCGCCGTATAGTAGAAGACGTGCGCCAGGGCGATGCCGGTAATGCCGGAGAACACAACAGCCGCCCAGGGTCCCATCCCCATCTCCAGCATCCGGCCGGGATGACCCCACAGCAGGGCGCACAGCCACAGTCCCACGACCGTGTAGATGCTGATCACGGAGAATCCGGTCCGCGAATCAATGCCCCGCAGCGAGATCTTCACGCAAATCGTGTATACCCCCCACATAAGGGCCTGCAGCAGTATCAGGAGGACACCGATTTGGGTGCGCTTTTCGGCGAAACCTTCTTTGAAATACAGGACCCCGAAGAGTCCCCCGAGAGAAAGCACCAGGCCGCCCCAGAAGCGTGCGCTGGTGAGCAACGGTCTTTCCTCCGGAAACAGGGCCAGCGAGAAGCCGGCGACCCAAAGGGCGGAAGTATTGGACAACAGGGTGAGAAAGCCCGGATCAATGTGGTAGAAGGCGGCGGCATAGAGGCTCTGCATGACGACGTTGGCAACGGCGGGCAGGACGGCCCGGCGCCAGATCCGAGGATCCAGGGCCCCTTTCCTGAGGACATAGAGTAGAAAAGGAAACCAGAAGACAACCGCGACCGAGTAGCGCACGGCATTCTGGGACCAGGAGTCCATACACCCGGTGAGGTACTTGATGAAGATGGGTCCCGTCGACCAGAGGGCGACGGCGCCGAGGCAAGCTCCTGTGGCGGCCATGTCGATCCGGCCGATTCTTGTCGTGCTATGCATGCAAACCACGTGGATGAAAATGGGCGCCGCGGGCGGCCGCGATCACCTCAGCATCTCCGTAACAACTCCCGCCACTTCTTCGCTGGCTCTCTTTCGTGTCATCGGCTCTACCATGTCGATCAACTCGCGGCTCGTCCGCGTCAGAAGGTCCCCGTCCTGCAGGCAGCCGTCAATCGTCCGGATGATCGGCTCGATGGATGCGAAGTACGGCATAAACTCGGGCACCAATCGCCGGTCGGCGAGGAGATTGACCAGCGTGAAGAACTTCGGCCGGACCAACCACCGCCCGATGAAGTGCCATAGAACCGGATTCGTCTGGTACATGATCGCCATGGGACAGCCGGAGGACGCCACCTCCAGTGTTGCGCTGCCGCTGGCCACGATCGAGAAATCCACCGAGGCTGCCGTGGCACGAACGGTGTCCACGGAATACTCGCAGGCGAAGCCGGGGACCTGCGTCTGCTCCAGCAATCGCCGTCGCTCCTCGCTGGCGGCCACGGCCACGAAACTCATGCCCGGATACTTCTGTTTCAGCCGCTTGGCGATCTCCTGCATCGGCCGCCACAGCGTCCCGATCTCCGCCGATCGCGAGCCCGGCATCAGCGCGATTCCGGCATCCCTCGGCTCAAAGCGCGAGTAGTCCTTGCGAAGCCCGGACAAATCGCTCGGCAGCCTGTCGAGCAGCGGATTGCCGACGAAGACCGTGTCCACCCCTCTTTGCCGAAACCACGGCTCCTCGAAGGGCAGTATGCAGCACAGCCTGTCGCAGAGCCGGCGTAGCTTACCGATGCGCCACCCGCCCCACGCCCAAAGCTGCGGCGCGACATAGAACACAGTCTTCACGCCGGCCTTCTTAGCTGCCTTGGCCACGTGGAAATTGAAGGACGGCGAGTCGCACACGATCACCAGATCGACAGGATGATCCCGCAAATAGGTCCATACGCGTCGCATGAGCGCGTAATAGTGCCCGAGATGAGCAATGACGTTGTAGCCCATCACGGCCCTGCCGACCGTGTTTTCGAGCAGTTCGCATCCCGCCGCCGCCATCTTCGGCCCCCCAATCCCCACGAACTCCACCGGCGCTCCGCCCCGCCTCAGCGCAGCAATCAGCCCCGCACAGTGCACATCCGCACTCGGATCGTTCGCGCTGACAAACACACACTTGTTCTTCGCAGTTGCCATACTCATGGACCCCTAATTTTTACCGCGCCCGCCCGCAAACATCAACGGCCAAAGCTCCGCGTGCACTATCGCGTCATGGAAGATTGACAAGGGAAGCGTCAGCCGATAGGATATCGGTATGGGAACGTTTCACACAAGCTGCAGGATCGAGAACCACAGAAACAGAACCAGGACAGTACGTATCTCGAAGCTCCTTGTCGATACGGGGAGCGAGTACACTTGGGTTCCCACGACGGTGTTGGAGAAGATCGGGGTTGTCAGGGAAAAGAAAGACCTGCAATTTGTCATGGCCAACGGTGAAATCATCACGCGCAGCGTTGGCTTTGCCATCCTGCGGGTCGGTAATAACTTCACCATCGATGAAGTGGTTTTCGCCGAGCCGGGAGACCTTGCTCTGCTGGGGGCTCGGACACTCGAAGGTCTCAACCTCACCGTGGACTCCGTTCGAAAACGGCTCGTCGCCGCCGGCCCCCTCCCCGCCGCGTAAGTTCAGGCAAGCAGGAGATCTGCATTTTGTTCTTGCACTTTGCTTGACTATGTGAGTATATTGTCATATAGTTATATAAGGAGGCTTCCGGCGGGGGTAGGTCGGTATGGGCTGGGCCGTAGCCGGATGCGCAGGTGACGTGATTGGAGTCAAGAGATGATCGACGAGAAGAAGAATCTGTTGTTTGAGAGGCAGGCGGAGATCGCCAAAGCGGTGGCGCACCCGCTGCGGGTTGCGGTGATCGATTTCCTCAAGGACGGCGAGAGGTGCGTCTGTGACATCGCCGGGCACGTCGGGTCCGAGCGCTCGAACGTCTCGCGTCACCTGAGCGTCATGGTCCGCGCGGGCGTGCTCACCTGCCGCAAGGACGGCCTCAAGGTCTTCTATACCCTTAAGACCCCCTGTGTGGCCGAGTTTCTCTCCTGTGCCACCCGCGTCGTAAAACACCAGGCCGAGGAGAATGGGAAGCTCCTGGCCTCTCTATGATAGGAGATTCTGAATGAGTTGGAAAAGCGAGTGGAAGAAACTCGCCTCGATCGTTGTCGTGTTTCTCGCATTCTTTTGGCTGCCCGCAGGCTGGGGGCGATTCGACAACGCGGTCATGGAATCCCTCCACTTGGCCAAATGGTACGCACGGGAACACGTACTCTTGTGCCTGGTGCCCGCCTTCTTCATCGCCGGGGCCATTGGCGTGTTCATCAGCCAGGCGTCCGTTATGAAGTACCTGGGAGCGAAGGCCAACAAGGTGCTGGCCTATGGCGTGGCCAGCGTTTCCGGCTCGATCCTGGCGGTCTGTTCCTGCACGGTGTTGCCGCTATTTGCCGGCATCTGGCGGATGGGCGCCGGGTTGGGTCCGGCTACGGCATTCCTCTACTCCGGCCCGGCCATCAACGTCCTGGCCATCATTCTCACGGCCCGTATTCTCGGACTGGAACTGGGTATCGCCCGGGCCGTCGGCGCCATCGGCTTCTCCATCGTCATTGGCCTGATTATGCACCTGATCTACCGTAAGGAAGAGCTGGCCAAGGCGGGTGAGCAACTCGCCATGCCCGAACCGGAGGTCCGTCGGCCGTTGTGGCAAAACGCCCTGTTCTTTGCCGTCATGATCGGCATCCTCGTCTTTGCCAATTGGGGTGCGCCGAACGAGCTCGCCTTCAAGCTCAACGATGGTCGGCAGTTCAACGCCGCGATCGTCAAGGCCCCGGAGAATCCCGCCGCTGAGGGGGCTTCCTATTCCCTGAAGGTCATCAGCGGTGCGAGCGAGGGCGAGCAAGTGTCCGTGCCTGCCGCTGCAATCGAATCCAGGACGCCCACCCCCGGTGTGTGGACGACCCTTTGGCAGAACAAATGGCTTGTGACCGCCGGCTTTGCGGTCGCGTTCTCGTTGATCCTGGTCTCTTGGTTTGGCATCCAATGGTGGAAGGTGGTCTTGGCCGCTATGCCGGCCGTGATTCTTGCTCTTGTTCTCCCCATGCAGGGCATGATGGTCATGATTCCCTTTGCGGCGGCCATTGTCGGACTGTCGGCGATCACCAGCACCAACGGGGGAGAGGCCAGCGATTGGTTCGCTTCCACATGGACGTTCGCCAAACAGATTCTGCCGCTGCTATTTTTCGGGGTTCTGGTGGCGGGCTTCCTGCTCGGCCGAGTGGATCACGAGGGATTCATCCCCAGCCAATACGTGCAGATGCTCGTCGGTGACAGTCCGAACACCCTGTTCGCCATCACCGGCTGGGGCGGCGGCGGATTCGAGAGCTTCGTCCGTGTCATCTGGCCGTTCTGGACCAACTTCTTCTCGTCCGTCTTTGGGGCGTTCATGTACTTCGCCACATTGACCGAAGTGCCAATCCTTCAGGGCCTGATCGGTTCGGGAATGGGCAAAGGTCCGGCCCTGGCGCTGCTGCTGGCCGGCCCGGCGCTGTCGTTGCCCAATATGTTGGTCATCCGTAGCATCATGGGTACCCAAAAGACCGTCGTCTTTGTCTCGCTGGTCGTCGTGATGTCCACAATCACCGGCATGATTTTCGGGGCATTGGCCTAATCAAGGAGACATATATATGAAGAAGATACAGATCCTGGGCACCGGATGCCCGAAGTGCAAGAAACTGGCGGAGAACACGGAAACGGCCGCCAAGGCACTGGGCATCGAGTGTGCCATTGAGAAAGTGACGGACATCAACGAGATCATGAAGTTCGGCGTGATGATAACCCCGGCGCTGGCGATTGACGGCCAAGTCAAGGTCGTCGGCAAAGTGCCCGCGCCGGATGAGATCAAGAAAATGTTGGCGTGAGCAGTATCGGACAAGAGGCAGAAAGGGTAGCAGATGAGCAAGCAGCAATCGTGCGGATGCAGTGGCGGACCGAAACTGATCTTTGCGTGCAGCGGTGCGGCGGACGTGGGGGAAATTGCCGACAAGGCCGCAAGGAAGCTGACACGTGATGGGGTGGGACGCATGTTCTGTACAGCCGGACTGGGCGGGCGGATCAGCGGCATCCTCAAGACTTCGGAGGCAGCAGACAGCATTCTCGCCATCGACGGATGTCCATTGAATTGCGTCAAATCCAGCCTGGAGCAGGCGGGGTTCGCCGCCTTCAAGCATCTGCAACTGGCGGACCTGGGCCTGGAAAAATGCAAGAGCCCGGTGACCGAGGAGAGTGTCAATAGAGTGGTCGCGCGGGCAGCGGAGATGATCGGCTCGTAGAAAGGGTCGGATATGACCATTCGGTGTCTTCTCGTGATGGCAGCGTGTTTGTCGTGTCTGGGCTGTCGGGCCGCCAATCCTTCGAATCCGGAAGGTACCACATCATCGGCAGGCGACCCACCAGCCACTTATGCTCAGGCCCCATCGGCGGCCGGGAGTCCTGTGGTGTACGCCTATTATTTCCACCGGACCTTTCGTTGCATTTCGTGTCTTTCGATGGAGGAGATGGCCGCCCGTGCGATTGAGGAGCGGTTCGTCCCACAGATACAGAACGGCCAGGTGGTCTGGACGCCCGTGAATATCGAAGACCCGGCGACCGAGCCTCTCCGGCAGCAACTCGATGTGCAGGGCAATGGACTGGTCCTGGCCCGAGTGGAAAACGGCGCATACAAGGACTCGAAGGCACTGGATACGCTGTGGGGACTCCTGGACCGCCCGGATGATTTCTCGAAGTACGTGGTCGATGAGGTCAATGCGTGCCTAAGCAGTGCGCAGGAAAGATGAAACCATGATGCTGCCACAGTGTTGCAGTCCCGGTCCGGCGAACATTGCGCTTCTGCTGGCTACGGCAGTAGGTATGTGGTGCATCTTCGTCTGGGTCCCTTCGGTAGTCAGATCAAAAGGAGATCGTATGAGCAAGGCGTTGAAGATTGTGGTAGTCGCGGTTCTGATCCTGGCCGTGGCAGCGATCGTGCGTATCAAGCAGCAAGGTAAGCAAGGAGACTCCGTCCAGGGCCGGTCAACGGCGGCTGTCGCTGCCGTACCGCCGGCTTCGGGCCTGCCTCGCCTGGTGGACCTGGGAGCAGGCAAGTGTATTCCGTGCAAGATGATGGCCCCGATCCTTGAAGAACTGAAGGAACAATACAAGGGCAGAATGGACGTGGTCTTTATTGACGTGTGGGAAGACCCGAACGCCGGCACGCAGTACGGCATCAAGCTCATTCCGACCCAGATTTTCTTCGACGCTGCCGGGAAGGAACTCTTTCGTCACGAGGGTTTCTTCTCCAAGGAGGACATCTTGGCCAAGTGGAAAGAGTTCGGGGTGGACCTGTCGGTATCCGGTTCAGGCACGGCTGCATTCGAGCGGCTCACCGCTGCCAAGCCCGACGAGCGTCCGAAGGACACCGTCTGCTACATGTGCGATGGGAACATCGACGCCAAGACCCTCGTGACCGTGCAGACGGACAAAGGGCCGGTCCGGCTCTGCGGTCCCCACTGCTACTTCATCATGTACTCGTGCCTGACCGAGGACAAAACCGGTTTCGAGAAGAAAGTGACCGTCACCGACTGGGCCACAGGCAAGCCGGTGCCGATTACGGAAGCCGCGTTTCTCTGCGGCCAGGACGAGACCACCGGCAGACCCTGGATTCGGGCCTTTGCCGACAGGGATGCGGCTGGCCGGGAGCGGACCACCAGCGGAGGCAACGCTCTTGCCCTCGAGCCGCTCCGGCAGGAGGAGCTGTCCCATCGCTGCGGATTCTGCGACCGTGCATGTTATCCGCAGGACGCATCCGAAGTGATCGTCGAAGGTGGCGTGCGCACGTGGGGCTGCTGTTCCCACTGTGCCTTAGGCGTAGCCGCCCGGACCGGCAAGGACATCGAGGTTCGCGAAAAGGACCGACTGACGAAACAGCCAATCGTCGTCAAGACGTTCGAAGGAAAGATCGCTTCGCTGGAGCCGGCGACGGCCGTCGCGTGGTTCGGCCAACGGCAGAAGCCGGACGGCACCTGGGCCTCCGCCGGCTGTTTCCACCAGGGCTTCTTCACCAGTGCAGACAATCTCAAGAAGTGGGTGGAGCAGAATCCTTACGAAACCGGCAGACTCATCAGCATCAGCCAGGCACTGGCCGACAAGATGAAGCTCTCGCCCGAGCAAATCCAGAAGGCATGCAAGATCGGTGAGTGTTCACCGAAGTGACCTGTCACAAATCCACACGAGGAGCCATGATTATGTTGACGCGAAAGATCGTTCCAGTAGCCGCCATCGTCCTATTTGGAGCGTCCATCCTCCCCATCTGTGCGGCTGAAACACCCTCGGTGAACACCGATGCTCCCAAGAGACCCGTTCTGGTGCGTGATGCCTATTCCGGCTTGGCGTCGAATAGCCTTGCTTATGCGCGGCTGTCCGATCTGCCGGCCGGGGTGCTCCTGAAGGCGGAGGACCTCACCATCACAGACAAGGATGTCGCCGGCGAGATCGCCAAGACGCCTCAGGCGATGCAGGGCCAACTCAAGAAGAACGCCTTCTTCATGCTGGAGAATCTGGCGACACGTCAACTCTTGCTCGCACTGGCGAAGGCAAAGATTCTGGAGCAGAAGGATACGCCCCCGTCTGACGACCAGGAGATGATCCAGAAGTACCTCAAGGGGGCGATCGCCAATGTAGAGGTCACCGATGCGGAAGTAGCCAAGTTCTACGAGGAGAACAAGGACGCCTGTGGCGGGGCCACCCTGGACCAGGTCAAGGACCAACTGAGGCAACTGGTGCTCCAACAGAAGCAGCAGGACTTGGTTGACGAGCACATCCGCACGCTGGGTCAGCGCATGCGAATCGAGGTCTCCGCCTCCTGGACGAAGGAACAAGCCGTGCTGGCCAAGGATAATCCGGTGGACAAGGCACGCGCCAGCGGCAAGCCCTCGCTGATCGATTTCGGCTCCGTGGGCTGCCGGCCCTGTGACATGCTGGCACCCATTCTGGAGACGCTGAAGAAGAAATACGCCGGCAAAGTGAACGTGCTGTTCATCCACGTCGGCCAGGAGCAGATCCTCGCGGCCCGGTACGGGATCCAGACGATCCCCATGCAGTTCTTCTACGACAAGGACGGCAAAGAGGTGTTCCGCCACGTCGGGTTCTGGCCCCAGGCCGAGATCGAGAAGATACTGGCGGAAATGGGGGTCAAATAGGCCATGGAGAAGCTGTTCACCACTTTGACCCATGCTGTCGAGGGCACGCCGGCAATTGCCCTAACCGCTGCCTTCGTGTGGGGAATTCTCAGCATCCTGCTGAGTCCGTGTCACCTGTCCAGTATCCCGCTGATTGTCGGATTCATTGACAAACAGGGCCAGATGTCTACGAAGCGGACATTTGCCATTTCCGCGCTCTTTGCGGGTGGGATTCTGATTACCATTGCGGCCGTGGGCGCCGTCACGGCCGCTGCCGGCCGGATGATGGGCGATGTCGGACGCTATGGCAATTACTTCGTTGCCGCCATCTTCTTTCTCGTGGGCCTGTACCTGCTGGACATCATCACTTTGCCCTGGTCCGGTCCGGGCCAGATCGGCATGAAGCGTAAAGGTATGCTGGCAGCGTTCATCCTTGGCCTGGTCTTCGGCATTGCCATCGGCCCCTGCACGTTCGCCTACATGGCCCCGATGCTCGCTGTCACGTTCCGCGTGGCCTCTACGACTCTGCTCTACGGGATCGCCCTGCTCATCGCCTACGGCGTCGGCCACTGCTCCGTCATCGTGGTCGCCGGCACCAGCACGGGATGGGTGCAACGCTACCTCAACTGGAATGAGAAATCCAAGGGGGCTGTCATCCTCAAGAAGATCTGCGGCGTTCTGGTCCTGCTCGCCGGCCTGTACCTGATCTATATCGCGCCCTAAAGGGCCGTTTACGACAACCCAAGCAACCTGAACATCAGCAAAGGAGGCTAGAGAATGAATCGAAGAGAATTCCTGACAACCACGCTGGCAGCGGGCACAACGGGATCGGCGGCCTCGGCCGCCGCCGTCGCTCAGGGCAAAAAAACGGTCAAGATCGTGGGCGTGTCGTGCAGCCCCCGCAAAGGCAAGACGACGGCGGCCGCATTGACCATCTGCCTCGACGCCGCCAAGGCCGTCGATCCCAGCTTGACGACAGAGTTGATCGAGCTTGCGGGCCGCAATATCGGTGTTTTTGATCCGGCCGATCCCAAGGCGACCCAAGGCGGTTTCGCAGACCTCATCCCTGTCCTGTCCGACTCGAGCGTCGCTGGCATCATCGTCGGGACACCCGTCTACTTTGGCAACATGACCTCTCTGTGCAAAGCCTTCCTCGACCACTGCATGGCCTTCCGCCAGCAGAAGTTCGCCCTGAGCGGCAAGGTCGCCGGCATCGTTGCAGTCGGCGCCGCCCGCAATGGCGGCCAGGAGTTGGCGATTCAGTCTGTCCATGCCGCCCTGCTGTGCCAGGAGATGATTATTATCGGCGACGGCCGGCCTACCGCACGTTTCGGTGCCACGCTAGTCAACGACGGCAACGATAGCATCGCGAGCGACGAATTCGGCATTTCCACGGCCAAGAACCTCGGCCACCGCATCGCCGAAGTCGCTCTCAAGCTGACGCGAACGGCCAGTTGACGGTGAACAAATTTCGCCATGGCGAACAAATTTCGTCATTGACACACAAATCCTGCTACAGTATAATTCGTCAAATGGCGAACTATAAGGGATGTGTATGCGTGATGTTCTGGACATAACCAAGGCACTGGCCGATGGGAATCGGCTTCGGGTGCTGATGGCACTGGGGGGTGGGGAGCTGTGCGTCTGCCAGATCGTGGCGATGCTCGGTCTGGCGCCCTCGACCGTGTCCAAGCACATGTCTATCCTGCGACAGGCTCGGCTGGTGGAAAGCCGCAAGGACGGCCGCTGGATGTACTACCGGCTGCCGGATCGTGATGCCCCCAAGGCGGTCAAAGGCACCGTGGCATGGGTTCGGCGCTATCTCGCCGAATCGCCCCAGATCGTGCAGGACCGGAAAGAGCTTAAGAGAATTCTCAGCATGGACCCAGAGGAAATATGCAAGGGACAGTGCAAAAGATGAAGGTGCTGTTCCTGTGCACGGGTAACTCCTGCCGCAGCCAGATGGCCGAGGGATGGGCCCGGCACCTCACGGGCGACGTGATTGAGCCCTATTCGGCGGGCGTTGCGCCTCGCGGCCTCGACCCCAGGGCCGTCAGGGTCATGGCCGAAGCCGGGGTGGACATCTCCGGCCATCGCGCCAAGCACGTCGATGAGTTGAAGGACATTCAGTTCGATTATGTGGTGACCGTGTGCGACCAGGCCCACGAGTCGTGTCCGCTGTTTCCAGGCAGGACGAAGGTCTTCCACGTTGGATTCGATGATCCGCCCAGACTGGCCCAAGATGGCAAAAATGAGCAAGAGACACTCGGTCATTATCGGCGGGTGCGTGATGAGATCAGGAGGTTCGTCGAGAGTCTACCTGGGACCGTGATGACGGTGCAAGCAGGTGCAGAGCCTGTTCGTTCGCGGAAGAATTCGAGAAAGGGGTTATGACATTGGCTGGAGAGCATGGTCCGGACAAAAAGGAGCAGATTCGAGAAGCCGTTCGCGACGGCTATGGCAAAATCGCCAAGACCGGTGGGACATGCTGCGGCCCATCGTGCTGCGGTTCCGGAGCCGCCGAGCAAGTAGCTAAGGGCGTGGGGTACAGCGAAGCGGAATTGGCCACACTGCCCGAAGGTGCGAATATGGGATTGTCCTGCGGGAACCCGACCGCCATAGCTGCGCTCAGGGCTGGCGAGGTAGTCCTTGACCTGGGCAGCGGTGGCGGCTTCGACGTTTTCATTGCGGCCCAGAAGGTCGGCCCGACGGGGCGGGTGATCGGCGTGGACATGACACCCGACATGATTAGCAAGGCACGTCACGGTACGGCGTCCTATCGCCAGCGCACAGGCCTCGACAACGTCGAGTTCCGGCTCGGCGAGATCGAACACCTGCCGCTGGCCGATACAAGCGTGGACGTCGTGATTTCCAACTGCGTGCTGAACCTGTCGCCGGACAAGCCCCAGGTCTGGCGCGAGATCGGGCGGGTACTCAAACCTGGTGGACGGGTTGCCATCTCCGATCTGGCCCTGCTCAAACCCTTGCCCCAGGAAGTTGCGGGCATGATTGAATCGCTCATCGGTTGCCTGGCCGGAGCCGTGCTGGTGGACCAAACCCGCACCTTGGCGGAGGCGGCGGGGCTGGTTGAGATCCAATTGACGCCCAAGCCGGGATACGTGGATTCCATGATAGATTGGAACGATCCGCTGTACCGCAAAGTTGTCGAACATCTGCCCGAAGGAGCGAAGGCAGGAGACTACGTTACCAGTCTCAATATCACGGCAGCCAAACCCGCCGTGAGAGTGACGCCCAATATCAAGGAGTTGATCGCCATCGGAGCGTCTGTCACGGCACACTGCCAACCGTGTCTGACCTATCACCTGGGTAAGGCCAGGGAGATGGGGATAGACGAGCAAGAGATCCGAGAGGCCGTCGCGGTTGGCCATCAGGTTGAAAAGGGATCTATGTCTGCCATGACGGTTTTTGCCAAGAGCGTGTTGGATTCATCGACGCAGAGTAATTCCGCTTGTTGTACCGGCCAGACATCGCCGGATGGAAAGAGTTGTTGTTCGTGAAGCCTAAGATAGGAGGAATGATCAATGAGTTCATTGAATCAAGACCGGAAGCAACCTGACAACATGGAAGTGCTGAAACAACAAGCCTCGGATTGTACACCGGGGTGCGCGTGCCACGGCACTGGATCATCGGGGCGAAAGCGTTTGATCCTGGGAACGATCGTACTGCTCGTCGCTGTCGCGCTGGTGGCACGGGCCGTGATCAAGACGAATGCGGCGCCAAGCCAGCCGGACGCGGCCGGTTTTACCTCGCCCATTGTGGCACAGACGCCTCCCGTGGAGACTGCTCCGGCTACACCGCCGGTCGAAGCAGCCAAGACACCGGATCCGTTTGTTGCGAAGGAGATCGGGGCGCTTTCCGAGCTCAACACCGTGGCTGCTGCGAGCGACGCCGTCTTCGTGTACATACCCGGGAAGGATGGGGCATCCAGCAATCCACCCGCGACAGCAATGAAGAGCGCGGCGAGCAGGATCGAGTCCCAAGGGCACAAGATCGCTCTCTTCACCCTGGAGGCAGGCACGCGCGACCACGAACAACTTGCGGCACAGATGTCCGTGCCGGGCGTCTTGGCAATGGTCAAAGGGCGGGGAATGAGCGCGGTCTCCGGCGAAATTACGGAAACAAAGCTCATCCAGGGCTTCGTCGCCGCAGGGAGCTGTGGTCCAGCGGGTTGTGGCCCGGCAGGCTGCGCACCGGTGGGACCGGTGAGGTCCAAGTAGTATGCTCAAGGAAATTACAGATGCTCTGCAAGCCGCCAGTATGGGGCCTGCCGCGCTGCCGTTGGCTTTCCTCCTGGGACTGGTCAGTGCAGTCGCCTGTGCGTGCTGCACATTGCCGGCGATGGGCATGCTCGTGGCCTACTCGGGCACGAGGGAAAACGTGAACCGGCGTTCAGCACTTACGTCGGCGGTTTGGTTCCTCGTGGGCACCACGCTGGCACTGATCATTCTTGGATTCGTGGCCGGGCTTGTCGGCCAGACGGCGCAGGCGTTTCTCGGACGATATTGGAGAGTGTTTGCGGGAGCCGTCGCGGTGGTTCTGGGGCTGGCGACTCTCAAGCTGCTTCCCCTCCGTCTGCCGAAACGTGTTCAGAAAGATGGCAGTCCCTCCGCCTCCGGCGCAAAAATGGGCGCAGCGCTCGGGGGCCTGTTTCTGGGCGGCGGTGTGGCGGCGTGCTCCCTGCCCTGCAATCCGGGGATTTTCATCGTCCTCGGTGCCAGCGTGCTGCTGGGCCGGGTCGTCTGGGGCATGGTGCTCATGGCGGCTTTTGCCGTGGGCTTCAGCCTGCCGCTGGCCGCCATTCTCTTCGGGGTGTCATTTGGCAAGGCGTCCCTCAAGATGCAGAAGGTGGACGCAGCGATCCGAGCCGTTGCCGGCGTCCTGCTGGCCGGCGCGGGTCTGTATCTGTTGGCGTCATTTTAGCAGGGAAGGTACATCAAGATGACAAGGCTTGTGCAAGTATTCGATCCGCCCATGTGCTGTTCCAGTGGCGCGTGCGAACCGACGGCGGATAAGAGACTCGTAGAGTTCAGCACCACGCTGGAATGGCTGCGTGGTCAAGGGGTTCAGGTGGAGCGCTACAACCCGAGCCAGCAATACGATGCGTTCGTCGGCAATGTCACAGTCGTCAATACGATCAACACGCAGGGCACGGAATGTCTTCCCTTGATCCTGGTAGATGGAGTAATCGCCAGTTGTGGCGGCTATCCGAGCCAGGAGGAGTTGGCCGTGATGGCCGGCGTCCCAAACGAGGAAGAGGCGGACGCATGACAGGACAGTGCGACACCTGCGAAACATTTGTCCATGCCGCTGCCTCGCACGAATGTTCCTCTCGTGTGACCGGGCTTTCCGCCGTCTGCACCGTGATCGGCCCCGCCCGTTCGGTGATCGAACAGGCAACGAGGCGGCGGAGGCCCAATGCTTTACAGATCGGGACGCAGGGGATTTCGCAGACATTCTGAGCAAGAACCAAGTCTGCGGCATGAAAGACAGTGCCGCGTTGCTGAAACGAGCATAGGGACAAGCAGTATTTCAATCACAGGAGATCCTACAATGGAAACTACGCCGAACGATAAGAAACAGAAGAAGGGCTTGCTGGGCGCGATCTGGGAGTCCATGACCAAGACGGGCGGTTGCTGCGGCTCAGGCGGAAACTGCTGCGGTCCTGCCGATCCAAACAGCGGCCGCGAGAAAACCAAAGAAAAGAAGGATGATCGCAGCGCAGGGGGACGCAATGGGTCGTAATGACAGACCGGATGCCTCAAACTACAAAGACCTCGCCGTCTTAGCCATCGTTCCGATTGCGGTAGCGGTTCTGACCTTGGGCAGTTGGGTGCTCGCACGCTGGGAAATCGGGCCGTACTTCCTTAATGCGGCGCTCGCCATTGTAGCCATTATCTTCGGCGGCTTTCAACGCTTCATTGCCGGGTTCCAGGACGTTTTCAGGCGAAAGATCACCGTCAACGTGTTTGTCGTGGTCGCACTCCTGGCCACGATGGCGATTGGCGAGTTCCGGCCCGCCGCCGTTATCGTCTTCATCATGGCCGCCGCCGGGGCGCTGGAGTCCTACACCCTGGACAAGACCCGCAGGAGCATCCGTGACCTTCTGGATTTCGCCCCGAGAATGGCGACGGTTCGCCGACAGGGGGACGAGATCGTCGTTCCGGTAGCCGAGCTCCAGGTGGGTGACGTCGTTGTGGTCAAACCCGGCGCACGGATCCCCGTCGATGGCGTGGTGACCGCCGGGGCCAGCGGTGTCAATCAGGCCCCGATCACCGGCGAGTCCATGCCGGTGGAGAAGTTCCCGGGAAGCAGTGTCTTTAGCGGGACCCTCAACGAGTCCGGCCACCTGGAGATTCGAACGGCCAAGGTAGGCGAGAATACCACCCTGGCGAGAATCGTGCACTTGGTGCAGGAGGCTCAGGGGACGCGCGCGCCCGTTCAGAACATGGCGGACCATTTCACGACGTGGTTCCTGCCGGCGGTGGTTCTGCTCGCCCTCATTGCCTTCGGCATTTCCGGCGATGTCAAGGTTGCTGTCTCTGTTCTGCTGGTGGCGTGCCCCTGCGCGTTCGCCATCGCCACCCCTACCGCTGTGACCGCCGGTGTCTCCAATATGGCGCGCCGGGGCGTCCTGATCAAAGGCGGTGTCTTCCTGGAACTGGGCCACAAGATCAACCACCTTCTGGTGGACAAGACCGGAACGTTCACCTTCGGCAGGCCCAAGGTCCAAGGCATCATCCCCTTCAATGGGAAAGGCCCGGACGAGATCCTGCGGATGGCGTGCATCGCGGAGAAGTATTCCGAGCACCCCTTGGCGCGTTCGATTCTGGCGGCCGGGCGGGAGAGGCGCCTCGACATTCCCGACCCGGACCATTTTGTCAGTGCGACGGGCATGGGAGTGGAGGCTCGATGGGACACCGCGAACATCCGGGTAGGCAAGCAAGCATTCCTTCAGGCGGCAGGCGTGCCCATCGTCTCGCGCGTGGACGAGGAGATGGCCAGACAATCGGAGCAGGGACGCACCGGCGTCCTGGTGGCACACAACGAGAAAGTGATCGGCTTGCTGGCGATTGCCGATGAGGTCCGCCCCGAGATTCCCGAGACCATCCGGTTGCTCAAGACGATGGGGGTGCAAAGGATTACCATGCTAACCGGCGATCATCCTCGGGTGGCGGAAGCGGTCGCCAAGGCCATCGGGGTGGACGGTTTTCAGGCCGGCTTGCTTCCGGAGCACAAGCAAGAGTCCGTCAGAACATTGCAGGCCGACGGCCATGTTGTCGGAATGATTGGTGACGGCATCAACGATGCGCCGGCTCTCGCGTTGGCCGATGTCGGGATCGCCATGGGCGCCGGCGGCACCGACGTGGCCATCGAAACCGCCGACGTCACCCTGATGAACGATGATCTCTCAGGGGTGGCCGATTTCATGTGGATGTCGGCGAAAGTCATGCGTCGAATCAAACTGAATATCTTCTTCTCCATGATCTACAACGTCATCGGGCTCACCTTGGGTGTCCTGGGATGGATGACACCGATTATTGCGGTGGTCTTCCAGGAGGCGGGCTGCATCACGGTCGTCTTCAGTTCGACGTTGTTGCTCTGGTCGAAGCGGGCCACGGCGACGTTGCGAGGTAAATTGTCCGGTTGTGGTTTCGAGCCGACTGGGGCGGCAGAAACTGCGGCCGTTGGCCGTTGACCCGCGGGAACCGAGTTCTCGCGAACAGGCAAGACAGGAGACGCCCTGTGCCAAGATATGATTTCGAATGTCAGGCGTGCGATGGCAAGGAAAAGTCATCGGGCGTATTTGGCGTATGTAAGATGACTACAGGTTCCCACTTTCTCTGGATGTTCCGCGAAGTATTTGTGACGGGAGTTTGTGTATGAGCGATGGAATCGCAAAGAGACTCTCATTTCTGGATCGTTTTCTGACGTTGTGGATCTTCCTGGCGATGGCCTTTGGGGTGGCGCTGGGGTATTTCACCCCGGCGGTCGGGAATTGGATCGGCTCGTTGCGGCCGGAAGGGACGCAGACCAGCATTCCGATCGCCCTTGGGCTGATCCTGATGATGTACCCGCCGCTGGCCAAGGTGAAATACGAGGAATTGGGCGACGTCTTTCGCAACGGGCGGGTGCTGGGTCTGAGCCTCGTGCAGAACTGGATCGTCGGCCCGATCCTGATGTTCGCTTTGGCGGTGCTGTTCCTTCACCATCGGCCGGAGTTCATGATCGGCCTGATCATGATCGGCCTGGCCCGCTGCATCGCGATGGTCATCGTCTGGAACGACTTGGCGAGGGGCGACACGGAATATGCTGCCGGCCTGGTCGCCTTCAATTCCATCTTTCAGGTGCTCTTCTACAGCCTCTACGCCTGGCTGTTCATCACGGTGTTGCCGCCAATGCTGGGCCTCCAGGGCGCCGACACGTCGAAGATTACCGTCGTCGAGATTGCGCAGAGCGTCTTCATCTACCTGGGCATCCCGTTTCTGGCCGGCATGATCACTCGCTTTGTGCTGGTCAAGGCCAAGGGCAAGGAGTGGTATCACGGCCGGTTCATTCCAAAGATCAGCCCGATGACACTCATTGCACTGCTGTTCACCATCGTGGTCATGTTCTCCATGCAGGGTCAGAAGATCATCGACAAGCCTGGTGACGTGGTGCTGATCGCGATTCCGCTGCTGGTCTACTTCGTGGTCATGTTCCTGATCAGCTTCTGGATGGGCAAGAAGGCCGGGGCCAACTATGCCAAGTCGGCCACTCTTTCCTTCACGGCCGCCAGCAACAACTTCGAGCTGGCCATCGCGGTCGCGGTGGGCGTATTCGGCATCCACCACGGGGCCGCATTTGCCGCCGTCATCGGTCCGTTGGTGGAAGTACCCGTTCTCATTGGGCTGGTGAATGTAAGCCTGTGGCTCCGGCGCCGATGGTTCGTCGGGGAGACGATTGCCGTCAGCGCGATGAACGTGCGCTCCGGCCCAATTGCCCGCTGATCGCCGGGGCCCGTGCACGGGCCGCATCACGCCGTCGGCCGATCCTCCGCTCTCCTTTCAAGCAGCCGTTCGAGGATGCGGATGTCTTTGGGTATGTGAACGGTCAGGTACTCCCCCGCTTCAATCTGGGTGTACGAGTGGTCCAGCAGGCCGTCGAAGAGGATGGTGTCGTCCTGCTCCAGGCGAAAGGTCTCGTCCTCGATCCGCAGCTCCACACGGCCCGTGAGAACGTAACAGAACTCATGGACATCCTCGTGCAGCCCCATCACATGGACGTGGTCGCCTGCCTGGGCGGTCACCCGGATGAGCTTGCCCTTGTCGTACCGAGCCACCGTGCAGTTCTCCAGACCTTCGTCGCTTTTCAGGTGGCTGCGTTGCTCGATCTCAGCCTTTCGCCTTTGTACGAGCCGGCGCTCGGCCAAGCCGATCAGGTCGCTGGCGGAGATCTGGAGAGCTCCGGCCAAGGCATCGAGTGTCTTGAGCGACGGCAGGGTCTTGTTCGTCTCGATCGACTCGACCGTGGGATAGGTCAGCCCGGACCGCTCCGCCAGCCCGTGGAGGGTCAGATTCAATCGGCGGCGCAGCACGCGCATGATCCTGAAATCGTAATCGCTATTCACGGCAGACTCCTGCTCAAAACACACTCGGCGACGGCCCAAAGCACGATCTTCAGCCATTCTGCGCGCCTATTCTTGCATTGTACTGGGCTCCATGCAATGCCTATCCAGTGAATACTCATACGTTGCGCAGGCGCCTCTGTTGTGCGTCGTCAGGCGCAGGAGGATAGAAGGGAGTCGCGGAGGATCCGCTTGGCGCGGTGGAACTGGACGCGGACCCGGCCGGGCGTCGAGTGCATCAGCGAGGCGATCTTCCCATAAGGCATCTGCTCGTAGAAGCGAAGGTACAGCACGACCCGGCAGCGGGGATTCAGTTGGCTGAACGCCGCGGTGAGATGCTCGACCGCTTCCCGGCGAACCATCGTGTCCAACAGGTCGCCGGCGGAGGTTTCGCGATGGTTGGGCTCGCGTTCGGCCGCTGCGGTGGCTCGGCGGGCACGCCTGTGATCGCGGAAATGGTCCTGCACCTTGCTCCAGGCGACGCGGTAGACCCAAGGCCAGAAGCAGTCGGGCCGGCGCAGCGAGTGCACCTGCTCGATCAAGACAACGGCAACGTCCTGCAAGACATCCTCGGCGGCGTGGTAGTCGCGGACCGCACCGGCTACAAACGGATGGAGCTGTTCCCGCACCGCCAGGACCAGACTTTCCATTTCTTGCGGGCCGACAGCATCAGTCTGCGAAGACCGATATGAATAGCTTCCAGGTTTCATGGCACGTACGTTCTTCACCCCTGCGTGGACGCACCGGCCGTCTACCGAGCGGCCAGGGCAGTGCGGATCTGCTCTTTGAGCTGGTCGATCGAAACACCCATCACAATGATCATGCCCTCGGGATCGATCAGGACCGTCATCGGGATACTCCCGACGCCGTACTGCTTCACGACAGCCGAAGTATCCATATTGCCAAGGCTGACCTGGGGCCACTTCAACGGCCTGCGGGCCAGGAAGCTCCTGGCTTTCTCGATGTCCCAATCGAGCGACATGCCGATCATGGCGAATTTGTCGTTAGCCCCGAATGCCTCGTACAATTGTTCCACCTGCGGCAATTGTGCGACGCACGGACTGCACCAGGTGGCCCAGAAGTCCAGCAGCACAACCTTGCCGCGAAGGTCCGCCAGCTTGATTGTTCCGCCGTCGAATGTCCTGGCCTCGAAAAGCGGAGCGGATTCCCCTATTTTGGGATAGGTCAGCCGCTGCAGGCGGACATCCGACACGCGGACCGCCGAAGCCCCTTTGTCGTCGGGAGCTGTGAACTGGCTGACAGCGACCGCCTCCAACACGCCCCGACCGCATGAAACATTCTCGCCTAATGGAACGTGATAGTTGATAACGAACTCATATGTGCCGGGAGCCAAGGGCGCGAATGTGAACTCACCCGTATCTGTGATCTCGGGGACAAAACGCCGTTGGAACGTTCTTGACCTTTCATAGGCAGTATCCGCATCTCGCCATAGCCACTGGAAAGATGCCTGTGTCAGGTTTCTGATCTCGACCGGCATCGGCGGCTCCGGATCGATCCGGTACGCCACAGCATGCAGCCGCCGCGGATCGGACATTTCCATTCTTGAGCCCGGCGAGGGATGGACAATCCGGCCGGTCACGGAACGCCCCTTGGCTCCGATCTCAACGGAATACGTCCTGCCGGGCTCGGGATTCAGATAAGTCGGATCGGAATGTTCCCAGCGAACAATGGCGCCGACGTGCAGAGGCACGGCAGGCACGTGCTCGATGACAAAACGATTGCCAGTGACGGACACCGGCTCGAACATCCACCGCATGGACTCGGTCTTCTCCTGCTCCGATGAGATCGCTTGCTCGACCGCGACGGTAAGCTGCTGACTGCCCTGACTACCGGAGGCGATACTGCCCTCGATCCGAGCCCACGGGGCCAGCGCGATCTTCGAGCCGTTTGTGAATTCCGTCGATTTCGCCATTGCGTACCCGTCGGGATGGACCGCCACGATAAGCCCTTCATCACGGGTGCGCTCCAACTCGAACTTGCCGTCTGCGCCCGTCGTAACGATCTGATCGGCCTGGTAGACAAAACCGCGATCGTCGAATCTGCCGTCGGTGAGAAATGCCTTCTCGTCCGGTCCCACCCAGCCGACCTGTGCATCGGCCGCTGGCTGGCCCTGGGCGGTCAATATGATGCCCCTTCGCGATTCGGCTTTCGTCAGGTGAATCACGAAAGGCTCGGATTTCTGCCCGAGTTTGAGCGGCGGAGCGACCTCGGACAGATACCCCTTCGCCTCAATCTTCAAGAGGCAGTCGCCGGGGAATGGGTGTGTCACGCTATAGCCACTCCACGTGCAGGTGAACGTCCCGTCATTCGCATCGATCTGCTCCGTGTAATGGTCACTCCAGCCGGGCCGGTCGCCCCAACTGCCACCGCGAATGCCGTTGACGAGCGTGAACTTCGTGACGGGCTTCTGCGTTTCGGCGTCAAGGACCCTGCCAATGAAAACGGGGACCTTGTACATGACGATCGTGTCGGTCTGTGACAGGTCTGCGGGCACCTCCCTGGAGAAGCCTTTCAGGCCGCTGTCACGTTTGCCGAAGTCGCACTCGATGGTCCCCTCGCCGGGAAGGTCGTCCATGCGAAAATGCCCCTGGGCATCGGTGGTGACGATTCGCGTCAGGTGATGTTCCCGTCTGCCGACGCGCCATCCGTCCACAGTGATCTTGACGCCCTCGACGGGACGGTCATTCGCATCGACGACCTGTCCGGCGTACGTTCGGCCGGGCGACAGCGTCACCTCCACGGGCGGCATATTCTTCCTGACTTCGACCAGCACGACACGCGGCCCGTATCCCGTCGCGGAAACCATCATATCAAGTTGTTGTTCGGGCAGGCCCCCGATGCTGAACGTGCCGTCGGCAAGCGTTCTTGCCGTCGTGCTGTCTTCATCCACCTCGCCGTATGGGGACCAGCTATAGAATCGCCCGGATGTAATCAGGGCATTCTCAACCGGCTTGTCTGCACTATCCCTCACCACGCCCGTGACTCCTACACCGGTTTTCATGACCAGCACGTGCGTACCGTCAAGCAATTCCTGCTTTGATGGCGTTCCCGACGACCGATCGAAATGGGAGCCTATGTAGTCCAGATGGTCCAGGCGGATGGACAGATTCGAGTACTCTTTCGGCACGCGCATCTGCCATCGCCCGTCCGTGTCGGTCAGCGTGGCCCGGACCCACATGCTCATCCAGCCGGGCATGTCAAAATTGAGGCAGACTCTCGCACCGCAGATGGCCTCACGCCGCTCGTCGACGACCTTCCCTTTGAACAGCACCTTGCCATCGTCCGTTTCCGGCGG
>Ga0315274_10004144_pt1 | contig 21368 bp, 27 predicted proteins | sample YL17G02_20_MG_FD_203700 | JGI IMG/M metagenome (GOLD analysis project Ga0315274, IMG submission 203700) | Sediment microbial communities from Yellowstone Lake, YNP, Wyoming, USA - YL17G02_20 | ecosystem: Environmental > Aquatic > Freshwater > Lake > Sediment | place: USA: Wyoming | collected...
TCCTACGCGGTCTTCATGCGCCAGGAGATCCGGTCGACGTAAAAAGGGTTTCGGGTTCCGGGTTTCAGGTTTCAGGTTGAAAAAACCCCCTTTCCTTTTCCGGAGGGGGTTTTTTGTTGGTTTCTGAAAACCATTGCGGAGCATTCCTTCCATGGAAACAAAATCCTCCGGGCCGGGGCTGAGGCCTTCTTCCAGAAACACATCGACCCTCCCCCATTCCTCCCTGCAATTAAGAACGTGACGGGGTAACAAAAAAATCCGGTATGAAGGGAGCCTCTTGCAAAACTCTTTAATCAAGAGGAAATCGTCATTCCGGGCAAGCGAAGCGCGACCCGGAATCCAGGATTTTCAAGCAATTCTAGATTCCGGCTTTCGCCGGAATGACGGATGAAGTGACTTTTGCAAGAGGCTCAAGGGTTTTATGATTAAAGAAATACGGGATGATTGACAATCTACATGAAACATGAAATGCAACGGTTTCATATTATGAAACACACGCTCGTATCCTCTCTTCTCCGCCTTTTCCCCTATTAATCCAACAAATTGATATTATGGATAAAATTATTTTCCTGTAACTGGGAGAGTATGGCATTTTACTTGCGTGGAAAATTTGTAAGAGGCCCTAAAGAGAAGAGGCTTTGCTTCTTGAAAGGGCTGAGGTATTCCTTCCTCGCTAAAACATTTCGATTAACTGCAAAAAGCGGAGGGATCAAATTGAAGATTGCCATCGCTCTATTCGGGAGGAGGGTATCCCCCCATTTCGGAAGTTCTTCAAAGGTGCTGCTTTTGGAAGTTCAGGATGGCGTCATCCGTGAAAAGACCACCAGGGATGTCGGAGGAGAGGGCCCCATGGAGATGGCCCGGCGCCTCGTGAACTTGGGAGTGGAAGGCCTCATTTGCGGGGGGATTCAGAGGTCTTGCAAGGATTGGCTAACCGGCAAAGGCGTGGCGGTCCTGGATAACCAAAAAGGAGAGGCGGAAAGATTTTTGAAGAACCCGTTGCGTTCGCAAATCGATTTGTTTTTTTTGTCAAGCGATTCGCCGGTGTAAAGGATTCCGGGGGACAGGGTCGGAAGAAGCATGGGAGGCAGGTCCGAAAAATGATTTTTGAAGAGTCTGACCGGATGGAGGTTCAAACCCGGTAAAAAGGAGGAGAATATGAGTCTGATTACCTACGTGGTGCTGTTTATCGTTGGGATTGTCGCCGGAATCGTCGGCGGCCTGCTGGGAACGGGAGGGTGTGCGCTGATGCTTCCCACGGTTCGGTTCGGTTTTGATTTTTCTGCGGCCTTAGCCGTGGGGACCACGATCACCGCCGTGATTTTCACCGCGGGCGCCGGGGCGATAAAACACATTCGCATGGGAAACGTGGACAAAAGCACGGCGCTTTGGGTGGGCATATTCGGAGTCATCGGAGTCATCGTGGGGTCCCTGGTCTTCGGGTACTTGATGCCCTATGGCGAGGTGATCGATTTGATCGTCGGCCTGGCTTTCATCTGGACGGCCCTGCGCATGTTGTATGAGGGCCTGTTTATCAAGACCCCTCCGGGAGCCGAAGGGAAGGTCGTACCCGGCGGGGGTGGAGGGAAAGGGTTGCTGGGGACGATCATCGGTTTCCTGACTGGCATCATCGGATTGGGGGGAGGATATGCCCTGGTGCCCTCCTTCATCTATTTTTTCAAGTCCCCGGTGAAAATCGCCATCGGCACATCCATGGCCTCTTTCATCTCCATGGCGGTCATAGGGAGTGCCTTCAAGATGTACCAGGGGGTGGTCAATATCCCTGCCGCCGTCATCATGGGGGTAGGCGCGGCCATCGGGGCGGTCTATGGAGCCGGGCTCGTGGCGAAAATCAAGGCATCCACTTTGAAAACCCTTTTCGGGCTTTTGTTCCTGTATGTTTCTTTGAAGTATATTTTCCTATATTTTGGGGTGCACATTTGAGGTCCTGGTGAAATCCCTAACCTATCGCAGCCGGATGAAAAAAGGTTTTATGCGCTTGAAGGAGGTTGGGCAATGAAGATTCCCAAGATCGGTTTGCTGATTTGAAACAGCGGGAGCTCGAATTCCGGGACTTTAACCGGAATCGCCGGCATGGAGGTGGTCAAGGAACTCGGCGGCGATCGGGTGGGAATTTGTTCCCTGCCGGCTTTAGTCCATGAGATTCCCAGACAGGTGGCCACGGTAAAGAACCTGAAGCATCTGATGGTTATCGACGGCTGCCGCAACGCATGCGCGCGGAAGGTGGCGGAGAAACTATCCCTATCTAGCGATCAGTATATAAACCTTGAGGACGACTTAAAAATAGGGAAATCAGGGCCCTTCAGCACCTTTCAGTATTCGGTTGAAGATGTAGGGAGGGTCAAGGAAGCGATCCGGGCGCGAATCGGGCAATTGGGGGAAGAGGGCTGAAATCGTTTTTAATTTAAAGAATGGATTTCTTTTACACAAGAAGAAACAAATCTTATCGGGTTTGTCATTCCGGGCTTGACCCGGAATCCAGTTTTTTCCTGGATTCCCGCTTTCGCGGGAATGACGACAATTGCTGGGATTAATGACGCTGTGTATAGATGAGAAATCGGCCGCGAGCTCGATAGACAGGCGGATGGCAACATGGAAAAAGAGATTTCCAAGCGCTTTTTAAAAGGAATTCCGGCTTCTCCCGGAATCGTAATGGGCAAGGCCTGCGTCTTCCAGGATATCCTTTATCTTGTGGAAAGGCGGAATCTTGAAGAGGGCGATGCCGAGTCGGAAGTCGCCCGGCTCAAGCAGGCCGTGCGCCAGGTACAGGATGAGCTGATTCAGGACCAGCTCCGGGTCATGCGGGAAATCGGAAAAAGGGAGGCCGAAATTTTTCTCGCCCATGTGGCCATCCTCGAAGACCCTTATTTTATCTCCAAGGTGATTCAGGATATTCGGGAAAACGGGACCAACGCCGAAGCCGCGGTGATGGGGGGGATGGAGGAATTCCGGAAGGCCTTTGAAAAAATAGGGGACTCCTATTTCAAATCCAAAGCCCAGGATCTGCGGGATATCGGCAGGAGGGTGGTCAAGAAATTGATGCCCCGCCAGACCTTGATCTGTGACTTAAGCGAGCCGATCATGATCGTGGCTTCCGAGCTGACCCCCTCGGATACGGTCCGGCTCGACCGGGATAAGGTTCTGGCCTTTGCCACCGAGTCCGGGGGAAGAGAATCCCATGCCGCGATTTTAGCCCGCTCTTTCGGGATCCCGGCGGTCGTCGGCCTGGAGGGATTGCTTTCCAAGGTCAGAAAGGGCGATCTTCTAGTCGTGGATGGGGATATGGGCATGGCGGTCGTGAATCCCCCGGAGGAGGTGATTTCGAATTACCGGGATCTCCAGAAGAAAAGGGAATCCTACCGGGCCGGTTTGCAGAAAATGGTTCCCCTGCCTTCGGAAACCCTGGACGGCCATGGAGTCCGTTTGTGGGCCAACATCGGAAGTCTGGTCGATCTGGAATACGCCCTGCATTTTGGGGCTCACGGCATCGGACTCTTCCGGACGGAGCTGCCCTTTCTCGTCTGGCGCCGGTTTCTTTCGGAAGAAGAACAATTTACCCTCTATCACAAGGTCGTAACGCAGGCCAAGGGCCGGGAAGTGACCATCCGCACCCTTGACTTCGGCGGGGATAAATTTTTCGAGGACGGGCGAGGCCCGGCGGAGAAGAACCCCTTCCTGGGATACCGCTCCATCCGGGTTTTCCTGAGGGAGACGGACCTCTTCCGGCAGCAGCTCCGGGCCATCCTGCGGGCCAGCGCCTATGGGAGAGTGAAGGTCCTTTTCCCGATGATCTCCTCCCTCGAGGAAATCCGGCAGGTACGGGAGCTGTGGGAAGGTACCCAAGAGGAACTTCGCCTGCAAGGGACCGCCTTCGATGAAAAAATCCCCTTCGGCATCATGATTGAAGTCCCTTCGGTGGCGATTCTGGCGGACCAACTGATGGCCGAGGTGGATTTTATGAGTATCGGGACCAATGACTTGATTCAGTACACCCTGGCCGTGGATCGCGACAACGACCTGGTGAATACTCTTTATCAACCCCTCCACCCGGCCGTTCTGCAATTGATTGGCAGGGTGATTGAAGCGGGCCGGAAGGCCGACAAGCCGGTCACGCTATGCGGTGAAATGGCGGGTAACCCTCAATACATCCCCCTCCTCGTGGGAATGGGTCTTCTCGACCTGAGTATGAACCCGGCGGCCCTCCTGGAAGCAAAGAAGATCGTCCGTTCGATGAATTATAAAGAATGGCAGGAAACAGCCCGAAGAGCCTTGCAGCTTCCCTCGGCGGAGGAAATCGGCAAATTCCTCGGGGAATTTTCCGCGCCATTATAGAGGGCTTTTCCTGGATGAAGGAAAAAAATGGAAGGAGGCAGTCATGGTGAAAATCCTTTGCGTTGATGACGATTTGAGCCTCCTCTCGCTCTACCAGGAAGAGCTTTCCGAAGAAGGCTATGAAGTGATCGTGGCCCGGAACGGCAAGGAAGCGCTGGAGAAATATGATCAAGAATCTCCCCATCTGGTGGTCCTGGACATCCGGATGCCCGTTACGGACGGCCTGGAGACGCTCAACGCTCTAATGGGCAGGAATCGGCAGCTTCCGGTGATTCTAAACACGGCTTATTCCACGTATCGGGATAATTTCATGACCTGGGGGGCGGAAGCCTACGTGATCAAATCTTCGGACCTGACGGAGTTGAAAGAAAAGATCCGGGTGGCTTTGAGAACCCGAAGAAAAACGAAATAAAGGCAAAAAGATTTTTGAAAACCCGGCAAGAATTTTGGAAGAGGATCAAGCGATTGGTATAATCGTGAACGGCATGCTCAATAAATTTTGATCGGGATAGATCGGGTCAAGGTTCTATCTTGGGAAAAGGGCAGACATGAAAAATTCCAAGGAAAAGAATGACATCCTTTCCCGCCATTGCCGGGATCTTCTGGAAATCGCCCGCCTGGTGAGCTGGTGCACGGACCGGGATTATCTCTTTCGAACCTGCCTGGAGCACCTGGGCCGAAGTCTGGGGAAGCGGGCGCGGTGCGTTTTATTAGAGGAAAACACATTGAAGATGAATTGCTGGGTAGGCAAGTATGAATGCCCCATGGAACAGGTTCCGGTTTGCAAGGAAAGCATTGTGTGGAAAGTAGTGGAGAACGGCATTCCCGTGAATCTGAAGGATGTCCGGGAGACGGAAGGATACCGGCATACTCTGCCGGAGGCGGTCAAAATCAAAGCCATTGTGCCGCTGTGGTATGTAGACCCCGCGACCCAGGCCGAAAAGAAGATCGGCGCTCTCATTGTCGATTGCGGCAAAGAGGGCGGGCCTGTTTCCGACGAGGAGTTCGAATACCTGAAGATCGTGGGAGAGTTGATCGGAGCGGCAGCCGGGAAGGCCGAACTGGTGGACCAACTCCTCGAATCCTACCGGAGAAAGGAGGCCATGGTGAAGGAAACCGCGCACAATTTCCGCAACCGGATTGCGGCCATCGGGGGCCTCTCCCGGCGCTTGGCCCGACAGGCGAAGGGGCCAGTAATGAAAGAGGCCAGGAAAGTATTCCAGGAGGCACAGGCCATGGAAGGACATCTCGAACGGTTTGAGAAATATATGGAGATTTGAAATTTGAGGGGGTCTATGTAACTTGCATTTCGAAGGGAGGTGATGACGATGGAAGCTGCGCAGGCGATCGGAATCCATCGCGAGATCGAAAACCAGGAAACTCAACCTCCTTCTGTTCATCCCCATCTCGTCGAGAAATTATTGGATCGCTCTCTGATCCAATTTTTTCTCCGCAAGTTGACTCGGAAAAAAGAAGGCGGCCAATGCCCGTTGGAAAATATTTTCCGGGCCTATCAAAGGACCCGGAATTCCCTGATAAGCAAAGCCCGATATTTCCCCGCTTTCCTGTTCATCGAACTCCTGCGCAAAATGGCCTCCGCCCGGAAAGATTTCCTGGCGGAGGAGGTTTTCGGTTATCCCCCCCGGGCCCGCGCCCTGGTCAACACGGCCCGCAGGCTGGGTTCCTTTCTCCAGCTCTGGAAGATGGCCCGGTCGGCGTTGGTCATGGGAGATGAAACTTACTATCTTGCCGGACATACAAAGAATTCCAGATGATCGATGGGGGAGGAACAGGGTGAGCATTTAGACGGCTGCCTGGAAGATAGGCTGCTGGATATAATCTCTAAATGGGGATGGAGGATGTTGCAAGGAAAACATCCCGTAATTGAATTGATGGCTGAACGAGTTCGCTCCCGGAGTCAGCCGTCCCAAAGGCAGGATAGGTTTAAATTGGGGTTGGCGATCGAGGGAGGAGGGATGCGGGGGGTGGTCTCCGCCGGGATGCTGGCCGGCCTCGAATCCTTCGGCTTGCTCGGGGTCTTCGATGCCGTTTATGGGGCTTCCGCGGGAGCCTTCAACGGGGCTTATTTCCTGGCCGGGCAGGCCGCCTATGGCGCCGCCATTTATTATGAAAACCTCAATACCAGAAATTTTATCAATATCTGGAGGCTTTTTTGGGAGAAACCGATCGTCAGCCTGGATTATGTTCTGGAGAAAGTATTGGTTCAAGAAAAACCCCTCAACTGGCAAGTCGTCCTGAATTCTCCCATTCCTTTAAAAGTAGCGGTTTCTTCCGTGGGTCAACTGAAGGCCCGGCTTCTTCAAGGTTTTACCGATCGGGAGGAGCTTTTCACCGCCCTTCGCGCAAGCTCGGAGATGCCCATTCTAACCGGCGGCCCAATCGAGTTTAAAGACGACCGTTTCCTGGACGCGGGTTTGTTCCAGGGGATTCCCATTTATACCGCCTTGGAGGACGATTGTTCCCAGGTGCTGGTCCTTTTGACCCGCCCTTATGGCGCCCGGCGAAAAAGTCCAAATTTCTGGGATAGACAGGTGGGGGCGAGAATCATGGACCGATGGAAGAAGGGCCTGGGCAGCTCTTATTTGAAAATGCCGAGAATGTATAACGAAACTCTTTCCTTCCTGGAGATGATGGAGAAAAGCCTGGAAAAGAGACCCTATGTGTTCTCGCTCAGCCTTTCCAGGCATTATCCGCTCATCGGGAGACTGGAAAAAGACCCGGCTCGTCTCAGGAAAGCCGCGGAAGATGGCAAGAAGGCTGTTTTTCTGTCCTTAGAGGGAAAATGCGATTTTGCCCGGGGATCGAAAGATTTTGAATCATTTCCACCCCACGTCGAAAAAAATCCTTGATCGATGTTTTGTTTGGGAATAGGATCAAATCTCCATCATGGGATGGGGGCAGATAGGGATGGAAGGGCGATGGCATGAGGAGGGGAAAGTGAAGATTGGGCAAAACCGGAGGTTTCAAAAGAAAAGATGGATTTGGATCGGGATGATTTTCTTTCTTTGCTTGGGGGGATTTTGGGCGGCGGATGGGTCATGTGGAGAGGCCATAAACACGAGAAAGGATATCGAGCCGGAGTGGTACTTCCCCGAATGGCTGGGCACCAGTCCCTATTCGCCGGTTTTTAAGGTGATTGATACGGTAAATAAATACGGCCGTTATGCCCAAGAGACCAAAACGATCACTCTGAAGGACCTCATCAAATTTCATGGGCATTTCTGCGGGGGGCTGGTGGAAAGCGCCGCCTCTTTGAGGGTGGCTTTTGACCTTCTCTTCCCACGGGGGATCATCGACCGGACCGATTTGCGGATCGTATCCAACAACTCGGCCTGCGGGGGGGATGTGGCCGCCTATCTCACGGGGGGTCGTTTACGCTTTGCCAGTCACCACATCGACAATTCCCTGACCGAAAGCGAGTTTATCGTCCAGGTTGTCTCCTCGGGAAAGGCGGTCCGTGTAAAATTGAACCCCGCCGTCTACCCCCACGAGGTGAAAACCCAGATGCGAAAGATCGAGTCGGGCAAGTTCGCCCCCAAAGACATCGATGCATTCCAGGAACTCCAATGGGCGTACGCCAAACGGATGGTCAGCAAACCATTGAAAGAAAGCTTTCTCGTGCAGGAGCTGAGAGAGTTCAACTGGCCCAAGCCCCTATGCCCGGATCTCGGCAAGAGGAGAGACGACGACTACAAATCCGTTCCCGAAAAATAATCTGCGATCGATCATGGAATTGGCCGAGGAAACTCCAATATACAAATGGGAATAAATTCAGGGGGCATTCTGCTCGCTTTTTTCTGAAGGCTCGTGGTTGAAAAAAGAAGATATTCTGGCCTGGCTTCAAAAATAAAAAGAAAAGGCAAACAGCTCAGCGGCCCGGGGCCTGAGGGCGATCCTGGATCCTTCTCTTCCACGGTTTCGTTGGCCGCTGCAATTCAGTTTCTGTGGATTTGACGATCCATCGAACCGAGTCTATGATCCGCGGGATCTCTGCCGGAGGGATGGAGTTCAAAATCCGCTCCACACAATCGGCGGAAGCGGCATCCAGGGTGGAAGCAAGCGTACGGCCTTTGCGGGTTAACCGGATATGCACCAAGCGTCCATCCTCAGGATCTTTGCCCCGCTCGATCCATCCCTTCCGGACCATGTTATTGACAACCCTGGTCATCGTGCTTTTACGTAAGCCCATCCGTCGGCTCAACTCGTTCATCGTGAGTTCTCCCTTCTTGCGGAGAATTTCCACGATATGACATTGGGAGAGAGATATCCCGTAACAACATTTGCCGGACCGTTCCAGCTGGATCATAGCCAGAATGAGACTGGAAAAAGCTTCATTCATCTCCCGGACGCAAGGTCTCAATTTTCTCTCCCAATTCGTTTCATGGGGGCTTTCCAAGGAGGATCCGCCCGCCCCCCGAAATCAGGGCCGATCATGTCACTTCCCGGCTTTCCATTTCCATTTTTCCCGATGGATTTCATACTTTGCGGCCCCCTAATACAAAAAGAAGTCCACCAGATACCCGGAGATAATCGCAACCAGAAAGACATTCAGGGCGAAGGCAGCCAGCAGCTCCTTTTTAAACAGCGAGCCCAATAAAATAATTTCAGGTATGCTCGCTCCGGCCCCGCCGATAATCAATGCCAGGACCGTTCCCATTCCCAACCCTTTCCCGACGAGGGCTGCACTGATCGGGATGATGGTTTCCGCTTAATCCTTTTCGATGGCTCGATGAATATAAGGAATGCTGGATCTCCAGGCCTCCAACGCAACCCGGTAGGCTTTTCGGCCCGCAGGGGTCAGGGTGTATACCCGCCTTGCTTGACCGCCCTTGAGTTGCTTATCCCTTTCTACTTCCGCGTATCCCAGCCGCGTCAAGTTTTTAAGAATCGGGTAGATCGTTCCGAAAGTTGGGACGCAACAGCCCTGGGTCAAAGATTGAAGGTCCTTGAGGACTCCATATCCGTAGTTGGGTCCCTGGTAGAGGATCTTCAAAACGAGAATTTTGGTCAGGCCGATGTTAAAAAGGGATTTCCAATACTGGATATCGTGAAGTTCCATGATGCCGCCTTATATATATCGTTTATATATTGAGCGTCTATATATAAAATTAGCCTGGCCTCTTCTTATTGTCAAGTCCGAAAAAATTTCTTGACAGGTTTCGCTTATTAATATATGATTAGATAATCATAATTGCATGGAGGCCCAGTATGGAAGAAAGGGCGATTCAATTGAAATCGGAAGTTTTGAAGGCCTTGGCCCAGCCTACCCGCTTGAAGATCCTGGAGTGTATTCGGGGGGGCGAGAAATGTATCTGCGAAATCGTGCCGAAGATCAACGGGGAACAGTCCAACATTTCCCGGCATATTTCCGTGATGCAAAAGAGCCACCTAATCGCCACGCGGAAAGACGGGGTCAAGGTGATGGTGAAAGTCCGGGACCCGAGGATCTTTGAAATCTTGGATACCGTGGGGCTTTTTCTAAAAACCCAGATGCAGGAGCAAACCCGCCTGATGCGAGCCCTCTGATTGCATCCTTCCCCGGAAAAAATAAAGGAGAAAAATAGAGATGGAGAGTTTTGTTTATCTAATGAAGGCGGGGCTGGATGCTCTTGAAGACTACATCCTGGCCCATACGGCTACCTGCTTGGTGCCGGCTTTTTTTATTGCCGGGGCCATGTCTGCCCTGTTTCCCAAGGATAAAATACTTCGTTACCTCGGAGAAAAGACCCGGGCATATGTTTCTTATCCCGTATCTGTTGTGGCCGGTCTATTTCTGGCGGTCTGTTCCTGTACGGTTCTTCCCCTATTTGCCGGAATCCGCCAGAGAGGGGCAGGGATCGGGCCTGCAGTCGCTTTCTTATATACTGCTCCCGCGACGAATATATTGGCCATTATATACACCGGCGGACTCATCGGAGTGGATTTGGCTTTGGCCCGGATCATTCTTTCGGTGAGCTTTGCCAGTATCATCGGAATGATCCTGGCTGCTTCTTTTAAAGAGGAGGCAGAAAAGATCCTGCCCAGCTCACCCAACCCACCCGTTTCAGCAGCCGTCCAGATTCAGGAAGAGGACGGAAAATCCCGCCGGTTTTGGGCCTTCTTCCTCATTCTGGTGGCCATCCTCCTCGTGGGAGCCTCCACTCTTATCGATTGGACCACGAAGGGAATCATCCTGTCGATCCTCATAGCGGCTTTGCTGGCCATCATTATCTTCTGGCTGCCGGGCGAAGATACGAAAGCCTGGCTCAGCGAGACCTATTCTTTCGCAAAAAAAATCGTCCCCCTGCTTCTTGTTGGCGTTTTTGTGGCGGGTATTCTGAAAGTGGTAATTCCGCAAAATTTTATCACCGCCTATGTAGGGGGAAACCAGGTCAGTTCAAACTTGCTTGCCGTTCTCTTCGGAGTCTTCATGTATTTCCCGACTCTCGTCGAAGTTCCCATGGCCAGGACCTTTCTTGATTTAGGCATGGGCAAAGGACCTCTCCTGGCTTATCTTTTAGCCGATCCGGTCATCTCCCTTCCCAGCATCCTGGTCATCAGCCGATTAATCGGCCCCAAGCGACTCATGGTCTATGTGGGTTTGATTATTTTCTTCTGCACTGCCGCGGGGCTTATCTACGGAGGATTTCTCAATTTCGTAAAATAGAAGGGGAGGAGACGATGAAAAAGATCGAAGTGTTGGGAATGGGTTGACCCAAGTGCAACCAGCTCGAGGATCGAGCCAAGCTGGCGGTCAAAGAACTCGGCGTTGAAGCCGAAGTCATAAAGGTGAAGGATATCAAGGCTATCAGCAGCTACGGGGTGATGATGACCCCGGCCCTGGTGGTGGATGGGGTAGTGAAGGTTGCGGGAAGAATTCCCAAACTCGAAGAGATCAAAAACTGGCTCAAATAAGGGGGGAAAGCGGGCGAAGATGCGTCCTGACTTTCGCATGATTTCCTGGGACCTTGAAGGTCGGCACGGCATAACCCGGCAACCCGAGAAAATTCTTTCGCCATTCTGACCTGAAAGGAGGAGCGGAAGATGAGCTTAATTGGATACGTGGCGCTATTCTTATCTGGGATTGTAGCCGGGATTATCGGCGGCCTGTTAGGTACGGGCGGGTGCGTTCTTATGCTCCCCATGGTTCGATTTGGCTTTGATTTTTCTCCCGCCTTTGCCGTGGGGACGACGATCACTGCCGTGATATTCACGGCCGGCTCTGGGGCCATCAAGCATCTGAGCCTTGGAAACGTGGACAAGAAGACCATCCCCTGGGTGGCGTCTTTTGGAGTCATCGGAGTGATTCTGGGCTCTCTGCTTTTCGGGTATCTCATGCCCTATGGCTCCCTCATTGACTTGATTGTCGGCCTGGCTTTCATCGTGCTGGCTCTCCGGATGCTTTATGAAGGGGTTTTTCTCCGCGGCACGCCAGGGGCGGAAGGAAAGGTCGTTCCCGGAGGAAAGGGGAAGAAAGGGCTCCTGGGGACGATCATCGGCTTTTTAACCGGGATCATTGGGTTGGGCGGTGGGTACGCTCTCGTCCCCTCATTCATCTATTTCTTTAAAGCGCCGGTAAAGATCGCCATCGGCACGTCCATGGCCTCCTTTATCTCCATGGCGGTAGTAGGGAGTGCTTTCAAGATGTACCAGGGAGTAGTCAATATTCCTGCGGGCATTATCATGGGAGCGGGGGCAGCCATTGGGGCGGTTTATGGAGCCGGGCTCGTGGCCAAAATAAAGGCATCCACCCTAAAGACCCTCTTTGGGCTCCTTTTTCTGTATGTCTCCCTGAAATATATCTTCCGTTATTTCGGGGTTCATATTTGATGATTTCGCAAAAAGCCATTGGAGCTTTCGTTGAAAGATTATTATGCGATCTTGGGCCTGGGGCGGGGAGCCTCGAGCCGGGAGATTAAACGGGCCTATAAAAAATTGGCCAGAAAATGGCATCCGGATCTGCGCCCCGAGGACCCCGCTTGCAGGACCAGGATCCAGGAGATCAACGAAGCCTATGAGGTTTTGGGTGACCCGGAAAAGAAGAAAGTGTATGACCGCCAGACAGGGGAAGATAGTTTGGCTGAGGGCGGAGAGGCTGGATTACATTCTGCCCCCTTTGAAGATCCTTTTCTGTCTTATTTTTTTAAGGTAAAGGAGTGGCTCGGGAGAAAAACCGAGAAACGATAGAGCGGAAACGCCCTTTCGAATCATTCGATATGCAGGCAACCGATTCCAAAGAAAAGAAGAATTCAGGCGGCGGTCCGGAGGCAAGGGGTAAGTTGCGCGCTTCGGTAGACCCCGAGGGGCGGATCGTTCTTCCGCCGGAAATTGCTTCCCGCTATGGTCTTCGGCCCGGGGCGGAGATATTTATCGATGAGGCCGCGAATGACCTGCGTTTAGGCCTGCCGGTAAATCATCTGGCAAAGGTATATATCGAGCCGACGAATCGATGTAACCTGGAGTGCCGCACCTGCATGCGCAACGAGTGGAGTGAGCCATTGGGGAAAATGGACCGGAAAACCTTCGGGCATATCCTGGAAAGCCTCCGGGCTTTTTCTCCCTTGCCCAAGGTCTTCTTGGGCGGCCTGGGAGAGCCCCTGTTCCATCCGGAGATCGTGGAGATGGTGGCGGGAGTCAAGAAGCTGGGCGCCGCGGTTGAATTGATTACCAATGGCACGCTGCTCACCCGGGAGATGTCCCGGAAATTGATCGAAACCGGCCTGGATATGCTGTGGGTCTCTCTGGATGGGGCGACTCCGGAAAGCTACGCGGATGTCCGCCTGGGGGCGGCGTTGCCCCAAGTCATTGCCAACCTGGACGGATTCCGGGAAATTCGCTATGGGTACCCGCGCAGGCCCCAGATGGGGATTGTCTTTGTGGCCATGAAGCGAAACATTGCCGATCTGCCCGCCATTCTCAATCTAGGCAGCCAGCTGGGGGTTCACCGTTTCCTGGTCACCAATGTCCTGCCGTACACGGCCGAGATGAGGGATGAAATCCTTTATTCCCGGGCATTGGGGGATTTTGTTTACGGAGCCTTCTTGGAACTGCCCAAGCTGGACATGAACGAGCAGACCCGGGACCCCCTTTACTGGGTCCTGCGGAGCGGAAAAAACGTGGCCTTCGCCGGAGGCCGCCTGGGGGAAACGAACAACCGCTGCCCGTTTATCGACAGCGGCGCAACCGCCATCAGCTGGGAGGGGAATGTGAGCCCCTGCCTGCCCCTGCTCCACAGCCACGCGAATTTCCTGGACGGTCGCGAGCGCTTTTCCCGAAAACATATCGTGGGGAATATCCGCCATTCGGACTTGCGGACCTGCTGGAATCAGCCCGAATACGTCGCCCTGCGGGAACGGGTAAAGGCTTTCGATTTTTCCCCCTGCTACATCTGCGGCGGGTGTGACCTTGCGGAAGCCAATGAAGAGGATTGCTTCGGCAATCCTTTTCCCACCTGCGGGGGGTGCCTGTGGGCGCAGGGGGTCATCCGCTGCCCGTGACGTGCTTTGGAGAAAATTGCCAAGGGCAAAGAACACAGGGCCTAGAGAAAGTGCAAATAGGTCAGGAAACTTCAGTTTCCAGGAAGGGAGAACATACCCGTGAATGATGATTTTATGGAAGTTACCTATGATAAATTTACCTTCCGAGTCAGGAAGGATTATTGGTATCACCCGGAAGAATGCTGGGCGAAAGAGAGCGGCGGCCTGGTCCTCGTGGGGGTCAGCGATTTTTTGCAGAAGGTCGTGGGGGACGTGGCTTTTCTTGAGCTTCCGGAGGCCGGGGCCGAATTGACCCCGGGCGGCGAGGCCGGAACCATGGAGACCATCAAGACCACCGTTGCCCTGATCTCGCCGGTCGGGGGAACCATCCAAGAGGTCAACGGGGAGCTTGATGAGAATCCCCAACTGGTCAATACCGACCCCTACGGGGTGGGCTGGATCTTTAAAGTGGCGCCGCGGAACTGGGAGGCCGACCGAAAAAGCCTCTTGAACGCCGAGGCCTACTTTCCGAAGATGGAAGAAAAAATTAAAGTCGAAATGGCTAAAAAATAATTCGATTAAGGAGCGTTTATGGCAAAGAAGATTGTTCTGCTGCCTTGCAGCGGAATCGGGAAGGCTTATGGAGAGATCGGCCGGCAGGCTATTTATGAAGCCGTCGGAGATCACCGGCCTGCGGAGATCACCACCACCTGCCTGGCCAAGTTGATGATTGACGACCCGGAAGCCAAACAACTGATTCATGAAAACATAGTCATTACCGTGGATGGGTGCGCCCGGGACTGTGCCCGCAAGAATGTGGAAAATGCAGGTAAGAAGGTGGATAAAGCCTTGCGGGTGATCGAAATTTTCAAGGATCACCGGGACCTAAAACCCGAGGGAGTTTTGGAACTGGGTGAGCCCGGGTTCAAACTGGTCCATATTCTCGCCGAGAAACTCGGCCGAGAAATCGATTGCTTAGAGAGAAAGGAGCAGTAGGATGCTGGAAGAATTCAAACAGGTCAAGGTGGGAATCATCCCCTGCAACGGAGAAGAGATCGGCGAAGGCACACTCACCCGCTTCGCCTGCCGGAAAGTACTGGATAAACTTCGGCCCAATGATACGGTGACGATCTGCTTACCTTTGTTCATTGCTGGGGACAAGGGAGAACGTAATTTTGCCAAGGCCTTCCCTACCATCACGGTGGACGGGTGTGAAAAGCGCTGCAGCCAGAAGAGCACGGAAAGGCTGAGCGGGCGACCGAAACATGCGATCGTGATCAGCGAGTTGTTAAAGGAACATGGACTTGAGCCGCCCCAATCAAGGCAAGCCCTGGAAGAAAAGGACAAAGCGGCCGTCGACCTGGTGGCCGAAGAAATCGCCCGGAAAGTGGACGAGATCTTGGAGAACGGGTAAAGGAGCAGGCGATGCCGGTTTACACCAACAAGGTGATCTGGAAAGGCGAACATCTTGGGTACACCTACTGCGGCAACGGGACCGAAATGAATTTTTCCGCTCCCCCGGCCTTATACGGCCACCCCAACATGATGACCCCCGAGGACGCCTACTTGCTGTCCATCAACACTTGCATCCACATGATGGTGCTCTGGGCGGCGAAACGATTCAAGCTGGATCTGGTATCTTTTGAGTGCACGGCAGAGGGGGAGGTGGAGGAGCACATCGATAGGACTTCCTGGTTCAAAAAAGTGGTTTTAAAACCCAAGATTACGGTTCGGGGTGGTTCTAAAGGGGTGGTCCAAAGAGCCATTCAGATGGCGCGGAAATACTCTACCATCGCCGAGTCGGTACAGAGTGAGATCATCATCGAGCCGGAAGTAGAAGTGATTGAATGAAGGGTCATCCGAATCGGGCATACAGGTACGGATTGGCTCGGGACAACAGAGATTAGGGGAAGGGGATGGCTGAAGAGATTTACGATGTAGTGTTTATGGGCGGGGGGTCGTCCGGTTACCAGGGAGCTATTCGCGCCGCCCAGCTTGGATGCCGGGTGGCGGTCATTGAATCCCGCCACCTGGGCGGAGTCTGTTTGAACCGCGGGTGTATTCCTACCAAGACCATTAAGGCATCCGTTGACGTCCTGCGCCTGGCCAGGCGGGCCAGAGAATATGGCCTGCAGGGTGATTCCCCCCGGCCGGACATAGGGGCAATCATGGCCCGGAAGGAGAAGGTGGTCGGTCTTTTGCGCGGCGGCATTGCCCAGCTTTTTCGAAAAAACGGTGTATCCCTTTACGAGGGTTACGGCCGGCTGCTGTCCCCTGAGGAACTGGAGGTGGCGGCGGAAAGTGGCTCTACCCGCATCAGGGCTAAAAAGATAGTCATTGCCACTGGCTCCAGGCCGCTTGTGCCCGAGCCCTTTTCGGGCAACAAAAAAGGTCTGCTTACTACAGACGAGATCCTGGCTCTTTCTGCCATACCGGCATCCCTTGTGATTGTTGGAGCCGGCGCGATCGGAGTGGAAATGGCTTCGATCATGGCCGGGCTTGGAAGCGCGGTAACTCTGGTAGAGGTGGAAGGAAGAATCCTTCCCCGGGAAGATGCGGAGATGTCCGCCTATCTCGCCCGTATGTTGAAAAGGCAAAAGATTAAAATCATGACCGGGGTTAGGGTGACTGAAGTGACTCCCGGCCAGAAAATCAAGCTTTCCCTTTCCGACGCCCGGGTTCTGGAAGGAGATGCCGTTCTGGTGGCGGTTGGCCGAGTTCCTAATATCGAGGGGATGGGGTTGGAAAAAGTCGGCCTGGGGGGGACCGGGGGCCCAATTCCAGTAAACGAGCATTTGCAGACTGCCACCCCGGGGATTTATGCTGCCGGGGATGTCATCGGGGGGTGGCTATTGGCCCACATCGCTTTCTGTGAAGGTATCGTAGCAGCTGAAAATTCTGCGGGACTGGCCAGCCGGATGGATTACCGGGTAGTTCCCCGGTGTGTCTTCAGCCTCCCCGAATATGGAGCCGTGGGCCTGTCGGAAGAAGAAGCGAAAGAACGTTTTCCAACCAGGGCATTTAGTTTTCCCTTAAAATCCCTGGGCATGGCCCAGGCCATGGGAGAGTGGGAAGGCTTGGTCAAGCTGGTGGTGAATGAAAAAAATGGACAGATCCTTGGCGGGCACATCATCGGCCGCCATGCCGGGGATCTTATTGCCGAAATCGCCCTGGCCATGCGCCATGGCATTCCGGCCAGAGGGATTATGGAAACCATCCATACCCACCCTACCCTGTCTGAAGCAGTATTGGGAGTAGCTCAGGCTGCTTGCGGTCAGGCCATTGGCATGTTGCCCAGTGAGAATCCATCGTAAAAGGAGGAAGATACAATGAGAAAAGTTCATACCATCGTTTTTGGAACCAATACCCCCGTCTCTTCCAGCGCCTGCGGCTGAAGCCCTTCACCAGCGGCGGCAGGTTGCTGCTCGACGAAGACGATGAAAGAAGAGTCGGAAGATATGGGGAATTCCCTGAAGGGAAAATTCGGTGAGGCGCTAAAATTTTCTTACGTGGATGTTCAGAGCGAGAAAATGAAGAATTACCCTGAGATTGCCGCTATCTTGAACCGAGTCCGCCTCCCGCTTACGGTTATAAACGGCGAGCCAAGATTTCATGGCGGTCTATCCATGAACAGGGTTGAAAAGGCAGTGAGCGAATTTTTGGCCCAAGCCGACCCTCCCAAAGGATGAAAATCCGATACTCTTGCTGTTCCTTTGGCTTACCCCGGAGGGGGAAGGGATTGAATAAGTCACGGGCTGAGGGGATTTGCCAATAGGGCGGAAAAAATTGGGGGATTCACAAGGGAAAAGGAAATGAAGGTTAGAGTCAAATTAATCGGAATTCCCAAGCCCCCTCCGGGCTTCGAGGGTCAGAAAGAAGTTTCAATGGATTTTTCCGGGAATTCGGTTAAAGATCTCATCGATCAGCTCATCTCCAGGATAGGTTCGGAAAATAGGGAACTCTTTTTTTCCGACCATGGAGATATTTCCCCGGATTTGGCGATAAATGTTAATGGAATCGCCATTTCATATTCGAATCGGTCTGACTTCCGGCTTAAGGAAAATGACCTCATTGAATTGGTTTCGGCTCCCGGGTGATGATGAGATCCGTTGCGGCCAGTTGGGCCGCCAAACAGAAAAAAAGCATAGGGCAGAGCGCAGAGAGTAAATATCAAGGGCTGTGGTTCTCATCAAGGGGTGATAAGGAATGAATAAACGTGTAAATATTTTAAGAAAGATCCTTCTCGTTCTGGGGCTTTATATGGGAGTCGGGTTCGGAGGGATGATGGGGTATCCCCAACACCTTCAAGCCCAGCCACTTTTAGAACCTCCCACCAATACGGATAAAGAGCTTAAAAATGCCCTGCAGAGCGGCCAGCCGGTCCTGGTGGATTTTGGGTCAAATAAATGCATTCCCTGCCGGCAGCTTCGTCCCGTTTTAAAGGATGTGGCTCAGGAATTTTCCGGGAAAGCCCACGTCCTGATTATCGATGTTTTTCATTACCAGGGGTTGGCCCGGCAACACCGGATTCATTTGATCCCGACCCTCATTTTTTTTAATGCCGGGGGGAAGGAAATTTTCCGCCGTTCGGGGGTTTGGGACAAAGCCTCCATCGCCAGGAAATTGAAGGAAGCGGGGACGATTTGACTATGGAATCCATACTGGGAGATGTTAATGCAATCATCCAGACCAGCCCCTGGCTGGCGCCCCTGGCGGTTTTTCTGGGGGGGGCGCTCACGGCTTCGAATCCCTGTGTTCTGGCCATGATCCCCCTGACCATGGCTTTTGTGGGGGCCTACCAGGGAACCAGCGGAGCCAAAAAGGCCTTCAGCTTCTCCCTCCTTTTTATCCTGGGTCTGACCATCACCTTTACCCTGCTGGGTTTGGTGGCGGCCTTGATGGGAAGGATGGTGGGGGATGTGGGAAATTTCTGGCCCTACCTGGTGGCAGGGGTTTGCCTGGTCATGGGATTGCATTTGCTCGACATTCTGAAGTTTGACCTTCCCCTGGTCACAGGCTGGAGGCCCCAGAAGGCCGGCCCGCTGGGAGCTTTTTTGCTCGGCCTTCTATTCGGCGTGGTATCCACCCCCTGCGCCACTCCCATCCTGGCGATCCTTCTGGTTTACATAGCCTCCAAGGGGAACTTGGCCTATGGCGGCTTGCTGCTTTTTCTTTATGCGCTGGGGCATTGTTTCTTGATTCTGATCGCGGGAACCTCTATGGGGCTCGCCAAACGAATCATCGAGTCCAAAGGATTGAATACCGGCCTCGCTTACCTGCGGAAAGGGAGCGGGGTCCTCATCATTCTCATCGGCTTTTATTTTATCTGGCTGATGAATTGAAAAAAGGTGCGGCTTTTTGATGAAAGAAAGATCGGAATTTCCCATAGAAATAGACAGTCAGGGAAGGGGGGTCCTGCCCCCTGAAGTTGTTTCCCGCTACGGTCTTAAGCGGGGGACGAAGATCTACCTGGAGAATGGGGGGAACGGCCTCAGCCTGGGAATTTGCCGGGATCCGGTGGCCAAGGTGTACATCGAACCCACCAATCGGTGCAACCTGGAGTGTCGGACCTGCATGCGGAATATCTGGGATGAACCCTTAGGGCAGATGGACAGCTCCACCTTTACCCGCATCCTGGAGGGGCTCGGAAACATCTCCCCGCCGCCCAAAATCTTTTTCGGGGGAATCGGGGAACCCCTGGCCCATCCCCGCATCGCCGAGATGGTCGGACAGGCCAAAAAAACCGGGAGCTCCGTGGAATTGATTACCAACGGGACCCTGCTCACCCGGGATATGTCTCTCCTGTTGCTGGACGCGGGCCTGGATATGCTCTGGGTCTCTCTGGACGGGGCGACGCCGGAAAGCTATGCCGACGTGCGCCTGGGATCGGCCCTGCCGGAGGTCCTGGCCAATATCTCCGCCTTCCGCAAGGCCCGGCAGACGGAATACACCCAGAGGGCGCACCTTGGGATCGTCTTCGTGGCCATGAAGCGCAACATCGCCGACTTGCCGGCCCTCTTGAAACTGGGGAGAGAACTGGGGACCAGACGATTCCTGGTCAGCAACGTCCTGCCTTACACGGCCGAAATGAGGGAGGAAATCCTGTACGCCCGCTCGCGGATGGATTTTTACTTGGGGCCTTTTTTAGAGCTGCCCATTATCGATATCAACGAAACCACCTTCCGTCCCCTGTATGAGGCTTTTGACTCGGGCAAGTCCGTAGTTTTTTCCGGGAATCGAAACGATGAGGCCCAGGGACGCTGCCCTTTCATCGAGAGCCGGTCCACGGCGGTAAGCTGGGAGGGGAACCTCAGTCCCTGCCTTCCCCTGCTGCACAGCCACAACAGCTTTCTCGACAGGAGGGAGCGTTTTTCCCGGAGGCATATCGTCGGAAGTGTGAACGAAAAAACCCTGCAGGATTTATGGCGAGACCCGCAATACGCAGCATTCCGAGAAAGGGTGCGAGCCTTTGATTTTTCCCCTTGCTCGATCTGCGGGGGGTGCGAAATGGGAGAAGGAAACGAGGAAGATTGCTTCGGCAATGAATTTCCCACCTGCGGGGGATGCCTCTGGGCGCAGGGCGTGGTCCAGTGTCCATAACCAGCGTGCTTATTTCCATCCATTTTGACCAAAAAGATCTCCAGAGGTGATCGTTCCGCGGGATCGTAGAATTCCACCGGTGAACGAGGAGAGAAGCAAATTGTTGAGGAAAGAGGATGACCCAAAGGCCTGAATGGGAAACTCAGGTAGATGAGAAGGGGCGGTTGGTCGTGCCCCCCGAAATCGCCTCCCGCTACGGGTTGAATCCCGGCGTCCGGGTTAATATGGGCGAAGGGGAGAACGGGCTGCGCCTGCGCCGGCCCGTATCCCATCTGGCGAAAGTTTATGTGGAGCCTACAAATGGCTGTAACCTGGAATGCCGCACCTGCATCCGCAACGGGTGGGATGAGCCCTTGGGTCAGATGAGCGATGCAATTTTCACCCGTCTCATCGATGGGTTACGCGCTTTTTCTCCTCCGCCTACAGTCTTTTTCGGCGGATTTGGCGAGCCGCTGGCCCACCCCCGGATCGTCGAGATGGTGTCCCGGGCCAAGGCTCTCGGCGGACCGGTAGAGATGGTCACCAATGGAACCCTCCTGGCCCAGGATACATCCCGGGGTCTGATTGCGGCGGGGCTGGACATGCTCTGGGTTTCCATCGATGGAGCAACGCCGGAAAGTTATGCCGACGTGCGCCTGGGCGCGGCTCTTCCGGAAGTCTTAGCCAACCTCGCCTTCCTGCGCGAAGCCCGGCGCGCGGCTGATCTTTCCGTGCCTCAGGTAGGGATCGTCTTCGTGGCCATGAAGCGAAATATCGCCGATTTACCCGCCGTGGTGCGCCTGGGCCGTCAACTGGGGGTGAGACGCTTCCTGGTGACCCATGTCCTCCCCTACACCGCCGAGATGTGCCAGGAGGTCTTGTACGAACGGGCGCTGAATGATTTTAAGTACTTACCCTCGCTGTCCGGCCTGGATCTGCCCAACATAGACATGAACGAAA
>Ga0315274_10004145_pt1 | contig 21365 bp, 14 predicted proteins | sample YL17G02_20_MG_FD_203700 | JGI IMG/M metagenome (GOLD analysis project Ga0315274, IMG submission 203700) | Sediment microbial communities from Yellowstone Lake, YNP, Wyoming, USA - YL17G02_20 | ecosystem: Environmental > Aquatic > Freshwater > Lake > Sediment | place: USA: Wyoming | collected...
TGGCCATCGGCCAGCACCCTGACGTCACCTTCCTTGGCGGAAGCGCGGTCTCTCTGCACAGAGATGGAACCATCGTCGTGGACCCCCAGACAGGGATGGCGGGGAGGGAACGAATCTATGCGGGCGGGGACGTGGTGCGCGGACCAGCCATCATCGTCGAGGCCTGCGCCGATGGCAGGCGGGCCGCCGAGGCGATCTTGCGGCAGTTGGGCCTGAGGTTGGACCGGCCGTCCGTGCCGCTCCCCCGGCTTGCGGACGAGGAGATCGTGCAGGTGAAGCGCGGGCGGGCCAGGAAGGAGGCGCAGCACAAGGGAGCGATGCTGCCGCCTGCACAGCGCGGAGGTTTCGACCTGGTCGAGGCGACGCTGACCGAGGAGGAGGTGCTCGGCGAGGCTGCCCGCTGTATGCAGTGCTCCAGCGTGTGCGACAAGTGCGTGGAAGTCTGTCCGAACCGAGCCAACTATACCTACATCGTCTCACCCGTGAACTTGACGTTGCCCACGATCTCCTGCCAGCAGGGCAAACTGGTGGTGAGTGGGGAGGAGATCTTGGGGATCGAGCAGGCCCGGCAGATCATCCACGTGGACGATTTCTGCAACGAGTGTGGCAACTGCGCGACGTTCTGTGTCCACGATGGCAAGCCCTACCTGGACAAACCCAGGCTTTTCTTGCAGGAGAGTGACTTTCGGCGCGAAAGCGACAACGCCTTCCACGTAGGGAAAAGTGATCAGGGATGGGTGATCAGGAGGCGCGAGGGGGGGGAAGAGTCGCGTCTCACCTTGAGCGATGAACCAGGCAGGATGGACTTGGAGAACGAACTGCTCAAGATCCGGCTCTCCCCTACTTTCCAGATCGAAGATATGGAACTGAAGCAGGAGTTTGAGGGGGCGTTTTCGTTGGCAGGGGCCGTGGGAATGGGTATAGTGCTTAAGGGTATTGTCCGTTCCCTGCCCTTCCTGCCCATCGCTCCGTAGAGGACGACGACGGATGGAGTACATCCGAATTCTGATCAGGAGAGTTTGCCTTCTGGCGCAGTTGTGTTAGACTATTCAACGAGGCAATAGAGGGCGGTCAACTTGGAGGGTAAGGATGACAGTTCAGGCTATCACACTCAATCTACCCCAAACGATCTACGAGCAGATTCGGCGGGCAGCGGAGAAGGCGCGACGACCGGTTGACGAGGTATTGGTTGAAGCAGTGACGGCCGTTGCTCCAGTGATAGACACTGCATCGGAAGGACTGCGGACGGCACTGGCACAAATGGCCTATCTTAATGATGCTGCTCTATGGCAGGTTGCCCGGGCGACGATGTCCACTGAACAGCAGGCACGCCTCGAGGCCCTGCATCACAAACAGCAGAGTCAGGGGTTGGCAATTGAGGAAAAGGCGGAGGAACAGGCTTTACTTGCACTCTACCGTGAAACGTTGCTCATTAGAGCACAGGCAGTATTACTGCTGAAGCAACGCGGGTATGACGTTGCTGACCCACAACAATTTGCCCCATTGAAATGAACCCGCCTACGAAGCATATCCCGACAACTCTTCGCCAGCGAACTGCAGAGGCCGCGCACTTTCGCTGTGGTTATTGCCTGACCTCACAGCATATTGTCGGCCCACTGCTTGAGATTGACCATATCATCCCTCAGGCACGTGGTGGTACAGATGACGAGGACAATCTGTTTCTGGCGTGCCCGATGTGCAACAGCCACAAGGCAGATCGGGTTGAGGCAGTTGATCCTGAAAGCGGGATGACCGTCCTTCTCTTCAACCCCCGGGTGGAGCAGTGGAACGATCATTTTGAGTGGACTGAGGAGGGGACGGTCATTCGCGGAAAGACACCGAAAGGCCGGGCGACCGTCGCCATGCTAAACGTGAATCACCCCGATATAGTCTCTGCCCGTCGCCTGTGGGTAATCGCTGGCTGGCATCCCCCTGTTGATTGATGGACGGTAGTGAATGTATGCGTAAACAGCCAAGTTCCCGCATGTGTTTCGTCTGTGGCCGGCAGAACCCGGTCGGGCTGAAGCTGGATTTCTACGAGGACCACGAGGCGCGCGAGGTGCGAGCCGAATTCGTGGTTCCGGCGCATTACCAGAGTTACCCCGGCGTCGTCCATGGCGGCATCGTCGCTGCCATCCTGGACGAGGTCTCCGGGAGGGCAATCCTGCTGCACGGTTCGGACGAGGACCTGATGGCGACGATGCGCCTGGTCGTCCGCTACCGCCGTCCGACTCCCACCGACACGCCATTGGTTGCGGTAGGCCGGGTGGAGCAGATCGGCGGAGTGGGGGCGCGGGTGGCCGGCGAGGTCCGCCTGCCGGATGGTACTGTGACCGCTGAATGCGAATCTCTGCTGGCCAACGTGCCGGACGAATTTCGCGCCCGGTGGGAGGAGGAGAAGGCGTACTGGAGGGTGTACGAGTAGTGGGTGCGGATGGGGGGGGATGAGGCGGGATGAGGCGGGATGAGGCGGATGAGTACATCCGTGAGTACATCCGTGAGTACATCCCTCGCATCCGACACCATCCGTAGGATTGTGCTACAGTTCGGGCATGCTACGCCGGAGGATCTCGTACTGTTCGAGCGCTTTCCCCGCACCCAACGCCGTGCATGCGATGGGCGCGTCGGCCACGTAGGCCGGCACCCCGGTTTCGCGTGTGACCAGTTCGTCTATCTTGCGTAGCAGCGCGCCGCCGCCGGTCAAGACCATCCCGCGGTCAATGATGTCCGATGAGAGTTCGGGCGGTGTCTTCTCCAGCACCGACTTGATCACACTGAGCATGGCCGCCAGCGGTTCCGCGAGTGCCTCGCTCACTTCCCCGGAACTGATGGTGATGGTGTGGGGCAGGCCCGCGATCTGATCGCGGCCCTGCACCTCCATACGCAGTTCCTCCTCCAGCGGCAGCGCTGCGCCGATGCGAATCTTGATCTCCTCCGCCGTCGGTTGGCCAACCATCAGGTTGTATTTGCGGCGGATGTAGGCGATGATCGCCTCGTCCATGCGCAGGCCGCCGACGCGGACCGAGTTGGCCACCACGATCCCATTCATTGCTATAACTGCTGCTTCAGTCGCGCCCCCGCCCAGGTCCACCACCATGTTGCCCGAGGCCGTGCCAATTGGCAGGCCTGCCCCCAGTGCACTGGCTACAGGTTCGGGGATCAAGTGGGCCCGCCCGGCACCCGCCTCGAGCGCCGCCTCGCGCACCGCTCGCTTTTCTACGCTCGTCACCCCATACGGCACGCTGATCATGACCCGAGGTTTGAACAGGTTAAAGCGCCCGCAGGCTTTACGGATAAAGTACTCCAGCATGCGTTGGGTCACCCGGTAATACGCGATGACGCCATCGCGCATGGGGCGCATCACTTCGATGGCTTCTGGTGTACGGCCGAGCATGGCTTTGGCTTCCTCGCCCACGGCCACGATCTTGTTTTCTTCGGCTGAGATGGCGACGACCGAGGGCTCCTGCAATACGATGCCCCGTCCCACCACGTTCACCAGCACGTTTACGGTACCCAGGTCAATCCCTAGCATCTTCCCTGGCATTCAAGCATCCTCTCGTGAGTTAGGGTCGCGACGCAAAAATGATACACGATTTTGAACAATTTGTCCAGCGACGGCGGATGCAAGGGATGTACTCATCCCCTGCATCCGAGATTCCGTGGATGAGTACATCCATATTCGCTCGGAATGACGGGTTCCTGGACTGTCTAGCGACGGTCCAGGATGAAGCGGAGCAGGTCACGCCGCCACGGGCGCTTGCGGCCCAGGTAGTCCAGGCATTGGCTGAACCGGCAGGGCTCAAATCCAAAATAGTGCGGGATGGTCCCCAGTTCTGTGGCACCGCCCACGCTGACGAGGTCGAGCCACCAGGATGGTAGCGGGTTGCGTGGCAGCAGTGCGTCGCCCAGCGCCACCAGGGCACGCACCAGGGGCACCCGCACGTGCACCAGTCGCCGGCGCATCCCCGCCGCTGCCAATACCTGTGCGACCATCTGGTCGAAGGTGAAATGCTCCGGGCCTCCGAGAGGGATCGTCTGCCGGATGAACTCATCCCGGTCCAACGCAGCCGAAATGCAGGTCGCCAGGTCCACCACCCACAGGGGCTGGAAACGGGCCGACCTTGTGTCGGGGATGGGCAGGATGAAAGGTATCATCTTGGCCAGCATCACCAGGAGGTTCGTCGAAACGTCGTGTGGGCCATAGATGGCCGGCGCTTGCAGGATCGTGTAATCCAGCCCGCTTTCGCGTACGATGGCCTCGGCTTCTCCTTTCACGCGGAAAAGCAAGTAGGCCGAGTTGCGGTCGGCTCCCAGGCGGCTCAGATAGATGAAGCGGCGTACACCCGTCTCTTGCGCGGCCGTGATGAGATTGGCCGTATCCTGGACGTGACCGCGCAGCGTCCCGTCCCGGTCGAGGTCCTCTTCTCCTGTCAGGTGCACGACGGTCTCCACGTCCTGCAAACCTGTGCGCAAGGCGGGCAGATCGCTCATGCTGGCGGAAATGGTGGAGAAAAGGACACCTGTGGCCAGGCGCTGTTCGCGCTGAGATGGCCGCAACAGGCAGCGAACCTGGCGGCGCTCGGCCGCCAGGCGCAGAACCACGTTACGACCTACGAAACTGGTGGCACCGATGATCAGGTTCATTGTCCCTTCCTTTCGCGGGCGAGATTATACCACCAATACCAATGGAAGCCAAACAAATCGGTTGACTACTCAGCCACCTTTGCGAAGGTTGCGAATGGCCTGACCTTCGCAAGGGTTCATTGAACGCTTGTGGCCACCAACGAGTATAGTGTATGGTGATTACCCACACGTTGCCGGCGCACTAACGCGAAATATCCCACCGCCAGGCCACGGGGTTGGCAGAGGGTTCACGCCTTCTCGGCGTCCTCAGTATTCCTGGGGCCTCCATATCCCTGAGGGGAGATGTGGGTAATCACCGCCATACCCGGTTGTGGTGGTGGTCACGATTTGGCGCTTGCTGCAAAGAGGGCTATAATACCCGTTCAGCCCCCTACAGAATCGGAAGGAGACAGTAATGAATGAGGTACGGACAGTCGCGGACGCGCTCATTGGAAACGTCGAGCGCGTCATCATCGGCAAGCAGGATGTCATCCGGCTCGTGACCATTGGGTTGCTCTCGCAGGGGCACATCCTGATCGAGGACGTGCCCGGCGTAGGGAAGACGATGCTGGCCCAGGCGCTATCCAAATCGCTGGGCTGCGTTTTCCGCCGCATCCAGTTCACGCCGGATATGCTGCCCTCGGACGTGACGGGCGTTTCCATCTTCAACCAGAAGACGCGCGAGTTTGAGTTCCGTCCTGGCCCGATCATGGCCCAGATCGTGCTCACCGACGAAATCAACCGTGCCACACCCAAGACGCAGGCCGCCCTGTTGGAGGCGATGCAGGAGTCGCAGGTCACCGTGGACGGAGTCACCTATCCCTTGCCGCGCCCGTTCCTCGTCCTGGCGACCCAGAACCCCATCGAGTACGAGGGCACCTTCCCGTTGCCGGAGGCCCAACTGGACCGCTTCCTGATGCGCATCCGGCTGGGCTATCCGGAACTGAACGACGAGATCGCGATCCTGGAGTCGCAGCAATACGTGCACCCGTTGACGACCATCGGGCAGGTCGTGGACGTCGAGACGCTCACCGCCGCGCAGGCGAGCCTGCGGGACGTCTACGTGGACCCGCTGATCAAGCGCTACATCGTGGACATCATCACGCAGACCCGTCGCCATCCCGACATCTATCTAGGGGCCAGCCCGCGCGGTTCCCTGGCGCTCTATCGCACCGGCCAGGCGCGGGCCGCCGTGCTGGAGCGTGACTACGTCCTCCCGGACGACGTCAAGGCTCTGGCGATCCCAACCCTGGCACACCGGCTCATCGTCAGCCCCTCGGCCCGTTTGCGGGACGTCACGGGCGAGACGGTGGTGCGCGAAATCTTGTCCAGCCTGCCGGTGCCGGGGGCCCACGTACGGCCCAAGTAAGCGAGAGGCAAGACGTGCCGAAAAACCGCAGAATGGAGATTCCGCGGGTGGGTACACCCGTAGGCGTTCGGAATGACAATGTGCACCGCGTACGCAGGGCGTGGGTAGTATTGGCCCTGGGACTATTCTGTGTGGTCGCAGCGCTGATCACCGGGCGTGACCTGTATTATCATCTGGCTTACGTCTTCGTGGCCACCCTGACCCTCTCGGCGGCGTGGGCCTGGTCGGCGACGCGGGGGCTGCGGCTCAGCCGCTACACGCGCACCTCGCGCGCGCAGGTGGGCCGTCCCCTGGAGGAGCATTTCTCGCTGCGCAATACCTGGTGGTTGCCCAAGTTGTGGGTCACCGTCCACGACTATTCCGACTTGACCGGCCATCATGCCAGCCGCGTCATCCACGACCTGAGGCCACGCCAGGAGTACGGCTGGACGGTGCGTACACTCTGTGAGCGGCGCGGTCGTTTTCGCCTGGGGCCGGTGGTGATCTCCAGCACTGATCCTTTAGGGCTGTTCGAGTTCCGGCGCACGTTCTCGCAGACCGGTAGTATCGTGGTCTATCCTGCTACGGTGCCGGTGCAGAGTTTCCCTTATCCTGTCGGCTACCTGCCGGGGGGGGATGCGCTGCGCCGGCGCACCCACCACATCACGACCAACGCCGCTGGTGTGCGCGACTATGTGCCCGGCGACGGGTTCAATCGCATCCACTGGCGCTCGACGGCCCACAAGGACCGGCTGATCGTGAAAGAGTTCGAGTTGGACCCTATGTCGGATGCCTGGATCTTTCTCGACATGGAACGGAGCGTGCACTACAAGGTGCGCGAAGACGAGGCGGAGGTGGCCATGCGGGAACGGGAGCCATGGTGGTCACGCGTGGAGCAACTCAGGCTGGAGCCCAGCACCGAAGAGTACGCCGTCACGGCGGCGGCATCCGTGGCCGAGTTCCTGATCCGGCACAGGCGAGCCGTAGGGCTGGCCGCCTATGGCCAGCGGCGTGAGGTGATTCAGGCTGACCGGGATGAGCGGCAGATTGGCAAGATCCTGGACACGTTGGCTGCCTTGCGGGCTGAGGGCAAGATCCCCTTCAGTCAGGTGCTGAGCGTGGAAGGCCGTAGGCTGGCGCGGGGCGCTGTGCTCGTCGCCATCAGCCCGTCGGTGAGTGAGGAGTGGATGCAGACTGCGCTGTTCCTGGACCGGGCCGGGTTGCGCGTCGTCACCATTCTGGTGGACGCGGCCAGTTTCGGCGGCCCACTGGGTACCGATATGCTCGAAGAGCAGTTGCTGGCCACGGGAGGGATTGCCGTCCGCCTGCGCTATGGTGACCCGATCAAGGACGTGCTGAACGCGCTCCCTCTGCCGCGGAACGTTCCGACGCTGCCCTCGGTCTACACAGTTCCGTCAGTCGTTGGATGAGGGGGAAGAGTACATCCAGTATGACCATCCTCTGCGGGCGTGGTGGGCTGAGTTGGCTTTAGCCAGAGCGTGAGCAGGAAACCGAGCCCGACTGTCCCGGCCGTCACGCCGAACAGGGTGGTGTACGAAGTGGCTTCGAGCAGCCATCCGCCCAACATCGGGAGGAGTGTGAGGGCTCCCATGATCGTGTTGCCCAGTCCCACGTAGACCGAACGTATCCCCGGCGGCGCGATCTCCAGCATATAGTTAAAGAAGCCCAACATCCACGAACTGTTGACCACTCCCAGGGCCACGTAGACGAAAGGGTAGGCCCGTACGAGCCACCCGCCGCCCGCCAGATGCGCCGCCAGGGCGAACAGTGGCCCGATGGCAGCCGCAGCGCTGCCGATGCGGATCACGTTCCGTGCCCCCCAGCGTTCACTGATCCAGCTCAGCACCGGACTGGCGATGACCCCCGCCACTGTCTGGGCGATGACGAAGCCACCGACTGTACTCTCGGGCAGACGCAACACCTTCTCTGCGTGACCCACGTAGAAAGGGATGGCCATGTCTACCATGCCAACCAGCATGCGGCAGGCCATCAGGTGGCCAAAGACGCGGTCCGTGAGCAAGGGCTTGAGCCAACCGCCGGCCGCCTTGCTTTGCGTGTGGGGGCCCGCTTCCTCAGGTGGAGGTTCCCGGATCAGAGCCAGGGCGATGGCCGCGAGGGCCATCATGACGCCAGCCAGCACAAAGAGCAGCGCATAGTCGGCGGGGAATGCATAACGGTTCAGGACCAGCCCCACCAACACGCCAACGCCGACCCCCGCCAGCCCGCCGATGAACTGCCCCACTCCGATCATCCGTCCTCGCTGCCTGGGAGGGATAGCGCGGGCGAAGATGTCGAACCAGGCCACGGTGGCGACGGCATCTGTGGACGCCCACAAGGCCAGGCAGGCGAAAAACAGGACCAGCATGGCCACGGGGTAGCGGGCCAGCCCGGCCCACAGGGCCAGCGCGATGATCCAGAACGCGACCCGTCCGCTCATCCCGGCGACCAGGTATGGCTTCTTGGGCTTGTCGCCTATCAGGTGGGCCGCCCCTAGTTGAGGGAGCAGCCAGGCGCCGCGAAAGACGGTGCCGACGAGCCCGATCACGGGCGCGGAGGTGGTGAGTTGGCCGACGAACGCAGGCAGGACGCTGCTGACGCTGACGAAAGTGAGTGCTAACCCGAAGCCGATATAGTCGCCCAGGATGGCAAAAAAGTTCCAACGATAGTGGGGGGGCAGCGTCTCGGGATTCTTGCTCACGGCGAGTGAGTGTACCACGAAGTGAGAGACCGTCAAGCCGGGAGGGCTTGGAGGGGGCTTGGAGGGACTTGACCTTACGCGATTTCTGGTTCTTCGGCCTCGGCGATCACGTCCGCCTGGCGTCTGGCTTCCGCGGATGGCGCGGATGGGTACATCCGTTGCATCCGACTACCTCCGGGGGAGGCCTGGCCTGGGCGGGACTGTATCTTCCGTAGGGTATAGACTCCCCCCAACGCTACCAGGGGCAGCGCTACCGTCGCCAGGAGGAAACCGGCGGGATCCAATCGAGGGGTGGCTGAGAAGCGGTCGAGGTTGAACAGGATCAGCGCCGCAGCGCTCCAGACGGTCAGGAAATTGGGAATCGCGTCGCCAGACTGGATCAACTTGAGTCCCGGTATCCGCTTCCTGGTCAAGGGCCAGAAGAGGTTGCTGCCCATGTATCCCAGTTGATCTTCCAGCACGTGCCCGACGAACCCCAATCCTGTCACCAGGCCGGCCCACAGGCCCGTCTTCCAGTTGACGACCAGGCCGGCAGCCAGCCCGGCCAGGGCACCCACCGTCACAGCCAGCGTCAGGCTATGGGACCAGCGCCGGTGCCAGTCCAGGAAGTGCACGTATAGCCTGTCGCCCTGCCGCTCGAACTTGAACGACGGCCCGCTGAAAACGTCTATACGGTTCTCCTCGTCGTAGGTCTGCGCCATCGGCACGCCGACCTTGACCCGCACCTCACCCCCCTCTGTCCCCCCTGCCAGGGGGGATGAAAGGGGGCGCAAGCCCCCCACGCATGTGGGGGCCCCACAGTAGTGGGGGGTGTCGTGACTGCTCTCCCCACGCTGCAAGCCCCCCACATCGTGGGGGGTCTCGTGACTGCTCTCCCCACGCTGCAAGCCCCCCACATCGTGGGGGGTCTCGTGACTGCCTGCCCAGGCGGGAAGAGGAACTTGCGCCGTGTTGACAACCGGACCGATGCGCACCGCCACCTCATTGTGCGCCGGGTCGAAGCGGATCGTGTACTGCCGCCACAGGTCTGCCCCCAGGCGGATCGTGTGGAGCATTACGCTCTGCGGCTTCCCGCTCTCGTAAGCCCGCCGCATCGCCTCGACCACCCGTCCGGCGACGTCGTGTGCGTCTGGCTCGGGGCCGGGGTCAATCTCCTCGTCGTACTTTTCAAAGTAGCGGGCGAAGCGGAAATCGAGCGTGTCCGGCAGGAGGCCCGCGATGCCGCCCAGCACCGGCAGGAGCGAGCCCTGTGCCCCTGCCCGCACGACCTGCGGGAAAAACGTCGCCAGCGCCACGCCCGTCAGGAAATGTGCAATGCCCTTCACTTCTCCTCCAACAGATCGGGATCGGTACTGTGCATGGGGATTTCTCGATCAGAACGTATTGTACTCTCATGGACAACCAAGTGCAAGAGAGTATCGCGAGGGCGATTTGCTGTTGGTGTGGCTGTTCGACGATGCCCTGGTCGTTGTGATCGAATTCTGAGCGGCAACTTGCCCACCCACCTGAATTGTGATACAATCTTTCCAAAGCAAGGATGCCTCGCAGCCTGCAGAGGCCCGAGACTTGGCCACGACGGTGGGTGCCCCCTGGCGAGTAGAATCTCACCACAAGGCCCACCCACGGTCCAGGTTCGGTGGGCGATTTGTTTAAAGGTGTGGCACAGATGAGCAATGTGTTGGACACCATCGCTGCCCAACTGCGGCACTATACCCAAGAAGAGATCGTCGCCCTGGTGCGCGACTTTCTGGCCGGGCTGGACGAGAAGCAGCAAACCCGCTTCCTCAACCTGGTGGCGCAAGGCCCACGTCCGCTCGTCGCTGAGGCAATGGGGCTGGACGACGCCGGCGACCTGCTGGACGCGATCCAGGCTCTGCGCGAGGCCATCGCCAACGACGAATACGTCGAGTACGGCGTCGGCTACGACCCCGACTATCACACACATCGCGGCTTTGGCGACGACAGTTGGATTGACGAGATGGACGACCTGTTCGCCGCCGCCACGAGTTTCTTCCGTGCTGGCCAGTTCGAGGCCGCTGCCGATGCTTACCTGGCCCTTTTTGACATCTTTGACCTCAGCCAGGATGGCTTTCACTTCACCCGCCCCGAGCCGGCCAAGGCGCTGCGCACTGACGTGGACGCGATGAAGCAGAATCTGTTCGTCGCTATCGGGCGCAGCGAGCCCGAGCCGGCTGCGGAGGCCATCGAGATCTCCGACGACCTGCGCTACTACGGTGCCAATCGTTACGTCTTGCTGAATGCCTGGGAAGGCCGGGAGGAGTGGATGACAGCCTTGGAGACAGCGCTCATTGATCACGCTCGCCGGCCGGCCTCCCAGAGTATTAGCCTGTTGTCCCATCCCGCCGAACTGCTGCGCGAGTTCTATCGTCGCTACCGCGCCCTACCCAACTACGAAGCGCTGTGCCGGGAGGTCGGTCCGCGGCAGGGCTGGCCGTACGAGGACCTGGTGGGCCGCTACCGGGAACAGGAGGATTGGGAGCGGGTGCTGGCCTGGGCCGAGGATGGGTTAGAGAGACTGCCGCTCGACAGCCACTACTGCCCGCTGCTCCAGGAGGCGCGGGGTGAGGTGCTGCTCCACCTGGCCCGGCCCACTGAAGCGCTCGACGAGCTTCGCGCCCTGTTCCAGAAACGACCTTGGGAAGCGTCGGTCTATCTCAAACTGCGCCAGGCAGCGCAGGCCATGGGGCGCTGGGAAGAACTCTATCCGCAACTGACGGGCGAGATGCAGGTCCACGTGTTGGCGACAAACTGGCAGCAGGGCTATCCGGTGGTTGTTCTGACAGAGGCCTGCCTGCTCGGTTACGTCTATCTGTTGGAAGGGGACTGGCGTAAAGCCATCGAGTGGGCCTCCAACCCGGCCGTTCGCAGCGGTTGGCAGGACGACGACCTGCCCCTCACCATCGCCACCGGCCTGCTGCACATGGGACTGGCTGCCCGGGGCGAGCCGGGTGACGAGACGTTGGCCCAGGCATTGCGCGAGGCCCCCAGGCTTGTCCGCGAGCACGGCGATCTCCTGAAGCCGGTGGCGCACACCCTGTCCGGTGACGCACTGCTGGACGGCGCCGTGCAGTTGTACGAGCATCTGGTCGAGCGGTCCATTGGCGGCCAGAACCGCAGCGATTACGCCGAGGCCGGTGCGCTCTGTAAAGTGATCTGCTCCATCCGGCAAGTGCAGGGGCGGGAGGCGGACTTGGAGCGCTACTATCAGGGCCTGTTCGCCACCTACTCCCGCCTCCCTGCACTCAAGGATGAATTGCGTAAAGCGATCGAGGGGGTCAAGACACCCGGCGCGGCGGAAAGGTTGAGATGGCGATGAAAGCCCCACGTGAGATCATTGACCATCTTTCGCCCGGCGACGCTCTGTCCATCTTGAGAACGCTGGCCGATAGCGACGAAGTGCTTGCCCGGCGCATCGCCGAGATGGCGCTGGCCCGTCTGCACGGGGTGGACCCGGAGGAGGTGGCTGCTGTTCTATATGATCAGTTGGACGCTTTGGAGGTCGAGGAGGTTTGGGACCGGGCCGGAGAAACACGCCACGGCTACGTCGAGCCAGGCGAAGCCGCCGACCAGATGGTTGAAGAAGTGCTGGAGCCTTTTCTGGAGGAACTGGGCAAGTACCAGAAGCTCGGCATGAACGCGGAAGCCAACAAGATGTGCATGGGATTGCTGCTGGGGCTGCGCCGGTTCGAGCACGAGTCCGCATCCGAGTTCAAGAACTGGGCACCTGATGCGCCCATTGTCTTTGCCGAGGCGGCGGTGGACGTGTGGAAGGCCGGATCGCCCAGCCAGGCGGACGTTGCTGCGGTCAAGGTATTCATCGAGGGAGAGCTGGGCGGATGGGGGGCGCGTCTGGTTGAGCAGCATCGTTAGCGAGCGGTATGTGATCCTACTGTTATCGCCAAGATGAGGTGAATGATCTGGTACTGCCAAGGCAAGGCCACTCTTGCGTAGGAGTGATCTGCGATGAGTCTTTTGTTACCTGGTAGGGCATTCGAGGAGAGGGAGCTTCTCTTTGTTAATCGCGAGGCAGAACTCACATTGTTCCGACATGCTCTGAGCACCGAAGAACTGAAATGGAATATCTTTGAAATATGGGGTATCGCCGGAATAGGCAAGACATTCCTTCTCCGGCGCTGTTTGGATATTTGCCATGAAATGAATCTACCAGCGGCTCTAATCGACGCTTACCTTATTGAGAACCATTCAATCAATAGGTTCACCCAGTCCGTAGTGATGGAATTGGAACTGTCGGGGTATAAAGGGTTTTTTGAGAAGTATAAGCAGTTGCGCAATGAGTATGTAAGGGTGCGAGCCGAGATGTTAGATGTATCTCCATCCACCCACGTTGCCAATGGATCAGACAGACGGTTGCTATTTGACGCACGCGCGGCGTTGGATCAGGAGTTTGCCTTTGCACTGAACGCAATAGCAGATGAGTATGGTCGACTGGTGTTGGCAATTGACTCTTTTGAGCGGTTACTTGGCACATCAGCAGAGCGCTGGCTGAGAGAGTTCTTCATCCCTCGTGCTTCTGCTCACATTCTAATCATCGTCAGCGGGCGCACGAGGCTGGGACGAGAATGGGAACAGTGGCGCCCCATTGCTCAGTCAATTGAGTTACAGCCTTTCTCGGCCCGCGCTGTGGTTGAGTTTCTTCACAGAAGAGTTCCGCTAGAAGATTGCGACGAATCGGCAGTTGCCGAGGTCTTGGAGTTTACACAAGGTCATCCTCTTGCCCTTGCACTACTCACTGATTTGATGCCGGAAGGAGTAAGCCTCACGAGACTTCCGACTACAGTTGGTGAGATTAGCACTGTGTTGACTGAGCGTCTGACGCAATCCCTCGCACCCCCCGCCAGAGTTATGCTGGAAGCGCTATCCATACTTCCAGCCGCTGATGAGGATATCCTCACCTACTTACTAAGTGACGAGAGCATTGAAGTATCTGCGCAATTGAAATCACTCTACGAGTTTTCTTTTGTACGTGTCGGCAGCCAAGGATCCCTTCAACTTCACGATGTAGTTAAGGGCATCTTGGCGGAGGGCTTGCGTGCTCGGTCTCCTTCACGATACATAGATCTGCACCAAAAGGCATCTGTCTACTATCTGAACCGCTTGGACAAGATAGTGGGTGAAAGCGAATGGGGCAGAGCAGCTCAGGAAGCTCTCAAACACCGCTTTACGGTTGATGAAGTCGAAGGGTTGAAATTGTTTCGAGAGTTGTTCCAATTGGGTCTTAATCTTGGATATGTGACTGCATGCCGACTACTACTTTATGCACTACGAGAGCATACATTCGACCGTGGTGCTCTCAGAAGTGAAGTAAATCTACTGGATACCAGGCTCACTGCTAGATTGAATCAGACAGAGAATACTCTTGCCAACTGGGAAGGCCGAGACTCGACAAGCCTGGTCACAAACCTGGCTCATCTGCTTGGTCTTGTGCCAGTAACAGCCGAGCAATCAGGCAGGTATCCTGGGTGGGTAATCTGCACTCTTCACTCAGCCACGCTCTTTCGAGACACGAATCTGCCAGCATATTTGCCTATTCTGCTTTACGATGGTGCCTCATTGCCTGGGGACGCTCTGCAGCAGATTAGGGCCATACTTGAGGACTATCCAAGCTCCCATACACAGGTAGCACTGCTTATACTCTATGCGGGAGTGATCGACGAATCGGCTCTGTACTCGCTTGTAACAAAGATACGGCAGGCCTATGCGTACGATCTAATCCCGATCCAAAGAGATGATCTACTGGATATCACTTTCTCGGAAGAACCGCAGCGGGAGCTCCGAAGAAAGGTGCTATCCGGAGTTGATCTTCGTAGTGTATCCCCTTTTGTTATCAATGGCCCAGCTCCAGACAACGTGTTCTTTGGTCGCGAAGACTCACTCCGCGAACTTGCTGAACACATCGCAAGCGGATCTTATGCTGTGATCAGCGGCCGTCGCTTTGGCAAAACCTCCGTCCTACACTGTCTCCACCACGTTCGCCTGCCCGCCGCTGGCTTCTGCACTATCTACCACGATTGCTCCACCACGCCCACTTACGTTGCTTTACTTACTGCCACTATCCGAGACTGGCGACCGGAGTCTCCTTCTGAAGCCCCTAACACATTCGGCGACCTACTCCAATGTCCACCTACTGACAAGCCGCTGGTTCTGCTCCTAGATGAGGCTGACAAACTTGTTCCTGTCGACCGTGCCAATGGCTGGGTTCTGTTCAAAGCGCTGCGGGCACTATCCAACTCTGGTCGTGCCCAGATCGTCCTTAGTGGCGAGCGTTCCCTGCGCGACGCACTACGTGACCCCAAGAGCCCCCTATTCAACTTCGCTAATGAGATACTCCTTGGCCCTCTAGACTTTCGTGCTGTCGAGGAATTGATCACCCGGCCAATGAAACAACTGGAAATCGAGTTAGTGGACGAGAAGACCATCGTAGACCATATCTGGGCCTTCACTTCAGGCCATCCTAACATCGTCCAGCATCTATGCCGCCGCCTCATCGAGCGGCTCAACGAGCGGGGCACCCGTCGCATCACGCTGGACGACGTGAACGCAGTCATCGAAGACCCTGGCTTCCAGCGCGAGGATTTCCTCAGTACCTACTGGGAGGCTGCCACCTCTCTGGAGAAGATCATCTCCCTGCTGATGGCCGATGACGAGAGTGTGCGTGCCTTGAGGACTGTGCGGCAGGCTTTAGCGGAGCGCTGCAACTTGCATCCCAAGGCGCGCGAAGTGGACGACGCTCTGCAGCGCCTGGTGGATCTGCGCTCCATCCTCAAGCGCACCCCCACCGGGTATGAATTCGCCGTGACAGCCTTCCCCCGCGTCGTGGCTGGCACGATGACCCTGGAAGACATGTTGGAGGTATGGGTCGAGGACTATGCCGACGAACAGGCTAAAGGAGAAGCGTGACCGATGATTGAACAGGAATTGGCCCGCCTGATTGCTGAAGGGGAAGGCCCCTACCTGGAATTCAAAGCGGCTGAAATCCGACCATCCACGCTGGCCCGCACGCTGGTTGCCTTTGCCAACAGCGGTGGGGGGCGGGTTGTCGTCGGGATTGACGACGTGGCCCGGCGGTCCACCGGCATTCCCGACCGGGAAACGACGCTGGATAGCATCTACCGGGCAGCCAGTCTCGACTGCTGTCAGCCGGCCGTCAGCATCTCTGTCGAGGAACGCACATATCAGGGCCAGCCGGGCTTTGTGGTCACCGTCCCCTATCAGCCGCGGGAGATGTTCACTACCGACGGCCGGGCGCTGGTGCGCCGGGGAACAGAGAACGTGCCCGCCTTGCCCCACGAAATCACTGCCCTGGCCAGCCGCCGGGGGCAGTTGCACTACGAGGCGGAGGTGCCACCTGGGGCCACGCTGGATGATCTGGACCTGGGCCTGCTGGAAGGCTATCGCGCCACCTATGAGCAGAAGCGAGGCCGGCGGTTGGTACTCCCCGATCTCAAGCTGTTGGAGTACCTGGGAGCCATCGTCCGGCACGAGGGCGAATTCCGCCCCACTGTAGCCGGGCTCCTGGTCTTCGGACGCGAGGTATGGCGCCACGTTCCCCAGAGCCGGCTGAGCATCGTTCGCTATCCGGGGCCGACCATCACCCGCAATATCCTCGATGCCCGAGAGTTCGAGGGGTGCGTACCTGACCTGATTGGGCAGGCGACCGGATACCTGAGTGAGCGGATGCAGGTGGGAGCCATCCGCGACGTGCGGCGCTTCGGCCCCCGGCGTGAGGACGTGCCCGAATATCCCCTGCCGGCGTTGCGTGAGATCATTACCAACGCCCTGGCCCACCGCGAGTACCAGGTACGTGGTGCACGCGTCATTCTCAAATGGTTCAGCGACCGCATCGAGGTCAGCAACCCGGGTGAATTGATGGAGCCTATCACCCCGGCCACCATCTACACCACCCGGCCTGTGCACCGCAATCCCAACCTGATGAAAACGCTTTACGGCTATGGCTACGTCGAAGGGTACGGCGACGGTCTGCCGATGGTGCGGACTCTGTTTGAAGAACACCTTCTGCGGCCGCCGCTGCCCCGCTTCGAGGAGGTGCCCGGCAGCGTCATCGTCACCCTCTATGCGGCTGACCTGAGCAAACTGGCCGGGGAGGCACCGACGGCCCGCTGGACGGAGATGGGGCTGAACGGGCGACAAATCACCGTGATGACTTATCTGGCAGAGCATGGCCGGATCACAACGAGAGACTGTCGTGCCTTACTGGGCGTGTCTGAACGTACAGCGCGCGCCGAATTAAGCAAACTGGTGACATCGGGTTCGATCGTCGCCCGAGGGCAGGGACGTAACCGGCACTACACCCTGCCGGATTCTTGCCGGATTCTTGCCGGATTAGTGGATAGTTTGAGGTAACACGATGAACCACCCCTTTCAGGTCGGTGGGGCTTTGCTAGCCGATTCACCCGTCTACATCGAGCGCAAAGCCGACTACGAGGCACTGGCGCACTTGCGTAATATGGACTACCTGCTGGTGATCGAGCCACGTCAACAGGGCAAGACCAGCCTGATCAATCACTTGATGCGCCATCCTGCCTCGGGTGATGTGTCCTTTGCCTACGCGGATGTCACCACGCCCGACCGTTCGACTGAGGCTGCCTGGTATCAGACGCTCTGCCCGCGCATCTTGCGTCAACTGCGCAACCTCATCCCGCGTGATCAGTGGCCTGCCATACCCTCGGATAGCACCGGCTGGCGCGACTTTCTGTGTGATGTGGCGATGTTTGCTGCCGATGCCCATCGGCGTGTGGTCATTGCCCTGGACGAGATTGGCGCTGTGACTTTCCCCGGCGCGACCGAGTTCTTTAGTGTCCTGCGCGACGTATATAACTCGCGCCAAGCGGAGCCGGAACTTAAGCAACTCACCTTCCTGCTGGCAGGAGCCTTCCACCCCCGTGATCTGATCAAAGACGACAAGATCTCGCCTTTCAACATCGCCCAGCATGTCCGACTACAAGACTTTCGTGATCCACAAGCCATCTGGGATCTGGTCGGTCATCTTCTTCGTTCATACAAACACTACTTTTCAGAGGATGAACGTGTGGAGCAGGTCAAGGCAATATCGGAGCGGATCCACTACTGGGTGGATGGGCAGCCATATCTGACCCAGTGGTTGTGCCAACACCTTACCCGTTATGGCCCGGCCGTTACGCCCAGGCATGTCGATGAGGGCGTAGAGCAACTTCGACGAGAGGATGATAACCATCTACCGCCACTGTTGGAACACCTCGACAGCGATAAGAAGCTACGGGAATATGTTGATCGTATACTGGCTGGCGAACGTATCAAGTTCTATCCAAGGGAGAATCGACGCCAGGCACAACTGGAGTTGCTGGGGCTGATCAAGGCTGATGCAAATGGATTCTGTCGCATTCGTACTCGAATTTATGAGAAGGTCCTGAGACCCGGGAATTCAACCACAGAGATTCTGTCATTGGGAATCTTGGACGATTGGAAGGGAACTACTTCAGAAGACCAATTGGAGCTGTCCACAGATGACACTATGCCCACCAAAGAGACCTTGTACCTCGACACGACAGCAACTCTGTTCGCACAGTGGTTAGCAGACTATACTCGGATGGTGCCATATCGTGATTTCCCTACCGAAAAGGGAAGACTCGTTTTGCAGAGCATTAGACCAGCCATGTCCATACAGGCCCCTATATCCCTGACAATGGACACGCTTCACGTCATACCGAAGGAGGGCGAAGATGCCGAAATAGTTTGGCCAGTCGGTGCTGCAATTGCATTTCGAGTGATCCCCCTATCGAGTGAGCGAGTGGAAGTTCAGGCAGAGTGCCACTACATAGCGGTCGAGGGCTACTTTCGCGAGTTGCTGGCGGAGATCAAGCAGCGGTGGCCGGTGAGGAAAAAGGAAGCATCCCCTGTTTCTGAAGCGCCCCCTGTGCCACATCGCCGCCTGGAACCGACCACTGTCCCGTCAGTTCCGCAATCATCCATCGGAGGAGATAACATGGACCACAAGCGCGGCCTAACCCAACTCAGAGAATGTCTGGAGCATCGCGCGCCTGATATACTGGTTGAGTTCAATACACTGGAGGAACGATTCCACAAAAACGAGCGAGCCGAACGTCTTTTCGGTAGCAGTGAGAATACTCGCAACGAGCATTCCCAGATCATCTATGCACTCAACGAACTGGCTCTGAGGCATTGTGGCGTTAGCTTCAACGACCTTTGCATGGGCAAACAGCCCGCACCTGAGACGCGGCCAACTCCTGACGACCGTGAGATCATCGAACGACTGCGTCGCATCGAGGACAAGCTCGGCCGAGGCCGGACCGAGGACCGCCAGGCTGCTGCCCAGATTCTCGACGCCCTTGATCACAACCGAGTGGAGCAGGGCGAGGCTACCCAGATGGTTGCCGAATTGTGCACCTGGGCGCAGACTGTTCAACAGGCAGGGTTGCCGCTTAACCCAGAGTTGCGTACGGCATTGGATGCCCTTTCTCAGCACACGGGTAGTGCCTATCAATACCTGCAACTGGCGGTGCCGATTGTCCCCGGCATCCTGAGTTACAACGTGGAACTCGGTAGCCAGCACCAGGTTGATCTGAAAGCCATTTGGGAACGTATCAGGGCTCGTCTGGGCAGAGGCTCCAAAGGCGATGGTGCACCCACCAGCCCAGGGCTCTTCTACGGTACCGGCAACCGCTGGGCTGTCCTGGTCGGCGTCAACGAATACGAAGATACAGGCAACTATGGTCAACTCCAGGTCTGCGTCAAGGATGTGCACGCCATCCGCGAGCAACTGGTCGCCGGCGGCTTCGACCCTGCACGTATCCGCCTGCTGACTGATGACGCCACTGAACTTCCCACCCGTGACAACATCCTGGTCGCGCTCAAGGCTGTCGCCGACGCCACCGAACGCGATGACTTGTTGTTCTTCTACTACAGCGGTCACGGCGACGAGGACGGCGGTGAATCCTACCTGGTCGCTCGCAACGGCAAGCGGCTGGTGTTGAGCGATACCGCCGTCCGCCTCTCGCGGGTCAAGGAGATCATGGAACAAGCCCCAGCCCGCGCCAAAGTCATCGTTCTGGATGCCTGTCATTCTGGGGCTGACATTGGCGGCAAGGGGCCGAAGCCAATGTCGGAGGAGTTCATCCGCCGCGTTTTTCAGCAGGCCGAGGGGTTGGCTGTGTTGGCTTCGTGCAAACAGGGGCAGTTGAGCTACGAATGGCATGAAAACGAGCGTAGTGTCTTCACGCACTTCCTGCTGGAAGCATTGGAGGGCCAGGCTGACCTGGACGAAAAGGGGTTTGTGACTGTGCAGGATGCCAACCGGCACGTCGTGAACGGTGTAAAGTTGTGGGCCAGCCAGCGCAACCGGAGCCAGACACCGACCTTGGAGGGCAAGTTGGCGGGCGACATCATCCTCGTTCGCTACCAATAACGCAGGTGTCTGCGACGTCTAAACGAACCACCGGAGGCAGGTGGTCGGCCGGTTTCAATCACACCGTCATCGAATCAACCCTAGCCACCCCGCGATCACGTCCCCCACCCCCGCCATGTTCAGCGCGATCGGGAGCAGCAGGACCCCCATGCAGTTCATCCGGCGGGAGCCCCACAGGACCGGTATTAGCCCAATGCCGGTGGCGACCAGGCAGATCAGGAGGCCGGCCCAGCCCGTCACTCCGCCGACGATGCCCACTATCACCACCAGCGTGCCCACGCTGATCCAGCGATAGTCTACCGCGCCCACCAGTTTGATCGCCACGCGCGCCATCACCAGGAGCAGGAAGAACGAGAGCACGCCGGTGAGTACGACCGCTGCCGCCGCCAGGTAGTAGGTCTGCGGCGTATAGGCGGACCACAGGCTCCCTAGCATCCACGCCATTCCGCCGCGGGTCAGGTGCAGCCCTGGCACGAAGAAGAACAGCAAGCCACCCACGTAATAGATCACCTTGCAGGCTCCCTGCGAGACGAGGAACAGCCGATCGTCCCGCTGGGCGGTGGCGTGGCCGGCCATGAGGCTGCCGATGCCGCCCGTCACGACCGGGAAGAAGGCGGCGAACAGCCCGCCCAGTGCCCCCGCGACCGTCCCGCGCACCAGGAGCCAGGGCGTGAGGTCCACCGTCCTGGCGATGTGTTGTGGGGGCACCTGAACGCGCGAGAGGACGTTCTGCAAGACCCAGGGTACGGCAAAGAGGCCGACGAAGGCCGGCAGGAGGTTCTGGTAGGCCACCGTCACCGGCACCGGGCTGCGATAGAGCAAGATGAAGCCCAGGAGGCCCGCGAGCAGGAAGGTGACCAGCCCTGCCGCCAGGCTCCGCCAGCCGTCCCACCAGCGGCGCCACCCGGCCGGGGCGCGGTCGGAGCCCTTGGGCCATTCGGAGAGCAGCACGAAGGCGATCACCGTCCACAGGGTCCAGGGCAGGTGAGGCTGCAGGATGGCGCGCAGAGTGGACAACATGGACGAAGCAAAGGGGATCAGCAGTGCCAGCAGCGCCATGCCCCCCAGTCCTCCCATGCCGGTCAGCACGGCTGCTTCGTACCCGCGTCGCTGGAGCAGGTACTTCTGCCCTGGCAGGACTAGGAACACGGTGGAATCGTCGGGGGCAGCCAGGAAGATGCTGGGGATCGTGTTCAGCATCGCGTAGCCGGTGG
>Ga0315274_10004147_pt1 | contig 21363 bp, 16 predicted proteins | sample YL17G02_20_MG_FD_203700 | JGI IMG/M metagenome (GOLD analysis project Ga0315274, IMG submission 203700) | Sediment microbial communities from Yellowstone Lake, YNP, Wyoming, USA - YL17G02_20 | ecosystem: Environmental > Aquatic > Freshwater > Lake > Sediment | place: USA: Wyoming | collected...
AGGCCCTTGATGGCTTGCCCAAGTTGCAGTTCTTTTTGGGCATTGACAGGAACCTCCGGCGGGTCGCAAGTCTTCTGCGTGGCGCCAATTGTGAAAGCAAAAACAAAGACGCATGAAATGAATAAGACTCTCTTTTTCATCGCCCCTCCTTTCCAAACAAAAAGAGCACCCGATGATTTCGAGTGCTCTGCAATCAAGCAATCGTCGGGCATTCCAAGATTCAATCTTTTACTGCTCCTCCGATTTTCGAACTGCATCGCCCTTTTAGCATTTTTCGCAAAGTTTGTCAAGAAAAAAATTACACTGTGAATTTCAGGATAGACTCCTGGCTCGGAGCGGGCCTGATTTCGAGGGATTTCAGGCGCGGTGTTGAATTCGGCCGGGCCGGTCTTATGGGCGTGGGCAAAAGGCTCCTGGAAAAGACTGTTGCGCCCCGGCCTCTTAGCGGCCTTGACGGCTTGCTATTGACAACCGCCCGGCTTGCTTTAAAATTAACCCGATGGCTCAGACGCTTGAGCAAAGGGCCGAGCCGCGGGTCAAATGCGCGGTAAAGGTATCGTGTATTTCGGATTTCAAGGTTTTTGAAGCCAAGGCCGATGATATTTCGGTTTCCGGCGCGGGGATCAAGTCGCCGAAAGGATACGCCGCAGGCGAAGACCTGGTGCTGGTTTTTAACGCCTCGTGCGCGCGCCGATTGCTGACGGTTCCGGCGCAGGTGGTCTGGTCCGACCTTGACCAGGCCGGGACCGAGCCGGGATATCGGATCGGGGTAAAGTACTTGTATCTCAACCGGGAACATAAGAGGATTTTCCGCGATTTCATGGCGGTCTGCCATTGATCCAGAGGACGTCTCCGCGCGATGCCTAAGTCCGTATTAATCATAGACGATGACCCCAAGGTCAGGACCGAGGTAAAGATGGTCCTGAACCAGGCCAGCCTGTTCGACATCTACCACGAGGCCAGCGACGGCATTGACGGGTTCAAGACTCTGCTCAACAAGGACGTGGACCTCATCCTCTGCGACCTCATGATGCCGGGCATGGACGGGTTCAAGTTCCTGTCCATGAAAAAGGCGCGTCCGGAGTTCAACGACATTCCGGTGATCATGCTGACCGGGGCCGAGGACGTCAAGCTGAAGATCAAGGGTCTGGAGCAGGGCGCGAGCGATTACATCACCAAGCCGTTTGACGCGGGCGAGCTGATCGCGCGGGTGCGGGTGCACTACAAAATCCGGGCGCTGCAGGAGGAGTTGAAGGCGACCAACCGGCGGCTGGAGGAGTTGTCCAACACCGACGGCCTGACCAAGCTCTACAACCGCAGGTACTTCATGGAACTGCTGGAGCTGGAATTCCAGCGCGCCCAGCGCTACCAGTCCAAGTTCGCGTTCCTGATGATCGATATCGACAACTTCAAGAGCTTCAACGACGACTACGGCCACCTGATGGGCGATAAAATTTTGTACGAGATCGCGCAGATTTTGCAGGAAAACCTGCGGGTGAACGACGTGGTTGGCCGCTACGGCGGGGAGGAGTTCGCGCTGTTCGCGCCCGAGACCGACCTCAAAGGCTCCCTGGTGGTGGGAGAGCGGTACCGCAAGCGGATGGAAGATTTCGTCCTGGTGGAAGGCGAACGCAAGCTCAAGGTTACGATAAGTCTGGGCATAGCCTGTTACCCCCACGCCGCCATCGGATCGGTTGACGATTTGATCCGTCTCGCCGATAATGCGCTGTACAAATCGAAGCGGAACGGCAGGAACCGCGTCGAAGTCGCGGAATAGAATCTTCAGGAGGAGAGCATGTTTGCAGGCTCGATGACAGCCCTGGTAACGCCTTTCAAGGGAGGCAAGGTTGACGAGAAGGCGTTGCGCGCCTTGGTGCGGTTCCAGATCAAAAACGGCACCCATGCCCTGGTGCCCAGCGGGACCACGGGGGAGAGCGCCACGCTTTCGCACGAGGAGCACCGCATGGTCACGGACATCGTGATCGAGGCCGCGGCTAAAAAAATTCCGGTGATCGCGGGCGCGGGCTCCAACAACACCACCGAGGCCGTTGCGCTCACCATGCACGCGGAAAAGGCGGGCGCGGACGGGATTCTTTCCGTGGTGCCCTATTACAACCGTCCGTCCCAGGAAGGCATCTACCGGCATTTCAAGGCGATCGCGGACAAGACCAGCCTGCCGGTGATCGTTTATAACATCCCGGGCCGGACCGGGGTGAACATGACTCCGGAGACCATCGCGCGCCTGGCCGAGATCGATAACATCGTGGGTCTGAAGGACGCGGGCGGGAACCTGACCCAGACCGCGGAAACCCTGCATTTATGCAAGGGCAAGATCAAGGTTTACGCCGGGGATGATTCCCTGTTCCTTCCCATGCTCGCCATCGGCGCCTCGGGCGGCATCTGCGTAGTGAGCAACATCGCGCCCAGGCTGAGCGCGCGGCTTTTTGAGGCCTGGAAGGCCGGGGACATCAAGAAGGCTCTCCAGCTCCATTACAAGCTGCACCTCTTGAACCGGGTGCTCTACCTGGAGACCAACCCCATCCCAATCAAGTGGGCCGTGCACCGGCTCGGGCTGATCAGCGACGAGATCCGGCTGCCGCTGACCATACTGAGCGAGAAGTTCCAGCCCCAGGTCGAGGCGGCCATGCGCGTGCTACGTAGCGTCCCCCCCGCTTCAAGGCGGGGTTAAGGCGGGACAAAGGAGGCGGGCATACTTGGCTAGAAAAAGAATCAAGGCCATAGTCAGCGGCGCCGCGGGCAGGATGGGAACCGAACTGGTCAAGGCCATCGCCGCTTCTTCGGACTTTGAACTCGCCTGCGCTTTGGAGCAGAACGGCCACCGGCTCCTGGGCCAGGACGCCGGAACCGTGGCCGGAGTCAAAGCCCTGGGGGTGCCGCTCGCGGCCGAGGATGAGTTCGCAGATTGCGAAGCGGACGTGCTGATTGAGTTCACCTTCCCGGCCCCGACCCTGGCCCACCTTAAAATCGCCTCCGGGATGAAACTGCCGGCGGTGGTCGGCTCCACCGGGTTCAGCGCCGGCCAGAAGGCCGAGCTCAAAAAGTTCGCCCGGAAAATCCCGGTGCTGTTCTCGCCCAACATGAGCGCCGGGGTCAACCTGCTGTTCGCGCTTGCGAAGAAGTCCGCGCAAATACTCGGGCAGGGTTACGACCTGGAGGTGGTGGAGGCCCACCACCGCATGAAGCAGGACGCCCCGAGCGGGACCGCGCTCAAGCTGGCGGAGTCCCTGGCCGAGGGCCGCGGCTGGGAGCTTTCCGAGGTTGCCTGCTTCCACCGCGAAGGCAAGACCGGGCCTCGGCCTGAAAAACAAATCGGCATCCAGACCATCCGCGGGGGAGACATTATCGGCGAACATACCGCGATCCTGGCTGCAACCGGGGAACGGATCGAACTCACTCACCGCGCGTCCTCGCGGCAAACTTTCGCGCAGGGCGCTCTCCGGGCCGCGGCCTGGATTCTGGACAAGCCCCCGGGCCTGTATTCCATGGGGGACTGTCTGGGAATCGAATGAAGAGCCTTTCCCGCGCCATCCTGCTCTTGGGCCTCGGGCTTATGACGCTCGCCCCGTCCAGCGCGACCAAATATGAACTGGTCTATGACTACCTGGGCAAAACTTCCGTTTATCACCAATACCTTCAGGGGACCATTGAAGGCAAGGCCGGGCCGGAAAAAATACACCTCCAGTTCCTGCGCAACGCCCAGATCACGGCCCTGGCCGGCAACAAATACCTGCTCAAGGAATGGGGGCAGAAATACCAGGGCTCGCAGATAAATTTTTCCGAGTTCGACCTCCCGGGCCCGGGAGAGCAGCTGGAAAGGACCGTCACCAAATACGGCAAAGTGACCTCAGTCATGAGATACCTCAAGGGGCACCGCTATTACTTCCGCTGGCTGGTCTTCCCGGAAAAACCCATCGAACCCGGAAAAGACTGGAGCTATGACTACCCCATCAACTTCGACGTGTTCGGAAAGACGGTCCGCGCCAAGTGCACGGTCAACTACACCCTGGAACGAGTGATGAATTACAAAAAACACCTCAGCGCCAAAATCATCGCCAAGGGCGCTTGCGCCGGCAGACAGGGACCCGCCCAACTGCACTACGGCTTCGAAAGCAAAATCTTCTTCGACACCGACCAGGGACGCGAAGTCGACTACCAGGCCAACCTCACCTGGACCAAGGCCGACTCGAAGAAAAATCTCCAGGAATCCGCCAAAATCGAAATCTATTCCATATTGGAAAAATAGCGGACGGCTGCCGGAGCCGTTGGTCGCGAGGCGAAGGGGACGGGATGAAAGCGAAAACTTTTATGCTTTGCTTAACCATGCTGAGCTTGGCGCTGCTTGGCTTTGCGTCACGCTGATGATAGCCGGATAAGCCGGAATGGGAATCAATCTTTATTTCAGGGAAGAGGACTGGGAGCGCATCCATCGGGACTGGTCGCTGTGGTGGGCGCATGAACTGGAGCGGCCCATGGTGGTCATTGAAACCTTCCACCCCGTGATGCTGCCCAAAGAGGTCTTTTCCAGGCAGTTTCTTCTGGAAAAGCCCGCGCAACAGGTGATCCATTTCTTCCAGCAGAACCTCGAGTCCCGCGGGTTTTTCGGAGACGCCATGCCCAAGTGGTTTCCCAATTTCGGCCCGGGCATCGTGGCCGGATTCCTCGGAACCGACGTCCACTGCCGGCCGGAGCAAAACACGGTATGGTTCAACGCCAAGGCTGCAAAATCCATCGATGAAATCAGCTTCAAGTTTGATCTGCAAAATCCCTGGTGGCTGCGGGTGAAGGAACTAACGAGCCTTGCGGCCCAGAGCTGGGGAGACAAGGTCTGCATCGGCCACACCGACCTGGGAGGGGGCCTGGATATACTGGCTTCACTCCGGAGCGCCAATCAATTGCTGCTGGACCTGGTGGAATCGCCCGGCCAGGTATTGAGGCTGACCAAGGAGGTCACCCGCCTATGGCTCCGCTATTACGACGAGCTTTACCGCCTGATCAAGAGAACCGGCCGGGGCACCGCGCCCTGGGCCGAGATATGGTCGCCGGCAAGGACCTACATGTTCCAGTCAGACCTTTCCTATATGATCTCGCCTAAAATGTTCCAAAAATTCGTAATCCCCGAAATCGCTGAATGCTGTGCCAATATGGACCACACTTTTTACCACCTAGACGGCAAAGGGCAGATCGCGCACCTGGAGCTTTTGCTTGCCATGAAAGAGCTCGATGGCATCCAGTGGATCCCGGGCGCTGGCGAGCCTCCTCCCGAAGAATGGATGCCCCTGCTCAAAAAAATCCGCGACCGCGGCAAACTCTGCCAGGTCTATGTCACCGCGCAAGGCGCGCGAAAAATCGTGCGCGAAATCGGCGGCAAAGGCTTCGCTTTTTACGTCATCCCCTTCCCCGTGATGAATAAGCAGCAAGCGAACGACTTCATAAAGACACTTGCCGCCGAGGACGCCCTCGGAAAAAGCTAGAACGCGCCCTGCCCCCGTGGCGCCTGTCTTAAACCGGCGGCAGGTTGAGCCAGATGTAAAACTTGACTCCCTGTTTTTCAAAGGCCTTGCGAACGCTCTTGAGCCGGCATTTGAACGAGTCCCAGTCTCGCGCATCCTTGGGCGACCACAGCACTTCGGAGATGGCCATCACCCGGGGAAAAAGCTTGGGCATGATCGTCTCTTCCGGCGCGCGCTCCCCCCAGAGGTTCCCCTCCCCGCCCATGATCAATTTTTCCCGGCCCGGGGCCAAATCCTTGGGCACCGGGTCAAACCCGTAAACCCTCCGCAGCTTCCACGGCCAGTCCGGATAGTCCAGATACCAGGGCTCCACCAGCGAAACCACCACCTCATGGTCCGCCTCGGCCGCGGTCCTGGCCGCGCCGATTGACCTCCATGCCTGCACCCGCGCGCCTTCAGGCAGGCAGTCAACCATCTCGTCCCAAACCGTCATCCGGCGGTCCATGTCCAGAAAAGTCTGATTGACCTTGTTGATGAAATAGCACTGCAGCCCCTTGTTGCCTTTTTCGGAAAGGGTTTTTTCCAGCTCCTGGTTGGGAGCGTAGTCCCGCCAGTCTCTGGCCGCAACCTCGTCCGAGCCGGTGTGGATGTAATAAGACGGGAAAATCCCGGCAACCTCCTTGAGCAGCTTGTCCAGGAACTCGTAAACCTCGGGCTTGCCCGGACAGATGGCGGTGGAATAAATTCCCGGGCCCTGCGCCACTTCCGGTCTTTGGCCCGAACAGGTGAGTTCCGGATAGGACGCGAGCATGGCGCGGCTGTGACCGGGCATCTCGATCTCGGGCATGACCGTGACGTATCTTGCCCGGGCATAAGCCACAATCTCCCGGAGCTGGTCCTGGGTGTAGTATTTGCCCTGGCCGCCAACCTCGTGCAGCCGGGGAAAAAGCTTGCTCTCAAACCTCCACCCCTGGTCGTCAACCAGATGGAAATGGAGGGTGTTGAACTTGAGCTGGGAGATCTTGTCAATCACGCTCTTGACCATTTGCACGCTCAGGAAATTGCGGGCCGGGTCAATCAGGATGCCGCGGTGAGGGAACCTGGGATAGTCGACCATGGAAAGGCACGGCGCGCCGTTCTTGCCCGCGGTCGAAAGCAACTGCAGCGCGGTCATGGCCCCGTTGAAAACCCCGCGGCCGCTGTTGGCAAAAACCTCGATGGTCTCCGGCGTCACCTCCAGCCGGTAAGCCTCTTCGCCGAATCGGGCCAGTTCGGCGTCTTTGACCATCGCAAGCCGGACCGACTTCCCGCCCGGAGCCGATGAGGTCTTAAGCGAGACGCCCGCATTGGACTTGAGCTTGTCCGCGAAAATCCCGGCGATGCCTTGGAGCTCCGGGGAGTCGGCCGGAAAAACCGCAATCGAAACCGGCTCGCCCAGCACAAAGTTCCCGGACTTGAACTCAACCTTGACCGGCGCCGGAATCAGCGGCAGCGGTTTTTCAAGGCCGGCCTTTGAGCCGCCGGCCAAAACCATAACCAACAATATTGCCGGAATAACCGTCTTCTTCATGACCAACCTCCTCAAAATTTCAAGCTCCATTCTTGCATATCGACCTTGGCTGTCAATTTTCAGGACCCGAGGGGTCAGGCCAGCCTGACCCCGCCTGGTCTGACCCCGGAAACCCAAGATTTATTTTGCCGTTGAACTGTGTTAAAATTTTTTAAATGAAGGCCATGATCAAACTCCGGTTCCCGGTAATCGGCAAAGCGCTCGAAAATTTCCTCAAAGCCTTCTCCCAGGGCATAATCAAAATTCCCACCGCGCGGACATTTCCTTTCGGGACCGAGATTGAACTCAACCTGGCCCTCCCTCAAGTGCCGGAAGCCGTGGTCATCCACTGCCGGTTCCTGGCCCAGAACGCCGACAAGAAATCGGTCCGGGCCGAGGCGCCGGATGTCATGCAGATCAATGAAATCCTTTCCCGGCTGGCTTCAATGGAGGATTACCGCAAATTGCTCAGCCGGCCGGATAACATGGACATCATGCTTGATCCCAATGAGCTCCCGGGCCTCTCCGCGGATGCGCCGGTGGAAGAGGTGATTGACCTGACCGAGGAGCATGTGGAAAAAAAGCCGGCGGCCGAAAAAAAAGCCCCCAGCAAGGCCGCAGCCGAAACTCCGATCGAAGAGTTGATGCCTGAGCTTGAAAAACCGGCGCCCCGGGAAAAAGTCTCCGGCGCCGCAACCGCGGGACCGTCGGTCGAAGAGTTGATGCCCGAACTGGAAAAGCCGGCCGCGGCTGAGGGGCCGGTCCGGGCGGCGAAGGAACCGCTGGAAAAGAAGGAACCTGAGCGGCCGAAGAAAGTAATCATGCGCGAGCGCATCCGCGGCGGGGCGGAAGAGGCGCCGGCCGAAGCTGAAAGTCCGTCGGCCGCGGTCAAGGAGTCGCAGGCAAAGACCGCGGAATGGAGCAGCGGCCTGGCCACGGTCGAGCAACTCAGGTCGTGGCTGGTCCTGAAGGAAAAGCAAAGCGAGAGGAAATTTCTGAAGCCGGCCGAGACCAGAAAAATTGAAAAGAAGGATTTGCCCAAAGACATCGACGCCTCCACTCTGGGCGCGGCCAGCAGGTTCTCGCAGTCGCTGGTCAAGGCCATGCTCCGGAGCGGGTATTATGCGCCGGACCATCCCGGCTCCGCGGACGCCAAGCAGGGGCTGTTCCAGGAGTTCGCCAAAGCCGTGGGCGAGAGCGACGAGTTCGGATTCATGGTCCAGCACCGGCCGGGCATGACCTCCGAAATATTCATCATCGGCATTTCCGAAGAGCCGGCGCCCTTGAAAAAAGTCCTGGGGATCGGGACCTTTGAACTCTTCTACCCCAAGTACCTCGAATATTTCAAGCGCAAATGGCTGATCAGCTTCACGGTCAAGGCCAGGATCGACGAGAGCAATTTCAACAACTTCATCAACATCATGAGCGACCCGAGCGTGGACCGTGGGGGGGCCAGCGAGTCCGGGAGGCTCCTGACCCGCCTCCTGGTGGACGCCAAGATCACCGAGATTTCAACCCTGTTTGAGGACGACCTGATCGTGCTGGAGACCAACCTCCCCTGGCGGGTGGAGATGGCGATCCAGCGCCTGGCCAAGGACCTCAAGGTGGTGCCCATGTTCAAGGGCGTGGGCAAGAAGGACATGAGCCGGATCAAACGCCAGATCGTGGAAGACCTTTTGCGGCCCCTGCGCCAGCCGGAATTCTTGAAAGACATCCTGATCAACGCCTACCTGATCAGCCAGCAGGTCAAGGAGATCGAAGAGGAAGAGTTGGAACAGGCGATCATTGACGGGTTCCCGCTGGCAATGACCCTGCCCACTTGCAAGCACGTATTCAAGGAATTCGACCGGCTTTACAAGATGACCCCGGCCGGCGAAAAGGAAGAAGCCATTATCGCCCGGAGGGTTGAGGCGTTGAAGCGCATCCTGAAGAAGGCCGCGGCCCGAGTGGTCGCCGCGGACCTCCAGGGCGCCGACCAACTGCTCGAAGATTTGTTCAACCACCAGATCCTGACCTTTGAGGAGCTGCCGGTGCCGGTCCAGGAAAAGATCAACACCCGCCGGATGAAGGAAGAGTTTCAGAAGCAGCCCTGGTACTGGCTGGGCAAATTCGCCGAGACCAAGAACAAGGAAGACGCTTCGCTGTTTCTCCAATTCTTCGCCAAAATCCTGCCCGGACTGATCGATGAAAAAGACTGGCAAAACCTTTTCCTCATCACCAACGGCCTCGCGCACATGCCCCCGGGCAAGCTCAAGTTTTTTGCGGAAGCCGGCGCGGCCAACCCGGTGGAGACGGTCTGGTCCGATAAAGGCGGGCTCCTGGTCAGGAGTTTGCTTGAGCAATCCGGCGAGACCCGCAAGGGTGTGGAGCAGATCTTGCTTTTACTGGGCGAGGTTGGTTTGCAGGCTGCCTACCAGACCATGCTGCAGCTTGAGGACCAGTCCAAGCGGAAGCTTCTGGTCGAGAACCTGGCCCAGTTCGGTCCCGCGGCCCTTGAACTCTTCCGGCAGATCCTTAAGGACCCGGCCAAGCCGGCCGGTCTCCAGGTCCTGGCCCTTGAGGCCCTGGGCCGGGCCAAGGACCCCGCGGATGTCGAGCTGGTGAAAAAGTACCTCAAGCATTCCAAGCCGGAGATGCGGCTGGAAGCGTTGAGCGGGCTGGTCAGGATGCAGGGCTGGGAGGCCATGCCGGCGATCGCGCCGGCCATTTCCGATCCCGAACCCGCGGTGGTGAAACGGCTGCTCGCCGCGCTTGGAAACTTCGCGTCCGCTCACCCCGAGGCCGGGGCAAAATTATATGAAATCGCGTTCGATGAGGAGCGCGGCATGGAAATTCGCAGCCAGGCCCTGAGAGAGATGGGCAGGTCGACGACCGCGCCCGAGACCAGGGAAGAGCTCCAGGAAAAATTGCTGGAGATCGTGCAGGAAGGCGAGAATTTCCGGAAAAGACTGCGCCGGGTCTTCAGCGGCGGGCAGGAAGGCCTGGAGGGACTGAAACTGGCCTCGCTCGAACTTCTGGGCAAGGCCGGAGACCACTCGGCCCTGGAACAACTTGAAGACCTGAACCCCTCGGGAAAGGAACTCAAGAGCAAACTGTCCGAAGTCCTGGGCCACATGAGGCTCAGGCTGAAAGAGAAAGTTTAAGGTTCTTCGTTTCTGGTTTATGGTTTGAGTTTGGAAGCCCCCCGCGGGCATTCGCGCCGCAAGCATTATAATTTATGGTAGAATATGGATGTGGCGGTAAAGGTTGCGCTCAAGTTTCTGAAGCAAGGCGAACTGCTTGATGGTTTCATCAAGTCGCTCACCGAGGGCCGGATAAGCATACCCTCGACGAAAAGGCTCGCGGCCGGGACGGAGATCGAACTGGAAGTCCATTTCCCGCAAATCGACCAGCCGCAAACGATTCCGGCGGTGGTGGTGGCGGAAGAGCCGGACGGCCGCGCTTTTGTGGCGCAACCGGTCGACATCCGAAAGCTGGACTCTCTTTTCAAAATGCTGGCCAAAGCCCCGGCTGAGGAGCGCTCCGCTTCCAGGCTTGAAATAGAAATGATTGAGCAACCGGAGGACGAGCCGCCTGAAGAGTCAGGGGACGAGGGGGCTCCGCTGGTGGTGATCAGGGAATTCTCCAAGGCGGCGGGAGAGAAAAAGAAGCTGGGCAAGATGGGGAAGACAAGCTCGAATGCTCAAGTAATCAAAAGGCCGGTTGAGGAAAGCATGGCTGTCAAAGAGCGCCGGTCATGGGACGGCGCGGAACCCGCGGCGCCCGCGGACGAAGACACGGAAGTGATCATCAGGAAGAAGGATTGAAGGCCGATTAGGCGGCGCTCGCGCACAGCCGGGCTCCTTGACTTGTCCGGCCTTTTCAATTCTAATAAGCAGAAAAGAAAGGCCGAGATGAAAAAAATAATTGGGGGATTACTTTTGCTCTGCGCGATTTCTTCCGCGCAAGCCCAATACAAATACCGCCAGATGCAACTGGCGCCCTCCGCGGGTTACGGATTCGGGCTGCTCGGCTTCGACCGGATGGAGGACGTCTACACCTTTAACCTCTGGTACAGCTACTGGCTTAACGACACCTCCACCCTGGACGTGAGCGCAAGCTACCTTAAGTCACGCTATGACGTTTCCATCCACCGCGAGGGCCTGCCCCGGGAAACCGAGCGCCCGAGTTGGGACACGTGGGCGGGCGAGGTCGGCGTCCGCTACCAGCCGCAATGGGACTTCTTTCTCAATTTCGGCTTCGGCGGAGGGGTGGGATACGAGGGCTGGACCACCACCGGCGACCAGATCAAATCCCGCTCCGGAAACGGACTGATCTATTACCTGCTCGCGGACGTTGAGTACCCGGTCCGGCCCTGGCTGTCCATCGGCGCCTACGTCCGGCCCCAGTTCCTTCCCCTCAAAGAGCACCTGGTTAAAAGCCTGACCATTACCGCAAGCGGCGTCGATACCGAGAATGTCAATTTAAGCAATGGTGTTATAATAGATACCGGGCTCTGGGTGACCATCAGGGTTTACTGAAAAGGAGGGAACATGCGGAAGCGGTTGTGGGCTCTGGCGGGAGCGCTGGCGCTGGTGAGTTCGATTTCAGCAAACGCGGGAGATTTCAAAACCCGGCAGGGCAGCTGGGCGGTGGGGGGAAACCTCGGTTACGCCCAGGAGCCCGGACTTTTCGCCATGCAGGCCCTGGTGGATTACTACGTCACCGACGAGGTCGGCATCGGCCCGCTCGCGCAATTCGGGATCAACGGCCGCGACAACTTTTTCGGCATTTCCGGACAGGTAAAATACAGCGCGCTCCTGGCCCGGAACAACGTGGTCAGGCCCTACGGGACCCTGGGGATCGGCTACGCGGAATTCCGGGTCGATGACCTGTTTAAGGGCGAACAAAAGGCCGCTTTCCTGCTCCCGGTCGGAGGCGGCTTTGAGTTCAAGCTTACCGACGACCTGGCCCTGGACGCCAACGTGCTTTTCAATATTTCGGAAAGGGTGCTCATAGGACTGTTCGCGGGAGTGGATTACATATTCTGATCGGGAATTATGTATTTGGCAAAGCAGAGGATGCGATTCTTGACAGGGCCAGACGAGGATGATATTCTGAAAAAAAAGAGCGAAGAAAGACGGATGACCGGGAAAGAACCACCCAGGCTGTAAAAGGTATAGTAGGCAAGAGATTGAGCTACAGGGGATTGGTGGGGAGAAATTAGAGCATGTCTATTGAATCTGCTAAACAGGCTTTAGCCGGTTTGGTTGAGAAATTTCAAAAAGAGTCATCTTCCGGGTCGCTCAAAGAATATAATGAAGAACAAACCAAGAAAACTTTTATCGAACCCTTATTAGAAGAAGTTCTTGGGTGGGATGTAAAAGACCGTAATGAAGTAAGTTTCGAACATCAGGTTTCACGAGGAAGAGTTGATTATGGTTTGAAGTTGGAAGGAAGAATCAAATTGTTTGTAGAAGCCAAACCCCTCGGAACGGGTCTTGAAAAATATAGGGAACAGGCAATTGGATATGGCTATAGTCAAAAAGATGGTGTGCCTTTTGTTCTACTAACCAATTTTCAGGAGTTGGAACTTTTTGATGTAACGGTTAAGCCCGATTTTAGAAATTTGAATAGGGGGCGGAAACTTCTACTGCGATGGGATGAATATTTACAAAAGTTTGATGAGTTATGGAAATTTTCCAAAGAGTCCGCGAAATCAGGAGAGCTTGACAAATTAGTCTTTAGAAAACCGGAAGATAAGAGGCTTGATAGGGATATTCTTGATGACTTGGCTAAATGGCGGTTAGCGTTAGCTAAGGATGTTTTTAAAAATAATCCTGAACTTTTTCATTCCGAAGACAAGGGAAGAGATGCCGACTATCTTAAAGAAATTACCCAAAGACTGCTTGATCGTATTATCTTCATGCGATTCTGTGAGGATAGGAATTTGGTGGAAAGGGATTCTTTAAGAAAGATATTTGAGGAAAGAAGCGAAACGGTAGGCACTAATACCATGCTTTTTCTTCAAGAAGAGTTTAAAAAATATAGCACTGTTTTCAACAGTGATTTATTTAGGCACCAAGATTGGGAAGATGGTTTAGCTGTTGATTTTAAGGTTATTAAAGATATTATTTCCGGTGTTTTGCCTTATCAATTTGATATTATTCCCCTGGAGATTTTGGGTCGTATTTATGAACAATATCTAGGCTATACTATTAGGCTGACTGATCACCAAGTCAGGTATGAACCAAAGGATGAAGCTAAGAAGGCAGGAGGAGTTTACTACACTCCTGAATATATAGTTGACTATATCGTCAAGAATACGGTTGGGAAAATTTTGCAGGATTCTAAACGCGGACGGGGTGATAAATTAACAATTCTTGACCCTGCTTGTGGATCGGGCAGTTTTCTTATTAGAGCTTATGAAGAGATGCTGAATTATTATCGTGATCAAAGGAAAAGGAATTGGAAAAAAAAGCAGGAGAGTCGCGGGTTAGATCTGGGATATAAGGAAAGTAAACCCAAACTTTCCGTAAAAGAAAAAAGCGGGATATTGTGTGACCATATTTGGGGGGTTGATATTGATAAGCAAGCGGTAGAAGTAACGAAGCTTTCTTTGATGCTGAAAATGCTTGAGGATGAGTCCGGGGCTATCCCTGGTCGATCCATACTACCTATGCTTGACAAGAACATTAAATGCGGCAATTCACTTATAGGGACCGACTTTTATCAGGATAGGCTTTTGGACGATTTTGACTATACGGAAAAAAGAAAGACAAATGCCTTTGATTGGGAGATTGAATTCCCGGAAATATTCAAAAATGGCGGGTTTGATGTCGTCATCGGAAATCCGCCGTATATTGATTCTGAAACCATGGTTACTAGCGGTCAAAAAGTGATTCGTAAATTTATCTCCCAAACATATAAAACGACAAAGGGTAATTGGGATATTTATATAGCTTTTTTTGAGAAAGGCTTAAATCTTTTGAATACTAAAGGAGTTTTAGCATATATCACTCCAGATAAATGGTTAATAAAACCTTTCGGAGATGAATTAAGGAAAAGAATAATAAATAATGTTACAAGCATATTAAAAGCAGGAAGAGGTATCTTTGAAAATTCCAAGGTAGATTCCATTGTAACTATTATTTCGAAAAAGCCCGGTGATAAGCTGGGAATATTTATTCTCGAGAATAATAAAATGTTAAACAAAATTGAAATACACAAGAATATATTAAAATCTCCGTACCCATTAGATTTTCTTTTCTCGAGATATTTAAAGCTATTATTAAAGTTAGAGTTGTTGCCGTCTAAAGTATCTGATTGGGCAGATTGCGAGAACGCCTGTGCTACGTCAGATGCATATAAATTGAAACCGTTAATTGATAGTTTGTCTAATAATATATTTAACAAAGAAGAACATTTGAAAATAATAAATACGGGAACTATTGGTAAATATGTTTCAAAATGGGGAAAACAGGAAATGAGGTATTTAGGTAATAAATATTTATTTCCTGTTGTTAATAAAAAAAGATTTTTAAAAGAATTTAAAAATACTTATGCTCGAAAATCAATTCAGCCAAAAATTATAATTAAAAGTTTAACATTGCTTGATGCTTGTATTGATGAGGAAGGAATTTATATTCCCGGGAAATCCACATTAATTGTTATTAAATGCGATATTTATATAATAAAATTGTTATCTGCAATTCTTAACAGTAAATTGGCTTTATTTTATTTGAAAGAAAAATATCCTTCTTCAAGTTACAATCAAGGTATAAATTTTACAAAAGATATGATTAATAAGCTTCCTATTCCTAAAATATCGGAGTCTAATAAAAAAAGAGTTGTTAACTTGGTCGACTATATCCTTGATTTGACCAAAAAGCTACGATCTACCAAGATCATTGATGAAAAAACCATGCTGGAAAGGGAAATTAAATCCACCAATATTCGGATAGATAATTTGGTGTATGTTTTGTATAATATTACAGAAAAAGAGAGGAAAATAATAGAGGATGGTTTGAATGTCTAAAGGCAGGAAAATTCATAAAAAACCGCGACAAAGACCCCGTCTTAAACCTTTATCCCTCTATCCCCTCAAACCAGAGGAAGCTTCGAGGGTGTTCATGCAGATAAGACCGGAAGATGTGGGGATAAAAGCCAGAAGGGAGAAATAGGGTGTGAAAATGGTGAACATGCTTTGTCGAGTGGACAATTCCCAATGTCAATAACCATCGACCGCAGACTGCTGAAAAATTTTGAACTCGCACTGTTCATACCGGTGCTTGCGCTTTTCCTGCTCGGAATCCTCAACCTGCTCAGCGCCGGCGGCTTAAGCGGGGCATGGAAGTATCAACTGGCATGGTTTTTGGTCGCGGCAACGGCAATGGTCGTGATCATGACCATAGACTACCACCGGCTCCAGTTCCTGGCCCTGATCTTTTACGCCGTCTGCATCGGACTGCTCGTGCTCGTGCTCATGGTCGGACCGGTGATCCACAACTCCCGCGCATGGCTGGTCTTCCACGGATTCCAGTTCCAGCCCAGCGAGCCCGCCAAGCTCGCCGTGGTCATGATGCTCGCCCGCATCTACCAGAAGCGGGAGCAGAACAAGTCCATGGGGCTGATCTCCATCATCTACCCGCTACTGGTCATACTAATCCCCGCGGGATTGGTCGCCCTCGAACCCGACATGGGAACCACGCTTATCTTCCTCCTGTTCGGAGCCCTCGCCATCCTGTTCATGGGAGTGCGCAGAATATTAATCATCCTGATGCTCCTCGCCGTGATCGCAAGCGTGCCCCTGGCCTGGAAATACGCGCTCAAGCCCCACCAGAAAGCCAGGATCGTCACTTTCCTCAACCCCGAAAAAGACCCGCTCGGCGCCGGATACAACCTGCTCCAGTCCAAGGTCGCAATCGGCTCCGGAAGGTTCTTGGGAAAGGGCTGGAAACAGGGCACCCAGAACATGCTCAGATACCTCCCGGAACAGCACACCGATTTTTCCTTCTCGGTCTGGGCCGAGGAATGGGGGTTTTTCCTCGGGGTCCTGCCCGCGCTCATTCTTTTCATGCTCATCATCTCCCGCGGAATATCGATCACGGCCCAAGCCAAGGACCGGCTGGGAGTGATGCTCGCGATGGGCGCAACCCTGGTCATCTTCTCCCATTTCCTGGTCAACCTCGCCATGATCTCGGGATGGTTTCCGGTCATCGGCGTGCCCCTGCCGTTTTTCAGCTACGGAGGATCGCATCTCCTCCTCATGTTCCTGCTCGTCGGACTCGTGCTTAACGTGGGTATGCGAAGGTATGTCTTCTAGAAAATCCCCCGGGCTCAAGGCTCATCCGCGAAAATTGGCTTCAAAGACGAAGCCCGGCCCCGCTCGGCTGCCCTCGGCCCTGGCTTCGGCCCTGGCTTCGGCCCTGGCTTCGGCCCTGAGGCTCAGCCCCGAAGGGAGGCTCAGCCCCGAAGGGAGGATCGGGCCCGAAGGGAGCTCGCCGCAAGCCAGGGGATTTTCCAAACTGGAATTCCTGTCCCTCGGCTGCGACAAAAACCTGGTCGACACCGAAAAATTCCTCGCCCGGCTTAAGGCCGGGGGATTTCAAATCGCCGCCCCGGGCAGGGGAGAAGTAATGCTCATCAACACCTGCTCGTTCATAGACGCGGCCAAGGAGGAAAGCATTGAGCACGTCCTTTCCGCGGTCGCGCGCAAGCAATCGGGCGGGTTGAAACTGATCATTGTCACCGGCTGCCTGGTGGAGCTTTACCGGGAGGAGTTGCGCAAGGAAATCCCGGAGGTTGATTGCTGGCTGAGCTATTCCGAACTGACCGAGCTTATGGCCGGGGCGCGCCCCGCGGCCAGGATTATTACCACTCCGCGGCATTTGTCTTATCTCAAGATCGCTGAGGGCTGCGACCGCGGGTGCGCGTTCTGCGTCATTCCCCGAATCCGGGGCGGGTTCCGGTCCATGAGCGAGCCTGGGCTTTTGAAGGAAGCCGAATACCTTGATTCTTGCGGCGTGAAGGAGTTGAACCTGGTTGCCCAGGACCTCTGCGATTACGGCAAGGACACCGGCAAAAGCCTGGTCGGACTGCTCAAGCAAATCCTGGCCCGGACCAAAATCCCCTGGCTCAGGCTTTTCTACTTGAACCCGGAAGGAATCACCGGGGAATTAATTGAACTGATCGCCCGCGAAAAACGCATCTGCAAATACCTGGACCTCCCTTTCCAGCACGTCTCCGAGCCGGTGCTCAAAGCCATGGGCAGGGCCGCAAGAGAGAAAAAAATCCGCTCGCTCGTCTCCGAGCTCAAAAGCCGCATCCCGGGCGTGTCCCTGCGCGGGACCGCGCTGGTCGGCTTTCCGGGCGAGACCCGGGATGATTTTGAAAAGCTCTTGAGCTTCGTGGAAGAGTCCGAGTTTGACTGGCTCGGGGTTTTTGCCTTTTCGCCCCAGCCGCTCGCAGGCGCGGCTTCTCTTCCGGGGCAGGTGGCAGAGTCGGTGGCCGCAAGGCGCAGGGAAGAGTTGGAGATGCTGTGGCGCAATTTGGCGGAGGACGGGAACCGGGGCAAGATCGGCAAAGTCGTTGAGTTGCTGGTTGACTCGAAAAGCGATCTGGGATTTGATTATCAAGGGCGGACGCAAGCCCAGGGGTTTGAGATCGATGGGGTGGTTCAATTGCGGGGCAAATTCCAACCGGGGAAGTTCTATCGTGTGAAAGTGATTGACAGCCGGGGTGTTGATCTGGTTGCTAAAAGGATTTGATTGGAAAGGGGAGAGTCATGAAGCAGTTCAATGATTCCACCATTGCCGGCAACGCTCTGAACACGGCTCAACAACATCCGGACAAAGCCTATCTCCACTCGCGCTACGACAAGCAGGGCAAGCGCACCGACCAGGTGCACACCTATACCTGGTCGGAAGCCAACCGGGTGATGAGGGACGTCTGCCTGGGCCTGCATTCAATGGGGTTCAAGGATTTCGACCGCTCCGCGGTTTACGCGCCCAACCGGCCGCGCTGGCTGTTCGCGGCGCTCGCGCCCATATTCCTGCGCGGGGCGTTCGTGCCCATCTATCCCACCAGCAAGACCGAGGACGTCTGGTGGATACTTTACGACTCCGGCTCCAGGTTCTGCTTCTGCGGCTCCCAGGAGCACGTGGACCGCGTCCTGGAAGTCAAGGAAAAGCTGCCCGACCTGGAAAAAATATTCCTGATGGACCCGGTCATCTCCAAGCCGCACCCCATGGTCACGACCATGAACGAGTTGATCGAGCTCGGCAAGAAAAACCGCGGCCAGGACGCGGTGGTCGAGGACGCCTCGGAGAAAATCCAGGAGGAAGAGCTGGCCATCATCATGTACACCTCGGGGACCACCGGCAAGCCCAAGGGAGTCATGCTCACCCACAAGAACATCACCAGCCAGCGGGTGCTCACCGGCGAGTTCGGCTTCCGGAACGACGACGTGCTGCTCGCCCACCTGCCCTTCTGCCATTCCTACGGGTTCTCCGCGGACCTTATGGGCGGCAGCTACGTGCCCATGGAACTGGCCATACTCGACTCGCTCCAGACCGAGGAAGTCCGATGGGGACTCCAGACTTTCCATCCTAACTGCATGAACTCGGTGCCGCGTCTCTGGGAAAAGCTCTACATCCAGATCAACCAGATTCTCGCCCAGCGTCCGCCTTTTTTGCAAAAATATTTCAAGTGGGGGATCGAAGCGGGCAGCAAGGCCTACCGGCTGGAGCTGGAAAAGAAATCAGTGCCGCTTTCCGTCAGGCTCCAGCAGGCCCTGACCAAGCCGCTGTTCAACCTGATCCGGAAGAAGGCCGGCCTGGACCGGCTCAGGCTCTGCTCCACCGGCGGAGGGCCGATCAACCCGGAACTCATCGTCTTCTTCGGCGCCATGGGCATCAAGCTCTTCCAGGGCTTCGGACTGACCGAGACCGCGCCCATCATCAACGCCAGCACGCCCAAGGACAACAAGCTCGGCAGCTGCGGGAGACCGCTCCCGGGAGTGATCGAAAAGATCGCGGAAGACGGCGAAATCCTGGTCAAGGGGCCCCAAGTCATGAAAGGCTACTGGAAGAACGACCAGGCCAACAAGGAAGTCTTCACCGCCGACGGGTTTTTCCTCACCGGGGACATCGGATATATTGACGAGGACGGCCACCTCCACATCACCGACCGCAAAAAGGAGTTGTTCAAGACCTCGGCCGGGAAATACGTTGCTCCCCAGCCCCTCGAGTATGCGTTCAACACCAACCCCTACGTGGAGCAGGTGGCCGCGGTGGGAGACAACCGCAAATACATCTGCGCGCTGATCGTCCCGGAGTTCAACGCGCTCATAAACTGGGCCCAATCGCAAGGCATCCAGTTCAAGGACAACGCGGAGTTGGTCAGGCACGAGAAGGTTGTGCTCTTCATGCAGGAGCAGGTGGACTCGGTGAACAAGGGCCTGGCGCGCTACGAGCAGATCAAGAAATTCGCCCTGCTCGGAACCGCATTCAGCGAAGAGGGCGGGGAACTCACCCCCTCCCAGAAAAAAAAGCGGCGCGTGATCGAGAAAAAATACAAGGACCTGATCGATGCCATGTATCCCCCGGGCGACAGCATGTGAGGATGGAATTCTCGGGGTCAGGCCCGAGGGGTCTGGCCTTATCATCGCAGTTCGTTCTCCTGCGAAAAGGCCTGACCCCATCCCCGTTGGCCTGACCCCGGGAAGTTAAAGATGGGAGCAGTCACGGGCAGGAAGAAGAGGAAGCTCAAGAAGCGCGTGCTTCGCTGGCTCATGCTCAGCCTCGGGCCGGTCATGACTTACCTCTATACCCAGTTCGTGGGCCGGACCTCCAAGTGGATCTCCATCAACAATGAGAAGCACCTCCGCATGTTTATCCGCGGAGAGCCCTATATCGCCTGCATCTGGCACAACCGCGCGCTCATGCTCCCGTTCATCACCAAGATTGAAGGCGGCAAAAACGTGGTGGTGATGGTAAGCTCCAGCGACGACGGCGTCTTCACCTCGCGCGTGCTCAGGCTCTTCGGGTTCCAGATTTCGCTCGGGTCCAGCACCCGGGGCGGAAAAGAAGCCATGGAAAAAATGGTGGCCACCCACCAAAACCAGGGCGTGGCCATGGCCATCACTCCCGACGGCCCGCTCGGGCCCAACGAATTGGTCAAGATGGGCGCCATCGCCATGGCCAAAGAAACCGGACTGCCCATCGTCTCCGTCAGCTACTACGCCAAAAAGGTCACCCGGATCAAAAGCTGGGACCGCTTCATTTTGGTATGGCCCTTCAACACCATCGCCGCGATCGGAAGCGACCTCCGGCTCCAGGTCCCCCCCGACGCCTCTGACCAGGACATGGAAAAATACCGACTGCAACTGGAAACCGAAATGAAACGCATCTCCCGGTTCGTGGAAGATTACTTTGAAGGCAAGACTTCCCTTGAAGGAAAATCCTACTTCTTCTCCAAGGTGTCCCTGCTCCGCGGCATCCCCCGCTGGACCCGGCCCAATGGACAACCGTTTACCAAAGAAGATTTATTGAAAGAAAGCTGACCGGCAATTCAGATCATCCGCCGGCATGGGCTTAAATGTGCGAGCGACTTCAGTCGCGAATCCCTTTCGTTCCTCGTTTCTCTTTTCTCGCTTGCGGTGAACTTGCCGAACTGTTTCTCTCACTTTGGGCAGACCAGTAGCGTCAAAAATTCAGTGCAGCGAAAAAGTGCGTTGCGTAGTCAAGGTCCGGCGGAAACCAATCCAATTCCGCGTCGTCCCGCCTTAAAGCGGGATTCAGCAAAATGCCCGCCAGCTCCGGTTATCCCTTTATCTAGATCAGGGCCGAAATAAGGCGAGCCCGGCCTTGCGCGGACTCCGGGGTCTGGCCCGGGGGGTCTGGCCTTAACAACGCAGCTTGAACGTCTGCGAAAAGGTCTGACCCCATGAATTTGGGCCTGACCCCATGATTGTCCGCGCATCGAACAATGAAAAAACGCAGCCGAACCTGTAAGGTTCCGACGTTCCGGTGTTTCCTCCTTCGTCACGCCTTAGAGCGTGACTACGGAGGACTGGTCGGAGTTCCGATGTTCAGAAATTCAAACCTTCGGAACTTCGGAACATGCTCGGGCATCGTCGCTCGAGCTTCCGAAACTGCGGAACTATTTTGTAGCTCCACTGCGTCGTAACAATGCGCTGTCAAAGAACGGTCATTAGTCGCTGTCATCCGAGAGCCGGCACGCGGCGTCGCGCACCAGGGGTCTGGCCGGTCAGGAATTCACGGGGTCAGGCTCGAGGGGTCTGGCCTTATCCTCGCAGTTCGTTCTCCTGCGAAAAGGCCTGACCCCATTTTGCCTGACCCC
>Ga0315274_10004148_pt1 | contig 21362 bp, 19 predicted proteins | sample YL17G02_20_MG_FD_203700 | JGI IMG/M metagenome (GOLD analysis project Ga0315274, IMG submission 203700) | Sediment microbial communities from Yellowstone Lake, YNP, Wyoming, USA - YL17G02_20 | ecosystem: Environmental > Aquatic > Freshwater > Lake > Sediment | place: USA: Wyoming | collected...
GGAAAGCCGGTTATCGCCTCGGTGAACGGGGTCGCCGCCGGGGGGGGCTGCAACTTGGCCCTCGCCTGTGATCTGCGCATCGCCAGCGATCGGGCCCGATTCGGGGAGGTCTTCGTGCGCCGGGGGATTCATCCCGATTGGGGGGGGACCTGGTTCCTGCCCAGACTCGTCGGGTATGCGCAAGCTGCGGAACTGATTTTTTCCGGAGAGGTGATCGACGCTCAGGAGGCGCTGCGGATCGGCCTGGTCAACAAGCTGGTCCCCCACGAGGAACTGCCGAAAGCCACCCGGGAGTTCGCCCTGAAATTCGTCAAGAACGCTCCCATCCCCATCGCCCTGGCCAAGAAAGCCCTGCAGAATTATGCCCGGCTGGATTTGATCCAGGCCCTGGACCACGAGCGGCTGGCTCAGACCATTTGTAGGAATACCCAGGACCGGGCTGAAGGGATAAAGTCTTTTATGGAAAAAAGGGACCCCATCTTCGAAGGGAGGTAACCCTGCTTTCTCCCTTCCAAATTTCATTCCATTTTTGAACAGAAGCGCTAGTGCGCGTCCCACAATTTTATGACAGAATTCAAACGGAACCGAAGGCCGGATCCCGGCACAGGCGGAACCAAAATCGAGCGGGGGTTCCCCTGGGTTTGGTCCGGTCTCTTTTCTGAAGAACGCCGGCCGATCGGATAAGCTTGCGTGAATAGGTGCCACTCATAGATCATAGGATCATGATATTTCACCCCCTCACGAATCACGAAAATTCACCCTGCCTAGCCTGAGAAGGACACCGTAGCGGAACCAGCTGTGCTGTCCCAATCCAGAGCTTTAAAAAATGCCCCTGCAGGAATTTAGCCACGTAAAATTCTTGACCGGCCGCCAAAAGACCAAATAAAGGTAATAATTTCCATGAGTAAGAAAAATTATTGATAAGGTAAAATTGTTCTTGACAAAAATTTGGATTATTGGTAAAAATTCGACCAAAGCTACAAATTTTATAGTTTGAGTTGGAAATGTCTTCCAAGAAGAATTATCGAGAAATTCGGTACCAAGAGAAAAAGATCAGCATCCTCCAGAGCGCGGCGCGATTTTTTTCCATTAAAGGATATGAAAAAGCGACCTTAGAGGAAATCGCCAATGAGCTAAACATGACGAAAGGGAGCCTCTATTACTACATAAAGAGTAAGGAAGATATGCTTTTCCAGTGTCACATGAAAGCTTTGGAGGAGGCTAACAAAGTCCTTGAATTGGTCAAGCAATCAGATCTGTCACCAGAGATTAAAATGCGCAACGCGATTATGGGGCATATTAAGGTGATCACAGAAGAATTTGTGGTGGGCACTTTACGCCAACAGGAGTTACTGCTCCCCCAACATATGCACGAAAGGGTCGTTAGAGAAAGAGATAAGTTCGAGAGAAACTTTCTCAAGATCCTTACCGAAGGGATAAAGAAACAAGTATTTGAGGAAAAAGATGTGAAGATGAGGGCTTACGCTATCCTGGGGGCTATCAATTGGATCCCACGCTGGTATTCTCCGAAAGGCAAGTTGACACCGGAGAAGATTGGGGATGCAATGGCTATTTACTTGATAAATGGATTAGCAGGTTCTGTCAGCTTTCAAATGCGCAGGGGAGCAAAAGCTGGCAAAAGAGCAGATTAATCCGAACAGGAAGATTAGGAGGCCCTCATGAAAATAGCTTTTCAGCAGGTTATGGGATCTGAGGTCGGAGACAAGTGGGTCACAAACTATAACCAGGTCCTTCGAAAGAATATCGATTTGGCTAGGTCAAAAGACACGGAGGTTGTTTTTCAAACCTTAAAACGGGGGATTAGCCGATTCGAGGCCATGTATTATAGCTATTTGAATTTATTGGAGTATCGAGAAATTTTAGAAGGGATTATACAGGCTGAAAAAGATGGTTTCGACGCAGTAATGATTTGTTGTTTTTTTGACCCTGTTTTGAAGGAAGCTCGGCAGGCAGTGGATATCCCAGTTATGGGAGCTGCCGAATCTTCTATGCTAATGGCTACCATGATGGGAGCCAAATTTGGAGTTGTCACCGTTTCCCCTGAAGCTGCTTTTGATATGGAAAATAATATAGTGAAGTATGGGCTCAGCAGCCGGGCCACTTCTGTTAAACCAATCAATACTACACCTCGAGACCAGATGAACATCCTGAATGACGCTCATGAGGGGATCGACTCTTTTAAAATGGTGGCGAGAGAGTTAATCAAAGAAGGGGCAGAAATTTTGATCCCGGGCTGCATGGTTATGGCCCCCGGTTTGCGCATTGCCCCTGGATGTGAAGGGTTACCTCATGGATTGAGAGAAGTGGATGGTGTTCCGGTCATGGACGTTGTCGGGACCTTGGTCCTCATTACTGAGATGATGGTGCGATTGAAAAAATGTGGCTCTTCCTGGATTAGTAGAAAAGGGTTTTTCGCCAGGCCAAGCGAGAAGGTTTTGAAGAGCGTATTGTCGGTTTTGCCTTACGAAGGCCCTGGGGTATGGAGAAGCTGAAGGATTAATAACATGAATCCTTTGCGTTATTAAAAGAAAGGAGGGGGTTATGAGGAAAAGAGCAGATTATATAAAGAAGTTGAGCACCATGAAACACAATGTTTACATGGGGGGGAAAAAAATTGAAAAACCCTGGGAACATCCTCAAATTCAACCAGGTATCAACGCGGTGGCTACCACTTTTGATTTTGCCAATGATCCGAAATATGAAGATTTGATGACCACGATTTCGCCGCTAACGGGAGAGAAAATAAACCGTTGGACCCATCTTTATCAAAGCCGAGAGGACATGCTGAAAAGGGTGGATGCGCTAAGGGCTATGTGCCAAGTAACGGGGTCCTGCGTTGGCCGATGTGTCGGAACCGATGGATTACATTCAATCGGGCTCGTAAGTTATGAGGCCGATCAAAAATTGGGGACAAAGTATTATCAGAGATTTTTGGATTATGTCAAATTTTTTCAAAAAAATGATCTGGTAGCTGCGGGGGCCGTCACGGATGTCAAAGGGGATCGGGATTTGCGGCCGCACCAACAGGCTGACCCCGACCTTTATCTCCGGGTGGTGGAGAAAAGAAATGATGGAATTATCGTAAACGGGGCTAAGAATCACATTACGATTGCACCTTATGCCGACGAATTGATTGTTGTGCCTACCCGTGCCCTTACCAAAGAAGAATCGGATTGGGCAGTTGCTTTCGCCATCCCTGCAGATACCAAAGGCATCACTCAAATTGCTGTTTCCAAGGCGCCTCCGGTGAAAAAGAAATTTGAGTCTCCGGTCAGTTCCAATTATGCTTTTACGGATTCCTTCCTCGTGTTTGACCACGTATTTGTTCCCTGGGAAAGGGTGTTTATGTGCGGGGAATGGCAATTCGCCGCCCAATTGGGAGCTCTCTTTGGTCACTACCATAGGCACAGTCACTGTGGTTGCATTGCGGCCAGGGGCGATACGTTAATGGGGGCCACTTCCCTGATTGCCAAGTATAACGGAGTTTCAAAAAAGGCTCATGTTAAAAGCAAATTATGCGACCTGGTTGCGGTAGCTGAAATTGTCTATGCCTGCGGCTACACAGCTTCCATGAAGGGTGTCAAACACCCCTCTGGGATTTATCAGCCGAATTATATCTACTCCAACGTTGGTAAGTTTCACTCCGGCACTCATGTGGCGCACGAGATGGAGATTGCTCAGGATATCGCTGGCGGATTAACCATTACCATGCCCTCAGAAGAGGATTATTTTAACCCTGAGACCCAGGCGTATCTGCAGAAATATTTAAAAGGACCCGCGGAAGTTCCTGTTGAAGACAGGATTCGCGCTTTTCGCTTAGTCGAGGATTTGGCCGCATCCCGATATGGAGCCTTATGGATGGTTGCAGGGATCATCGGAGCTGGTTCCCCGGAAGCGCAGAGGGTGGCGATCATGAGCGGCTATAACCTTGAAGAAAAGGAAAAAATCGCCAAAAAGCTCGCCAATATAGAACCTTGAGATCGTTAGATTTTCAATGATCCGCGGTGAATTTCAGTTTTCTAAAAAAGACTTTTCTTTTTTTGCATAGGATAGATACAGGAGGAAAGTCATGGCGTATCCAAACGAACCTGATTTGGGATGGGTGATCTGGTTTATATTTTGGACCAATTCCTGCATCTGAACGGTTATCGTAAATATCTACCTGCTGGCCCGTAAGAAGGGCGCTTGATTAGAGCAAGAACCTAAGAATTCATTAGCCTCGGGATATGAGGCCTGGCATAGCCGCAAGGGTTCAATTATCTGTGCCGCGGACCTTTAAGAATATCTGTCGGCGCTCGGGGTGGAAAACCAACTCGCATGTAAGACAGAAAATTTACCTGCTTTTCACGAACAGGTGATTTAATTTCTCGGGATTCTTCAGAAAGGAGTAGTTCCATGAAAAAAATTCGAGTGGGGTCTGGATCTGCTTTTTGGGGCGATATGCTGGATCCAGCGGTGGAAATGGCTAAAGATGGGAATGTGAATTATATCGGTTTTGACCATCTTGCCGAGTTGACGTTAGCGCTTTTGACGAGGATGAAGATGAAAGATCCTAATAAGGGATATATCCAGGACATAATTCCCTGGATGAAAGCTCTCCTGCCGATTGCTTATCCCAAGGGGATCAAGATCATCACCAACGCAGGCGGTGCAAACCCTGAAAAAGCTTGTGATGAGGTCGTGAAAATTGCCAAAGATTTTGAAATGGGAGGAATGAAAATCGGGATGGTGACCGGGGATGATATTTTGCCCCAGTTGGAAGAAATCCGGGCCAAGGGATGGAAATTTAAGAATTTGGATACCGGAGAAGAGGATATCGATCGAATCAAAGACCGAATCGTTGCTGCGAATGCCTATATCGGAGCGGATCAGATTATCGAGACTTTACAGGCAAAAGCCGATGTTGTAATCACCGGGAGGGTATCCGATAACGCGCTTTATGTCGGTCCGATCATGCATGAATTTGGCTGGAAATTTGAAGACCCCTACTGGAACCGTATAGGAGCGGCCGTTACCGTCGGGCATATCATTGAGTGCGCAGCCTGCGTGACGGGCGGAATGTCAAATATGTGGAAAGTGTCCAAAGACCCCTGGAGAATCGGTTTTCCCATCGCGGAAGTTTATGAAAATGGTGATGCGATCATCACCAAGACCCCTAATTCCGGGGGAATAGTAAATCAGTGGACGGTCAAAGAACATTTGGTTTATGAGGTCCATGATCCGGGGAATTACCTGATGCCGGATGGGATAGCAGACTTTACGAAGCTGAATCTCAAAGAAATCGGGACAAATGAAGTAAAGGTTACAGAAATGAAAGGAAAACCAAGGCCGGAGAACCTCAAGGTCTGTATCGGATATCGAGACGGGTTTATTGGCGAGGGGCACATTTTCTTCCCGTGGCCTGATGCCCTAGCCAAGGCGCAGTGGGCTGAAAAATGGGTACGGGAGCGGTTTAAGCTATTAGGAGCCAAATATGAGGAGCTTCGGATAGATTTCATCGGCGTTAATGTGCTTCACGGCGAAGTAGCTCCTTTACCCGATTATGACCTCAATGAGGTGGGCCTGCGAATCGTTGCCAAAACCCAAACGCGAGAAGAGGCGGATGTGGTAAGAAGGGCCGCCACCCACCTCTGGACCGCCGGCCCCATTGGGGCAAGCTTCGGAGTGCCTTTTGAGCCAAGACCGGTTGTTTCTCTGTGGCCAACGTTGGTTCCAAGGGATGAAGTTAAAACGAAATACTTGGTTAAGGAGGTTAAGTGATGGCTAAGATTATGGCGCAGTTAAAAGAGCTAGCTTTTGCTCGTTCCGGCGATAAAGGAGACTTGAGCAACATCGGGCTGATGGCGAAGAACCGGGAATGTTACGAAGTCATCAGAAAAGAGGTCACTCCCGAACGCGTAAAATCTCACTTCAAAGGGATCGCAAAGGGAGATGTAAAAATTTATGAAATGTCCAATATTGATTCCCTGGAAGTGTTGCTATATCAAGCTCTGGGCGGAGGAGCCACGCGCACTCTCCGTCTGGATCAAACGGGGAAATCCATGGGGCAAGCGCTACTCCGGATGGAAATCGAAGTGGACGAAAACATCCTGAAAAAAGCAAAGGCAGCGGAAGAAGCGATCTATCAAAAGTACAGAAGTGCAAGATAGAGAAATAAAGAGGGCAGGCCCATCCATGAACTATCAAAATATCCTTTACGAAATCAAAGAAAAAGTGGCTTGGATTATCCTGAATCAACCAGAAAAACGGAACCCGTTGAGCAACCTGACTATGCGGGAGTTGATTGATGCATTGGGAAAAGCCAAGGAAGATGAAGGGGTCAGAGTTGTGGTCATCACGGGTGCCGGGGATAAGGCCTTCTGTGCGGGGGCTAACATTGGAGAATTTAAGGGGAATACAGTCCCGGAAAACAGGGAACAATACGGGCTGTATGCCAGGCTGTGCCTTGAATTCCCTTCCCTGGGTAAGCCAAGCATCGCTGCGGTGAATGGTCTTGCCCTTGCTGGGGGATGTGGGCTGGCTCTTTATCCGGATATAACGATTGCCTCGGAAAAGGCTCGGTTTGGCGTCCCGGAAATTACCGTCGGGGTTTGGCCCATGATGGTCTCGGCGAGCCTCGTTCGAGCGGTCGGCAGGAAAAAAACCCTGGAGCTCATGTGTACGGGTGAAATGATCGACGCTCAGGAAGCCTGGCGGATTGGCTTGGTAAATCAGGTCGTGGCGCAAGATCAACTGCAAAATACCGTCATCGCGCTGGCAGAGAAATTCAAGAGCAAAAGCCCTGTCATTATGAAGCTGGGCCTGGAAGCATTTTATACCATGGCCGACATGGAGTTTTCCAAGGCGGTCATATACCTTAAGGAGATGGTGGCCTTGCTCTTGAACACCGAAGATGCCCAAGAAGGGGTGACCGCCTTCATGGAGAAAAGGAAACCCATTTGGAAGGGGCGGTAATGGAAAAAATGGGCGTCAGACAATGAAAGGCAATGGGCAGCCGAAGATCGCTTCCCTGGTTCAGTAAAGCACGAAGTCCTGCCCTGTGGACGGGGAAGCAATGACTGCCTCTTCCAAGAAGCGCCGCAGCCCTTTGGTCGGGGGCGGGGAAAACGCCCCCGACCGCAAGTTCACTTGGCGATGCGTAACTTAATTAAAATTAAGGAGGTTTCTGAAAGAAATGAGTGGGAAAACTTTTACTGTACATGCGCCATTGACCGGAACGTTCTATAGGCGTCCATCTCCAGACGACCCGCCGTACGTTGAAGAAGGAGACGAAATAAAGGCGGGTAAGGTCCTTTGTATCATTGAATCGATGAAGGTCTTTAATGAAGTAAGGTGTGAAAAGGGAGGGATTATTCGAAGGATTTTAATTGAGGACGAAGACCCCGTCATGATAAACCAGCTCATGTTCGAAATAGAGATTTAAGAAATGTTTAAAAAAGTTCTTGTAGCCAATAGGGGGGAAATTGCTCTTAGGGTAATTCGTACCTGCAAAGAAATGGGCATTCAGTCAGTTGCGGTCTATTCGGATGCAGACAAGGACTCTCTTCCCGTCCGGTACGCGGATGAAGCCCAATACATCGGGCCACCTTTGAGCCGGAAGAGTTACCTTAACATGGAACGAATTGTCGAGGCAGCAAAAAAGGCTGGAGCCGAGGCTATTCATCCCGGGTATGGTTTTTTGGCTGAAAATGCTGCTTTTGCGGAATTTTGTGATAAAAACGGTTGCATCTTCGTCGGTCCTTCAGCCCCTACCCACCGGTTGACCGGCGAGAAAATTGCCTCCCGGAAAATAGCTGCCCGCCAGGGCGTTCCCATCCTTCCGGGAAGCGAAGAAGCCATTTCTTCGCTTGAAGAAGCTGCGAAACGGGCCGGAGAAATCGGATATCCGGTTATGGTGAAAGCTTCCGGAGGAGGAGGAGGCCGGGGAATGAAGGTGGCCTCTTCAGGAGAGGAATTGAAGATCATTTGGAGTGTCGCCAAAGGCGAGGCCGTTGCGGCCTTCAAAAACCCTGACCTCTATATTGAAAAATACCTTGAAGAACCGCGTCACATCGAATTTCAAATCCTGGGGGATAAATCTGGCAATTACGTCCACCTGGGAGAGCGGGAGTGCAGCATTCAAAAGAGATACCAAAAGCTAATAGAGGAATCGCCCTCTTTTTTTGTAGATGGCGAGCTAAGAAAAAAAATGGCAGAAGCCGCGATCAGGATCATGCGCTCCGTAGGCTACGTCAATGCCGGGACTGTGGAATTTCTGGTGGATGCAAGGAAGAATTTCTATTTCAACGAAATCAACTCGAGACTGCAAGTAGAACATCCAGTTACTGAGATGGTAACAGGTATCGACCTGGTGAAACAGCAGTTTATCATCGCCGCCGGCGGGAACATCGCCTTTAAACAGCAGGAAATCCGCCAACACGGGTGGGCCATAGAATGCAGGATCAATGCCGAGGATCCGGATGATGACTTCCGGCCTTCGCCGGGAAAGGTTACAAGCTTGGCCCTTCCCGGGGGCATGGGTGTTAGAGTAGACACCCATCTCTATGCCGGTTATGAAATTCCACCGTTTTACGATTCATTGCTGGGAAAGCTGATCGTCTGGGGAACGGACCGCGATGAGGCCATCAAGCGGATGAAAAGAGCTTTAGGAGAGTTTTGCCTTGAAGGGCTCAAAACCACCCTGCCCTTTCATCTGAAAGTTATGGAGAGCAAGGAATTCGTTCAAGGAAATTTCAGCACTTCATTCTTAAAGGAGTTCGATAGGAAAGGAAGGAACACGTGATGGATGAGAAAAAGGAAGAAAAAAGATATTCGATCGACACCACCAGGGAAGTCATTGAAGAAAAGAAGAAGGCCGCAAAAGGTAGAGGAATCACCTTCCGGCCTTATATCGAGGATATGAGGACCCGTCTGGCTAAGGTTGAAGCGAAAAAAGCTAAGATCAAAGAGCCAGCCAGCGAAAAACTTCTTAAGAAGCTGCGTTCCATTGGCAAATGGACTGCTCGAGAAAGAATCGAAAGCTTTTTTGATAAGGATACCTTCCAGGAAATGAGCGTTTTCGCTGAAAGCCAAATTAAAGATATGGGAATGGATAAGTACGCAACTCCGGCTGATGGTGTTGTCTGCGGGTATGGAGAGGTAAACGGTAGGATCGTTTGCGCTTATGCTACCGACTATACTGTCTTAGCAGGTTCCACTGGCGAAGGCCATGCAATAAAAATAAAAAATATCAGCCGGTTAGCCGGGGAGATGAAGGCGCCTATCGTAGCCTTCATCGATTCTGCCGGGGCCAGGTTAAATGAGGCGCAGCCTTGTCTTCGGGCCTATTGTGAAATATTTTGGTTACAAAGTATTTATTCCGGAGTTATTCCCCAGATATCAATCATATGTGGGGGATGCGCCGCCGGTCAGGCCTACAGCCCTTTGTTGACCGATTTTGTTATTATGACCCGAAATGCGGCCAGTATGTGGCTTGGAGGGCCCCGCGCCACGGCAGCGATCACAACGGCGGAGGATATCTCGGGGATTGGTGGAGCCGAGTATCACATGAAATACTGTGGCCAGTGCCATTTTGCGGTGGACGATGATAAAGAAGCGCTAGAGGTTGCGAAAAAGCTTTTAAGCTACCTTCCCTCCAACTGTCATGAGAATCCTCCGTCGATTGACCCAACAGATAACCCCCATCGCCAGGAGGAACGATTACTGGATATTCTGCCCGCGGATCCGAGAAGATCTTATGACATGCACGAGATTATCGAACTGATTGTAGATAATGGGGAGTTTCTGGAAGTTCAGAAGGATTATGCCAAAAATGCAATAGCGGGATTTTGCCGTTTTGATGGGTATTCTTGTGGTCTGCTGGCCGGGAATCCCGCATATATTGCGGGTTGCATGGAACCGGATTCCTGTGATAAGTATACAAGATTTATCACTTTTTGTGATTGTTTCAACATCCCTCTGATTTTTTTATTGGATATGCCTGCCCTTTTAGTGGGCGATGAATGGGAGCGAAGAGGGGCCATTCGGCATGGTACCAAGTTATTGCATACTACCTGCACTACTACGGTACCTCGGGTATCCGTACTGGTTCGGAAATCATATGGTGGCACAACGCCCATTTTCTGTGCCAAACCCTTCTCCACCGATTTTGTATATGTATGGCCCACGGGCGAACTTTGTCCCATGGGGGCTGACGGAGCCGTGGCCATCATATACGACAGCCAGGTCAAAGCCCTGCCGACGAGTGAAGAGCGCCTTGCTTTCGCCGAGAAAAAGAAGAAGGAATATTTTGATCTCTATGTAGATCCTCTCCAGACCGGGACTAACATGCGCTACGATCTATTTGACGACATAATCGATCCGAGATGTACCAGAGAGGTGATTATCAACGCCCTTAAACTGTCTCGAAACAAAACCCCTTTGGTACCTCTGCCCAAGAAGAAACATGGAAATCGGCCAGTCTGAGAAGTTGCCTTGTAAGAGCAGAAACTCTATGAACTAAAAGGGAGCCGGGCTGCGCGGCTCAAATCGAAAGGTCCTTGATAGCCTTCGATCGCTACGAAACAGTTTCTTCCCGAGAAATAGGTCGGTCCAACCAATGAGAAGAGGAGGACTGCCCCATGTTTAACGTTGGCTCATTACTTTCACAAGTAAATTCAAGCAGTAAAAATGTCGATGGAAATAAAACTGCAGTTATATTCAAAGATAAAAAATTTACCTATTACCAGCTCAACTCTTTGAGCAACCGGCTGGCCAATAAATTTCTTGAACTGGGTATTCAAAAAGGGGATCGGATAGCTGCTCTTTTATACAATTGTGCTGAATATTGGGAGGTTTATTTTGCCTGCGCTAAGATAGGCGCCATATTGGTTCCCCTTAACTTCCGCCTTGCCCCGCCCGAACTCGAATTTGCCCTGAAAGATTCAGACCCGAGAATATTGGTCTTTGGTGAGCCATTCCGAAAAATGGTTAGAGAATTAGAACCCAGGCTCTCCGGCGTAAAATATTATTTCCGTTTGCTAGGGGCTGGGGAAACGACGGACCTTTTCACTGAGGACCTTCAGCACTTGGATTACGAGCGCCTTTACGAGGCTAAGGAGAATGAACCAGAGGCGGAAATAAACCTGGAGGATGACCTTTTTATTATGTACACCTCCGGTACGACGGGAAGGCCCAAGGGGGCGGTATGGACTCATAGCAATTCCCTGTGGTTCTCGGTGAGCCAGATTATTTCTCTTAGCTTTAAGGCCGAGGACATCACCTTGCTTTCTGGGCCCATGTATCACGTGGGTTCCCTGCAAGATATGAGTATGCCGACTTTCCATATGGTGGGAACCTGCGTATTACTTCCCAGTCGTGGAGCAAATTCTCTCACCGTACTCCAACTCATGGAGCATGAGCGGGTTACGAAAGCATTGCTTTTTCCCATCATGCTCTACGACATACTCGCTTTGCGGAACCTGAATGAGTACGATCTTTCAAGTCTAAAGACAGTATTTACAGGGGGTGAACCGGTTCCCATCGCAAGCATTCGCCGATTCCAGGAACAGTTCCCCCGGGTGGATTTGGTCCAACTATATGGCCTGACCGAGGGCGGCGGCATAGCCACCGGTTGTTTGCCTGAATATGCTGTTGAAAAGGCGGGGTCAGCAGGGAAACCCATCCTGAATGTAGACCTAAAGATTTCCGACGATGCGGGCACTGCTTTGGAACCCGGGGGAATCGGTGAAGTCCTTGTTAAAAGTCCAGCCGTTTCCAAAGGATATTGGCGGCGGCCGGACGCGAATGCGGAGATTTTTGTGAAAGGATGGTGTCGGACGGGGGATTTAGGAAGGCTTGATAAGGATGGGTTCCTCTATTTAGAGGGGCGGAAGAAAGATATGATCATAAGCGGGGCCGAGAATATTTACCCTGCGGAAATCGAAAATGTGCTTTTTCAACATCCCAAGATTCACGATGCGGCGGTGATTGGGGTCCCCGATGCGCGCTGGGGGGAGGCAGTGGTTGCAGTGATCGTAACAAAACCGGGGGAGTCTATATCTCCAACAGAGGTTATTGAGCATTGTAAGGGGAACTTGGCAGGCTATAAAAAGCCCCGCCATGTAGTGTTCATCGATTCTTTACCGCGTACCCCCTCACAGAAGGTTCAGAAATATATTTTACGGGACCGTTTCAAAAATTTAGGGGAAAGCTGAACGGTTAAGAAAGAGGAAATTCTGGGGCAGGTACATTTCTGAAGCGGTAAGCAAAATAGGCAAGGTAAGTTCTACATTGCAAAATCTGATCGACCAATAGGCTGATAAGGCTATGGGTCACGGAAGGGGGTGATGAGGAGTTACTTCTATGAAAGGGGAAGAGCAAGAAAGGAAAATTTCAAAAAGAAGGAGGTTAGGAAAATGAACAGGAAATCGGGTTTATCCCTTCTGGTAATTTTGGTGACGGTAGTATTTACTTTGGTAGCCTCTGCGCCCTATGGGATGGGTCAGGTGATCAAGTGGAGAGCGGCTTCTGTCTGGACGCCGGCCATGGGTGCACTGGATAAGGGAGCCAAACACTTCGTGGAAGTCGTTAACGAGGTCTGCAAAGGCGAGTTGGAGGTTAAGCATTTCGCCGCAGGGGAGATCGTATCAACCTTTGAAGTTTTTGGGGCCGTGCAAACCGGGACGATCCCGATGGGTTTAGAGACCCCTTTATACTGGGCCGGCAAAAATACCGCTTTTGGAGCCATGGGGTCGCTGGTTGGCGGTCCCAGTCAAATGGATATGATCACTTGGATATATCAGGGTGGGGGCGCGGAGCTGGCCGATGAATTATATGCCAAATTTGGGGCCAAGTATTTCTTCACCGGTGTATTGGGTGCCGAATCCGGGATCCGGGGCCGGAAGGAGTTTAAAAAGATCGATGATTTCAAGGGGGCCAAGATAAGAATGTCCGGTCAACTTCAGGGGCTCGTCCTCAAGGATTTGGGTGTTGCCCATTCGATGCTGGCTGGACAAGAGCTTTATCAGGCTCTGGAGAAAGGGGTGATCGATGCCGCCGAATTCAGCACCCCCGATGTGGATTGGGGCCTGGGCTTTCAGGATATTACAAAGGTATGGAATGTGCCGGCCTGGCATCAGCCAAGCTCAACCGTGGGCGTGATGATTAACAAGAAAACCTGGGATTCACTCTCCAAAGGGCTTCAGGCCAAGATCAAATGGGCAGCTATGGCAAGCACGCTTTGGAGCTCGACCCATTTTAATTCTGAATCCGGGATCTATACGAAAAAGTTCCTGGACAAAGGAGTAAAGGTTTCCAATTTGGATACTGCTTCCCTAGCGGAAATTCAAAAGTTATGTTTTAAGAATATCCTGGTAGAGGCAGAAAAAAACCCCTTGTTCGCCAAGGTTGTACTTTCCATCTATCAGACGATGGCTACTTTGGGATATTTCCGCACGATGGAATTAGGCCTCCTTTCGCGGCCCGTTACCCTTCCAGACTTGGAAACGCTGCGGTTGGCCGCGGCCAAAGAAAAGTAGGTAATCAGCTTTAGATTATACGCCCCCGAAAAAGACAGCCTTTTTCGGGGGATGGAATAGTGGGCTGTGATTCGACCAAACGGGTGTAGTGTAACTGGAGAAGTTGGAAGGCAGGATCGTTTCCTGGTCGTGGGGAAACAGGAAGAGAAGCTGTCTTGACCCGTATTAATTTATAGGCTTTTTAGTAAAGATTAGGAGGGATCAAATAGTGGACATTTTAAGAAGATACATAAAAACGATCGACTCCTTAAGTCGATGGACGGGGAAAATATTTTGTCTGGTCATTATTCCTCTTGTGGGGATTACCATTTATGAGGTGGTCATGAGGAAATTTTTCAACCGTCCGACGATATGGGTATTTGAAATCTCCAATCAACTTTATGGGCTGCATTTTATGATGGGTGCAGCCTATGCCTTACTAATGGGCGCCCATGTTAGCGTAGATGTTTTCTATAGATACTTGTCAGCAAGGGGGAAAGCAATTGTGGATGTCATTGGTTTTTTGGTATTTTTCTTCCCTTTCTGTATTATCATCCTGTGGAAAGGACTTCAGTTTGCCGCCCTCTCGTGGGGCATGTGGGAAACGAGCCCGAGTGCATTTCACCCTGCATTATATCCAATTAAGACAATCATACCCATAACCGCAGGATTATTATTATTGCAGGGATTAGCCGTCTTTCTTAAGAAGGTCCATTTTGCCTTAAGGGGGACTGAAATATGAGCGATTCATTACTCGTGGTTCTTATGTTTGCAGGGGTTTTTTTCGGCCTTTTTATGGGGCATTACATCGCTTTCGTACTTGGAGGGTTGGCGGTTATATTCGGATATATCGGGTGGGGCCCGGAATGCTTTGGTATGTTTACGAACCGAATTTACGCCGCCATGGATGACTATGTTTTAATTGCCGTCCCCCTGTTTTTATTCATGGCGCAGTTCCTGGAACGGTCAGGGGTCACAGATGATCTCTTTGAGGCTCTTAGATACCTCATGGGGCCCATTCCTGGCGGGATTGCGTTAGCGGTGATTATTGTTTCTACAATCTTTGCAGCATGCACCGGGATCGTAGGAGCATCGGTAGTTACGATGTCGCTGCTAGCTCTGCCAATCCTTTTAAAATATAAATATTCAAAAGAGCTTAGCACTGGTGTCATTGCGGCGGGCGGAACTTTGGGAATTCTCATCCCCCCCAGCATAATGTTAGTCGTTTTCGCGAGCCAAACGGGAGTAACCGTCGGCAATTTATATGCCGCGGCGTTTATTCCGGGGTTTATACTATCTAGTTTGTATTTTATTTATACCATAATCAAGTGCGTAAAAAATCCGGAGCACGGTCCTCCGATGTCCAAAGAAGAAAGGAGAAACGTTCCGACTTCAAAGATTTTAATGATGTGCGCGAAATCCTTAATCCCACCGATGTTGCTCATTTTGGGGGTTTTGGGCTCTATCTTTACTGGGTTTGCCACGGCAACCGAATCAGCTGCCATCGGGTGCTTTTGCGCCGCCTTGTTAGTCTTGATATATGGGAAATTTACCTTGAAAAGCCTGTATGAGGCTACGCTGATGACTCTAAAGGCTACTTCCATGGTGTTCATTATTTTAGTGGGAGCCACCTGTTTTACGGGCGTCTTTCTATCGATGGGTGGGTCGGATGTGGTAACGAGTTTTATTTTATCCCTTGACCTGGGCAAGTGGGGAACGTTTGCAGTAATGATGGTCATTCTTCTTATTTTAGGATGTTTCATCGATTGGCTGGCCATTGTGCTTATTTGTTTCCCGATTTTTTTGCCCTTAGCGGACAAATTTGGTTTTGATAAGCTCTGGTTCCTGATCATCATGGCGATTAACCTACAAGCCTCTTTTTTAACGCCGCCATTCGGATATGCTTTATTCTATCTAGTCGGGACTGCCCCGCCGGGAGTACAAACGATCCATATTTACAGGGGAGTCGTTCCCTTTATTATCCTTGTTTGTTTGGGGATTCTTATATGTACGGTTTTTCCGCAAACCGTTTTATATCTGCCCTCGCTCTTGGTAAGGTGAATTAGATCAGGATCCTCTCCCAATTGGATGATGGGCAAGCACGTGGATGGTTTCAAAATGCTCATTCATTTTAGGACCGCCCTTTGAAAAAGTATCTCCCAGTCTGTGCTCTTGTATTGGTTCAAGAGTCCCATGGCGAATCCATGCAAAGAAGAGGATAAGTGTTAGGCAAGGATTAATTCCCAAACCGGCTTGTTTATTTGAGGTGAGAGGAAAAGGGGGTAATTTCAATGATGCCGAATTTTAATGTGCAAAACAAAAAGGTAGAATCGCTTCTTCAAAAGGCAAGCCAATTCACCGTAGGGGATATTTTGAGAAAGAATGCTCGCACCAAGCCAGACCATCTGGCAGTGGCCTTGGGGGAGAGGCAGTTGACCTTCGCCCAGCTGAATCAGGAAGTCAATAGATTGGCCAATAGCTTCTCGAACCTTGGAATCGAGCGGGGTGACCGGGTGGCTATCCTTTCCGAGAACCGGATGGAATATTGCCAGGTCATTTATGCCGCAGCCAAACTGGGAGTCATTGTCCCGGCGCTTAACTGGCGATTCTCAGAGGGGGAACTGAAGGAAAGCATCTTACTCACCACCCCTGAAACGATCCTGGTTTCTGCGGAACACCTCGGCAAGTTGCGGGCCCTTTTTTCAGGCCTGCCTTTTGTGAAAAGGATTATTTTATTGGATAAGGATGAGGATAAATCGCGGTTGCCCCAGATTTCCACTCATAGATACGAAGATCTAATTTCAACCGGAAGTCCTGAAGAGGTTCAAAAAGAAGTGACGATGGAGGATGGGTTGATCATTCTTTACACCAGCGGGACAACGGGGGTCCCCAAAGGGGCCATTATCTCCCATCGGGCCATGATCGCCAGGAGTCTATTTTTTGGGATTACCTTTGGGCTGGCAGAGGAGGACGGTTTTGTTGCCTGGGCCCCCATGTTTCATATGGCCTCAACGGATCAGATGATTGCCACTCACGCACTTGGCGGGAAGGTTATTATCATGCGCCGATATGATCCTTGCGAAATGGCATCGTTATTGGAAAAGGAACGCCTGGGCTGGCTGATTATGATGCCGGGGGCGATCGAACCCTTGATTGCTGAGTTGCGGACGAGACCCATAAAAATTAAGGGCCTAAAGGCGGTGGGCGCCATGGCCGACTTGGTTCCTCCCGCCCAAATTTCAGAATTAACCTCTATCCTTGGGGCGCCGTATGTAAATACTTTTGGGTCTACCGAAACCGGGCTGCCGCCCGCGACGGGGAGTCTAATTCCTATGGGGAGTACTACATTCAGTTTATCCAAGAAGGAGTCTTCTCTGTGTGAAATCAGGCTGGTGGATGAAAACGATAACGAAGTACCCGTTGGAGACCCGGGGGAACTAATCATTCGGGGGCCGACCTTATTTAGCGGATACTGGAACAACCCGGAAACCAATAAAAAGGATTTTAAGGATGGCTGGTTTCATACGGGGGATGTCTTCCAGCGGAATCCTGACGGTTCCTTGGACTTTGTGGATCGCCGGAAGTATATGATCAAGAGTGGTGGGGAAAACATCTATCCGGCGGAAATTGAACGCGTATTGATGAGCTATCCCGGGGTGCAGGAAGCGGTTGTGATCCGGATAAAAGACCCGCAATGGGGGGAGGTACCCAAAGCCTATATAGCCAGCGAGAAAAAGATCGATCAGGCGAAATTGGCAGATTTCTGCCGCAGGCATCTGGCCCGCTATAAGATTCCCAAGTCGATAAAATGTGTTTCTTTAGACCAATTCCCGCGAAGCACTACGGGAAAGATTCTTCGTTCGGAGGTGGAGAAGTGGGCTTAACACCGGAAAGGGAAGAAATCCGGTGAGATCATCCCGGCAGGAGAACTGAAATGGTTAAATGGAAGGAAATGGGTGAGGAATTGGTTCGGTTTATCCGTCCGGCGACTTTTCCGGGCGCAGTGAAATTTGTCGACGATTTAACTCATGTCCCGGATAAGACTTGCAAAGCCAAACTATGAAAATTGTTCTCGGGATGAGGAATTGGCGAGTCATTCCAGACCTAAAAGCCAGGATCTTCAATGCTTTTTGGGCCCTCCTGCCGCTATACTAATCAGAGTTTTCCAATCACGCTTAATCATCCCAGAAAGGAGAAATGAATATGAATTTTGACAATATTATCTTCCAACAATCGCAAGGCATCGCCCAAATTAAACTTAACCGGCCCAAAATCTTTAATGCCCTAGATTTCGGTCTTTGTAATGATTTGGTTAAGGCCCTGGAAATTTGTTCCGAGAGTGAAGATACGAGGGTTGTGGTGATTACCGGAGAAGGCAAGGCTTTCTGTGCGGGGGGAGATCTGAGGGTTTTCGGGGAATATCTGGATACCAACCCATCGGAAGTATTCAGGCAGCTGATTAAAATATTCAACGTGGTGATTATGGGGATTCGGGCCATGCCCAAACCTGTCCTGGCGGTGATCAATGGAGCCGTTGGAGGTGGAGGGGCCAGTCTTGCTGCTGCCTGTGATCTGAGGATTGCGGCTTCCTCGGCAATCTTCCGGCAGGCTTATACCAGCATTGGCTTGGTTCCCGATGGGGCTTGGACGCTCATGATCCCCATTCTGATCGGCTTTGGAAAAGCGACAGAATTGGTTCTTCTCGACCCGGTGATCAATGCCCAAAAGGCTTTGGAATTCGGATTGGTAAACATGGTCGTGGAAGATGCCAAGCTTGAGGGGGTATCTAATGAGATCGCTTCGAAGCTTGCCGCGGGTGCCACAAAATCGTTTGCCATTAGCAAAGAAAATCTGAACCATGCCATGTTCGGCCTATTAGAGCGCCAGCTCGAGCTGGAACGCTCAGGGATGATAAGGGCTTCAAAGACCTCCGATTACCGGGAAGGGTTGAGAGCTTTTTTTACCAAAAGTCAGCCCAAGTTTTCCGGGAAATGATATGAAGCAGGAGAGATGAGGGCTAAATCTCCTAAAGAGCCTTTCAGCGATACCCAGGAGAGGAATTGTGGAATTTCAGACAATCCATTTCGAGATAAGAACCGGAAGAATCGGTATTATTACGCTGAATCGTCCAGAAAAGCGTAATGCCATATCCATTCAGATGCGGCGGGAAATATCGGCATGTTTGAAAAAATGGTGGGATTCTCAGGAAGTCGGTATTCTGATCTTTACCGGATCCGGGAATGCATTCAGTGCCGGATTTGATTTGGAGGAGTTCAATCAACCTGCCTTGTATGGTGAACTTTACGAAACTTCTTCTACTTATCATAGGGACATCTGGTATTTTCCAAAGCCTACCATCGCCGCAGTGAATGGCCCTGCTATGGCTGGTGGCTTTGACTTAATTCAGCTCTGTGATTTAAGAATCTGTTCCCAGAAGGCCTCCTTTGCGCATCCAGAAATCAAGTTTGGAATACCGCCCCTCTTCACTCCGCTGCGATGGATCGTTGGAAATGCCCTAGCCCGAGATCTCTGTCTTACGGGTCGGATAATCGATGCTAAAGAAGCACATCGCGTCGGCCTGGTAAGTGAAATTGTGGAAGGGGATAGATTATTAGAAAGAGCAGTGCAGATTGCGGCGGGAATCATGGAGGCGCCCCTATCGGTCCTGCAATTTACGAAATCCTATCTTGTGGGTAATGTCAATCGAGGCTTCGAAGAATCATTCTGCATTGAGCATGACAAGGTTTTTCAGGGTTATCTCCTGAAAAAAGCATCGGAATCGCTTAAACCGAAGTAATCAGCCCTCCTTTAAGAGGAACGTCAGAATATTTTCCATTTAAAAAGAAAAGAGCTTTTCTTTTTGGGACTAGGTTTTCGGGTTGAGAATTAAAACGTTTAGGAGGTAAAGAATGTTTAAAACGAAAATTACAGAAATGCTCGGCATCAAATATCCTATTGTTGTCGGGACCATGATGCACCTTTCCCGGGCGGAGATGGTGGCGGCCGCATCCAATTCCGGGGCTCTTGGCGTCATGGCCTCGGCCATCTTTCGGACGAAAGAGGAATTTCGGCAGGAAGTGAAGAAGCTCAAAGGAATGACCGACAAACCATTTGCCATTAATTTAAATCTATTCCCGGCCATGCGGCCCATCGACAATAGAGAATACTTGGAAGTTATCTTCGATGAAGGGATCAAGATCGTAGAGACTTCGGGTCATAAAGCTCCCGAAGAGTTTGCCAAAGATTTAAAGGATCATGGCATCCGGCTGGTTCATAAATGTGTGGGCGTTCGCTATGCCCTGAAGGCCCAGTCTATCGGGGCGGATGCCGTAACCGTAGTAGGATACGAAAATGGCGGAGCGACTGGGGGCCTGGATATTACCACCCTTTGCCTTGTCCCTCGAGTCGTAGATTCCCTGAACATCCCGGTCATCGGTGGCGGAGGGGTGGCGGACGGGCGGGGATTTTTGGCCGTTTTGGCTCTGGGGGCGCAAGGAGTGATCATGGGTACCTCTTTGCTGGTTGCCGAAGAATGCCCGATTCATCCTAACTTGAAAGCAGCATTCATTAAGGCCTGTGAATTGGACACGATGGTAGTCATGCGTTCCGTAGGGGGTTCCCACCGAGCCTGGATCAATGGGGCCGCGCGGAAGATGGATGAACTCGAAAAGCGAGGGGCAGAGCTTTCGGAAATTCTGAAAGTGGCCTCGGGGGCAAACACCTTTAAGATGTCCGAGGAGGGAGACCTGGATGTAGGTATTATTTCATGCGGACAGGGAGTGGGGTTGGTAAAGAAAGTTATGCCCATGAAAGACATTATCGAAGGAATTGTCTACCAGGCAGAAGATTTGAGAAAAAGGCTACAGGTCCTTTGATGGCCCCTAAAGAAAAAATCAATTTTGAAGGGATCTTCTTGAAAGGGATTCTGGAAACTGCAAGGGGGAAAAGTATGAATTTAGAAAAGGATTTGTTAACTGTAGGCTTGAATAGATTTTGCGTCCAGCGAGGCTGCGATCTCTTCGGAGTGTCCGATTTAACGCCTGCTCGCGATTACCTAGCATTCCAAGGGAACCCTTTGGTAATGAAATTTCCTCGGGCGATTTCTATTGGAATGCAACTTAATTATGATATTGTTAAGCAGCATACCCCGTGTGAGACACGTCAGGAGAGCTTATATTGGTATCATTGTTACGATGTAGTCAACCCAATGCTTAATTTCTTAGCATATGATGCAGCCCGATGGCTAACGGATCGAAACTTCAGGGCGCTACCTGTTCCAGCCTCAACTCCCTACAATATGGAGAAGCTTGAGGGGATTTTTTCCCATAAGCTGGCAGCACACTTGGGGGGAGTAGGATGGATTGGCAAGAGTTGTTTACTCATAACCGAAAAATTCGGACCCAGAGTTCGCCTTGTTTCTGTGCTGACTGATGCCCCCCTTGAAACGGGGTCCATGTTAGACAAAAAATGTGGTAGCTGCCAGGCGTGTATAGAGGCTTGCCCAGTAGGTGCATTTACCGGGATGGAATTCCAGGCTACAGCTAGTCGTGAAGCTCGTTTTGATGCTCGCAAATGTAGCGAATACCGAAATAATCATGCTTGTGGTCGCTGTGTGTCATCGTGCCCCATTGGAATAAGAAAGCTATGAAAGGCTTCGATTCTGGAAGATATTGTGATAGAAAGAACGCGACAAGATCGTCCTGCTGATTCAGGCGACGGGAAAGCCGGTTATCGCCTCGGTGAACGGGGTCGCCGCCGGGGGGGGCTGCAACTTGGCCCTCGCCTGTGATCTGCGCATCGCCAGCGATCGGGCCCGATTCGGGGAGGTCTTCGTGCGCCGGGGGA
>Ga0315274_10004150_pt1 | contig 21359 bp, 10 predicted proteins | sample YL17G02_20_MG_FD_203700 | JGI IMG/M metagenome (GOLD analysis project Ga0315274, IMG submission 203700) | Sediment microbial communities from Yellowstone Lake, YNP, Wyoming, USA - YL17G02_20 | ecosystem: Environmental > Aquatic > Freshwater > Lake > Sediment | place: USA: Wyoming | collected...
AACAATGTAGGCAAACGAGACGAACACCTGGCTCTCACCTGCTTGAACGCCTTCAGCAGCGGATGCAACGGAAACTGTTGCCAAAACGCCCCACACCCCCATTCCAATCTTACGAGCGATCAATGGTCGCCCTCCGCTTTTTCCGTCGGCGAGCCGCTCTTCGGCTGCGGGCTACTCTTGAACATCTTGAGCATCCGGTCGGTGATCATAAAGCCGCCAATAACATTGGAAAACGCGGCTGCTACGGCAATCACGCCCAGCACTTTGGCAAGCGCTCCGTATGGTTGCCCTGGTTCGTAGCGCTGCCCGGCGATGATAATGGCTCCGACAACCGAGATGGCTGAGATGGCATTGGTCAACGACATCAGAGGCGTGTGCAACAGGTGCGAGACTCGGCGGATTACCTCCATTCCCAGGAACGTCGCCAATATGAAAACGTAAAGGTCTGTCGCCATGTTATTTGGTCTCTCCTTGTGTTGGAGTGGTAATTGGAGATGGCTCGAGTCCCAACATCTCGCGCAGTCTGGGGTGAACAACCTCGCCTCCCTGCGCGACCAGTGTCTCACGTGTAATTTCGTCATCCAAATTGAGTTGCAGCCTGCCGTCTTTCAACAGGTGTTTGAGGAAGGCTGCCACGTTGCGGGCGAACATCTGACTGGCGTGGAAGGGGACGGTCGCGGGCAGGTTTAACGGTCCCATAATGGTGACTCCGCCCGATTGGACAGTCTCACCCGCGCGGGTTAATTCGCAATTCCCTCCGCGTTCAGCGGCGATGTCCACGATGACCGCCCCGGGGCTCATCCCCTTGACCATATCAGCGGTGATGAGAATCGGAGCCTTCCTGCCCGGGACGGCGGCGGTGGTTATTACGACGTCGTTCTCAGCTACCACCTTCGCCATCATTTCCCGTTGTTTGCGGTAGAACTCCTCCCCCATCGCCTGCGCGTAACCCCCCCTGGCTTCGGCGGAACCTGATTCTATCGGCAGCTCAACAAACCGCGCACCCAGGCTCTGAACCTGCTCCTTCACCGCCGGGCGCACGTCATAGCCGGATACAACCGCTCCGAGCCGTCGCGCTGTGGCAATAGCTTGCAACCCGGCAACCCCCGCGCCAATGATGAACACCTTCGCCGGGGTAAGCGTCCCGGCGGCGGTCATCAGCATCGGAAACATTCGGGGGAGACTATCGGCAGCGAGTAGCACCGCCTTGTAACCGGCAATGGTCGCCATTGACGAGAGCACATCCATTGATTGGGCGCGGGTGATGCGCGGCATTAACTCCAGTGAGAACAAAGTCGCGCCGGTGGAGGCGAATTTCTGCGCTGTCCGCCAGCCGACGGATTCCGAGAGTGGTTCCGTCATCCCGACGACGGTCTGGCCTTTGCGGAGGAGCGACAGGTCGGACTCGCCTTGTGTTCGGTTTGCGCCGTAAGTGCGGACTTGAGCGATTAATTCCGCCTGCGCGAACACGGCGTTTCGGTCATTCAGCACAGTCGCTCCGGCAGCGCGGTATTTGTCATCGGAGAAACCGGCTGCTGCTCCGGCGCCTGATTCCACCACGATTTGGTTGCTTGCTTTAATGAGGGTGGCGGCGGTCTCGGGCACTACCGCCACGAGCCGTTCGCCGGGATATGTTTCGCGCAAAACGCCGATTATCATTCTAAACTTTTGTGATGTGGGTTCTCGTAGCCGATTAATTTGGTTACTGCTTTTAAAAACAGTTGAATATAATACGAGGAGAATCAAAAGACGAAGCATTGGGAATAGGAATAATCGGTTCTTCGCTATTTTAACGTGGTTAGTCGAGTTTTAATGGGGGGATATTCTCTTAAGGCATTTATTAATTTCTGTCTCATCCCTTCATTTCATTGTCCCTCCCCATCCCGACATCGTATATTAAAGCAAGTTATCCGCCGGCTGGTGGATTGTGACTTGCTACTTGTAAACCGGCAACTGTCAACCGACAACTAAAAGATGCCCGACGAAATTCAAACATTTAACCAGATCTCCCCCGCTGCGCTTCGCCCCGGCAGTGTTGAGGAAGCCCGGGCGCAGGGGCTTACCAACGAGGAATACGCCCGCATCTGCGGCATCCTGCACCGGAAGCCCAACATCACCGAATTGGCAATCTATGCCGTAATGTGGTCGGAGCACTGCTCTTATAAGAGCTCCATCCTGGAACTGAAGACCCTGCCCCGTTCCGGCGGGCGGCTGTTGGTGGATGCCGGCGCCGAAAACGCCGGGCTGGTGGACATCGGCGACGGCTGGGCGGTGGCGTTTAAGATTGAGAGCCACAACCACCCGTCGGCGGTGGAGCCGTTCCAGGGGGCAGCGACTGGCGTCGGCGGCATCCTGCGCGATGTGTTCACGATGGGGGCGCGACCGCTGGCGGTGCTGGACAGCCTGCGTTTCGGACCGCTGGACGATGCGCGCAACCGGTTCCTGTTTGACGGCGTGGTGCGCGGCATCGGGCATTACGGCAACTGCTTCGGCGTGCCGACCGTCGCCGGCGAAGTCTGCTTTGACCCTGCCTATTCCGACAATCCACTGGTCAATGTAATGGCAGTAGGGGTGGTTCGTCACGACCAGGTCTGCCGCGCCAAAGCCGCCGGAATTGGCAATCCGGTCTTCTATGTCGGTTCCCGCACCGGACGGGACGGCATCCACGGCGCAACTTTCGCATCCGAGGAACTATCTGCTGACAACGAGGCAAAACGTCCGGCGGTGCAGGTGGGGGATCCATTCGCCGAGAAACTGCTGCTTGAAGCCACTCTGGAATTGGCTCAGACCGACGCGCTGGTAGCTATCCAGGATATGGGCGCGGCGGGGTTGACCTGCTCCTCCAGTGAGATGTCCGCTGGCGGAAGCGTCGGGATGGAAATCAATCTTGACCTGGTGCCGCTGCGCGAAGCCGATATGGAGCCGTGGGAGATTATGCTCTCCGAGTCGCAGGAGCGGATGCTGCTCGTTGCGAAACGAGGCGATGAAGATAGGGTCAAAGAGATATTCCATAAGTGGGACTTGCAGGCGGTGGAAGTCGGGCGAGTGACGGATGACGGGCTGCTGCGTATCACCCATCGCGGCATTATCGTGGCTGAAGTCCCCGCGGTGACTTTAGTATTGGGAGGAGAGGCGCCACAGTATCGCCGCGAAGCCGTCCGACCCGCCGAACTGGGTGCATTGGAGGCGTTTGATTTTGACAAGTTAACCGAAACAGCATCGCCGGGTGAAATACTGCTTCAACTTTTGAGCGATCCCGAAATTGCCTCCAAGCGTTGGGTTTACGAGCAATATGATCAGTCGGTGCGCACTAACAGCGCCGTCCAACCGGGCTATGGCGATGCCGCAGTCGTCCGGGTGGAGGGGACGATGAAAGGGTTGGCGGTCAAGACCGACGGCAACGGTCGCTGGGTCAGCCTGAACCCCCGCCGGGGCGCGGCGTTGATGGTGTTGGAAGCGGCGCGCAATGTCGCCTGCGTCGGCGCCAAACCGGTCGCCATCACAAACTGTTTGAACTTTGGCCATCCTTACAAGCCGGAAGTCTTTTATTTCTTCCGCGAATCGGTCGCCGGGATGGGAGAAGCCTGTCGGAGATTGGGAACACCAGTCACCGGCGGCAATGTGTCGTTTTATAATGAGACGATGGGGCAAGCCGGGCTGCCGACGCCGGTCATCGGGATGTTGGGGGTGATGGAGGATGTCTCGCGCTTTATCACGGCATCGTTCAAGGCGGCTGGTGATGCTGTCTATCTGTTGGGGAAGCCCACCGACAATGGACTTGGTGGCAGCTCGTATTTGAAAGTTCGGCACAATAAGATTGCCGGTGGCATTCCGGAGCCGGATTACGAAGCGGAACAGAGCCTGATGGACCTGCTCGCGGATCTGGCTGAGACACGCGCCGTCCGTTCAGCGCACGATGTGTCCGACGGCGGATTGGGAGTCTGTCTCGCAGAATGCTGTCTGATGGACGATCACAAGCCGATGGGAGTGACGATAGATAACCTACCCAACGACATAAGCTATCAGCACGGGGCTGGGACGCCAATGACTATTGTCGCTGAGCTTTTCGGTGAATCCCCCGGGCGGGTGGTAGTATCGGTGTCACTGGAGAAGGTGGCGCTGTTTGAATGCCTGACGGCGCTGCGTCAGGTGCCTTACCGGCGCATCGGAACCACCGGCGGCGATCGGCTTTTATGGAATGGCGTTCTTGAGATGATGCTGAACACTATGATGACGACCTATTATGGCGCGATTCCGACTTTGATGGGGAAGGCATAAGTTAGTATCAAGTGACAAGTTGCAAGTAATCCGCCAGCCGGCGGATTACCTGATACTCACCTGGCGTTTGCTTATCTCGTTCCCAATCATTAAATTTCTGTGTCAATAAATAGTATTCAGCAGGTGAATTGCGCCCGTAGCTCAATTGGATAGAGCACAAGCCTCCGGAGCTTGGGGTCGGGGGTTCAAATCCCTCCGGGCGTACGACAATGATTTTAGATTTTGGATTTTGGATTTGGGATTGGCGATGATGATTGGAAAAAGAGGGGCACGCCGGATGGCGTGCCCTTATCATTATCCTTGAGTGTCTCAGACCGGCTCGCCGAACTTATTGCAATGCAGGATGCGGCGCACGATCTTGCCGGAACGGGCGATCCTACTGGGCAATTTTGTCACTGAACGCGATATAAGAATCGCGACCGAATATTAGCTTACCATTATTTTCCCCGATGGGCCAATATCCGATTTTCGGTGTCCCCGGGAGACTCCAGACCCGGGCGTTTGCTATGATTGCTTTCTCCTCTAATACAACTTGGTAATTTCGAGTTGGATCAAAGTTCACCGCCCATTGGATCTTGGAACGAATTAATCGTTCGCCTCTTTTTCCATCAAGCACAATCGATTCAGTCCCAATGGGAGGAATTCTATTCCCATCTTCTCGCAAAATGACTTCAATATTAAGCGGATTCCCAAAGGAATTGAGATTGAAATCCTCCGCTCCAAACTGGACCTTTTTAAGCGTTACAACGTGGGTCGCAGCCTTTTTGGGGTGTGCTGGATCAATCGCGCGCTTGACCTGTCTTGATTGATCATGAGAGCAACCAACGAAAAGTGCCGCAAGAATTGCGATACTAGTGATGCGGATACTAGCAGTCACTTGAACTCCCTCCTTAATAGGACTCAGGCTTCTCGATCCCATTCATAAGCAGTTTCGGTCGTTACAGAAAACTGCGCTACTGTGTATTGCCGGTATCCGGTTCAGTGGCGGTGGTATCCCCACGTCCCAACGCGGACAGCGTCGGAATGTCGCTGATATCCTTCCCCAAGAACTGCAGTTCAAATTTCGCGCCGGCAATCAGCCCGGAATCGGCGACGCCCGCGAAACCAGTCAGGAAGCGGTTCAATTCAAGACGCGCCTGCTCTAAATCCTTCACGTGGTTGGCGTAGATGTAGCCGATCATAAACTGGGAGTTCGCCCCCTGCCGCGACTTGGGGAATTGCTCCGCAATCTGACGGTAAACCTTGATCGCTTCAGTGTATTTTTCTTCCTGTTGGAGCTGTTGGGCGCCGGCGAACAATTCGTCGGCTTTCTTCGTTTTTTCCCCCTTCGCGCAACCGGCAACCGAGCCAACCAAAGCGGCGAGAGTCAGGGCGGCAATGATTCCCATCGGAAAGAGGTAAAACTGCGTTCGGCGGCAGGATAAATGACAGACCATAGTTTGTTGTTATTGTTTAACGGGCGCTGTTAATTGGATGAATTAATTTACTGCTTGCGGGCTGCTTCCGCAATACCGGCACATCACCGGAGGTAGTGAATCGGAACGATGCCAACTGTATGGTTCAACCGCAGCCGGCAGAGATAAGTTCCCGCCGGTATCTGCAGCGCCGCAGCGTCTATGAGGACAACCATTTGACCGGCACCTGCCGCACCCTGGTAAAGTCGCGATACCATCCGTCCCGATGGATCCAGCAGCTCCATTGTCAGGGAATTGGCAGCATAGGGTAACGCCAACTTAATCAGGACCGCGCTGTTGAACGGGTTGGGATAAGCGGTGAAGCTGATTACCTGCGGCAGCAGCGTTTTGGGTAGAGGCGGCGCGCGGTAGGGTTCATCTTCCGGGCGGACGCCGGTGCGGTTGAAACCTCCCTTGTAGGTAGGCCACCAATCCCAGTTTACCCGCCCGGGCGTCTCCCACACCATCACTTTACGGTCGGTGGTGACAGCGATCAAATCCAGCCTGCCATCGCGGTTCAGATCCCAGACCGTCGGGGGACCGGCGAAAGCTCCTGATTCCAATTCCAATGGGAAACCATCCACCATCCGGGCGTGGTCGTCCCAGGCGCCTATCCAACCAGTTCCGCCTTCCGCCGGGCTCAGCGCAGCGACTATGTCATTCACCCCATCGCCCGATACATCGGCGATGACCGGTGTTCCGACTACTGACGGAGCCCCGGTATTGATGGGGAAGGAATCCAGCGGTTCGCCATTGGAGTTCCAGGCATAAATCTGCGCGCCCTGGTCGGGGTCAAAGGAGCCGAATATAATCTCCGGTAGCCGGTTGCCGCCGATGTCAGCGACCAGCGGGCTACCGTCGGGATGTCCAGCGCGAGTCGGCAACGGGAACCGGTTTAATAACTGCCCGGAATGATTCCAGGCGAAGATGCCGCTATTGCCGTGGTCCCGTTCGGCCGCCCAAACCAGGATCTCCAAGCGTCCGTCGCCATCCAAATCCGCCAGCGTCGGCGCTCCACCCACAGATTCCAAATTGCCCGCCGGGAAGCCGTCCACTTGCAGTCCATTCTGATGCCAGACCAATATCTGCGCTGGCTCGTCTTCCGTTGCGGCATTGCTGGTGACTATCTCGCATTGCCCATCATAATCAATGTCGCCGACCGATGGGGAGGATGTTGAACCGCGCGGGTAATGGATCGGCCATTCAGCAAATGGCTCACCCGTGCTGGAGTAGATATGCAACACCGCCTCAGCATCCGCGCTGTCAGGATCCAGGGAATAGCTGTGGAAGATGATATCTACTAGACTGTCGCCGTCCAAATCCAAGGTTACTGGTATGCCGGCATAGCGGGCGCGACCATAGTCCACCGGGAATTGCTGTGGTTCACGTCCCGATTCCGTGACTACGTGCAGATAGCCGATGTCGGTGGTATAGACGAGGTCGGGCTGGTTGTCGCCGTCCACATCGCCAATGGCGACAGTCGCCGGATGGCTGGGGCGTTCCCACGCCCGACGGCGGTCGCCCTGATATGGCGCCAGCGGCGACCCGGGATAGTTGGCTCCGTCATGCTGGTATATGTAGAGCGCTCCTTCGGTGGTCAGGAACGAAAGCTCCCAATCGGAATTCGCGTCCAGATCCAAAACCGCCGCGGTCCGCCACCAGAGATTGACCTCCCCGTCCATTTCTTTGGGCCAACCGAAGAGCGGGTGCAATTCGGCTTGAGCGGTGGAAGTAGAGACTATAATGGTGAGAAGCAATGCGACCAGGGCGGCATTAGGATAAACAGCGCGCCGTTGGTATACAAAGGTAGTCATATCAGCGGGTAAGTGTAATCAAACGCTGTTGCCGGGCATCGGTAGCTACCACCCGCACGATATAGACACCACTGGGGGCTGAGGCTCCATCGGTTCTGCCATTCCATAAAAATCGGTGTTCGCCGACAGCGAGTGAGGGGTAAATCTCCTGAAAGCAAGTCCGACCCAGGAGGTCGGTCACGGTCATCACCACATCTCCGCGCGCGGCGAGCCGCACCGGCAGCACAACTACGCTGTTAAACGGATTGGGATAGGCGGGAGCCAACACGAGATTTTGTGGCAACTCTGGCATGTCATCCGAAACCGTTCTTACCGTGTCACCGATGTAATTACCAGCGAAACAATAGACGGTGCCGTTGGCCATCACCCCGATGGCGTCCATATAGCCGTTGCCGTCCACGTCAGGTGTTCCGACCGCCATGTCAAAACTGTGTCCGTCGCCCGGATTGCTGTAGGTCCACAGACTGTGACCATCGACGCCGGACAGGCAGAACATCCGCCCTTCAACTGTCCCCATCAGGAAATCGTCAATACCGTCATGGTTAAGGTCGGACATCCTCGCCAGTGACCGCACTTCAGTTCCCGCAATGACTGGTTCATACCACGCCAATTCCTGCGTTGCGCCGTCAATACACCAGGCGAATCGCTCGGCATCGCCAACAACAAAGTCGGGACTGCCGTTGCCGTTGACATCATTAAGGGCGATACACTTGGTCAAATATCGGACATTGAAGTCGGGCTCGCCGGCGGGTAGGTGCCAAATAAGCTCGCCGTTGGAGCCGTTCACCATACTGATGCCGTGCATATGCGTAACCACCACCAGATCCTGACTGCCGTCGCCGTTGACGTCTTCAATAACGGCAATATCGCGCCGGTCACCTTCAATGGTGATTTCCCAGACCGAACGGCCGCGACGACCATCCATGCAAATTAATTTTCCATCATCGCAAAGGGTGATGAGGTCGGGCAGTCCATCGCCGGTGACATCGCGGATAACCTTCACCCAGCGCGGCGCGGCGTCAAGCTCGTGCACCCACTGCATGTCCCCATCACTTCCTTCCAGCATGAACAGGGCATTGGTATTGCGAGCGCCGTCCACCGCAGCCACTGCCGCGTATATATCAGTGACGCCATCGCCGTCAAGGTCCGATGTGCCGCCGACTGCGCGGATGCGCCCGCCTCCCCAACGGTGACCGTGCGTATCAAACTGCCATAGCCGTTCACCGTTCAGACCGGACAGCGCCACGACCGACATCGCGTCTCCTTCCAGACCGACGACAATGTCGTTGATACCGTCGGTATTCCAGTCGTCGCCCCAGGATAAGCCGTCCTTTCCCCAGACGAGGCCGCTGCGCCAGGGATTCGTGCCGGTGTTGTAACTCCAAATCGGCAGCGCTATGATACTCGAGGCAGCGTGATAGGCGCGAATTTGGTGATCGTTGGTGGCGATAACGATATCAGCCAGTCCGTCGCCGGTGATATCTTCCATTCCGATTACACCACGAACACGGGGTGCGACACCGCCCTGGTCGCCAAGCTGCATTTTCCACAGAACATGTCCGCCGCCGTAATCATCCCATGTACCGCGCCCCGTGAGACTGACAATGATTTCCGGCGAATTCGGATCGTCGCTCACGATAGTCAGCGTGCCGCGTATGATACCCTCCCGGGTGGGCTTGAAATAGATGGGAATCTGGATCAAACCCGGTTTATCCATGATATAGGGGAATTCATAAATACCAGCTGTAAACTGGGCATCGCTGAAGTCCAACCGTTGTAAGGTGAGCGTTTCGCCGCCGCTGTTCTCAACCTCGAGGTAGCGCAGGTTGGAGCTGCGAACATATTCCCCCGCGCGGGTATTTCCGAAGTCAAGACTGCGGTTCTGAACTGAAATCTGCCGCCCGGCGCCCACCCCTTTTCCCCTCAGATTGAGATAGTTGGTCACACGGTCAAGGTCATACATAATCGCGAAAAATATATGCGCTGAGTCCAGATATGCCGGCTGGAAATGAATCTGCAGACGCACGGAATCGCCGGGCGCAATCTCGTCAAAAGGGATCCAGACGTGGGGCACGAAAATGTCGTCGTTGCCGTCTTGCGCTTCAAACGCCAAACGGTGGGCGGTGCGTAGTCCGTCGTTATAAATCCAAACTGACCAAGTCTCCAATTCGTTAATCACCACTGAGCCGTAGTTATGATACAATTCCGAGAAGCGGATGCCGCCGGCGTCGTCCCGCACCGTCATTTTGTAGAGGTTATCATAACCTGGTTTGTCGCCATCATCCAACAGCCACAAGTATTGTCCGTCGGAAGCCAGTCCGGATGGATTGACGCCGGGCGTTTCAAAGGTGTCCACCAGCCGACCGGTGGCAGGATTAATTACGCGGATTTCATGAGTGATGCGGTCGGCGACATACAAAAGTCCGTCGTGGAGCGCCATATCCCGGCAATGCCGGCCGAGGAAGGGGGTGGAGTTCAGAACGCGCCCCTTTTCATCCATCTGAAATAGCGTCCGCGCCGGATTGAAGTAAGAGCTGCTCCAGAGGATCCCGTTATCTCCTGCCAAGCCGCACATATTACCGTAAGGGTTGGGGATGTAACGCTGTGAGCCGTCCGGGGCAATGAGGATGGTGGAATCACTGTTCGGTGATAGATAAGCCAGGGCGTCGTCAAACCAGTCCAAGCCAAAGCAGTCGGCAACCGGCGCCGACACAGTGTCCACTACCGCGCCGCGGTCGGCGTCAAATATCTGGAGGTAGCCACCGTTGTCGCCAATTCCCCCAAGCCACAGCCGATCGCCGTCCCACGCCAACCCGCTGCAGTGGTCGGGAACCAGCCATTCGGCTACGACGGTCATTGCCGATGCTGACAGCGGCAATCCGCCAATGGTGGATGCCAACAGCGCCACGCTGAATGCAAGTGTCCTCTTCACATCCGATGACGGTTTAATTGGGAAATAGCCTGATGCCATTGCCAGCTTGATTGAGATGAGTTTTTATGGTTCGTAATTTCACTGTTGGTATTGACGCTGCCGGGGTCGGAGTTGATTTTATTTCAGTAGGACTCCACGCCCGGTGGCATGAATGCCCGGCGATTCCACTTGGAATAAATATATGCCATTCGGCAGGTATCTCATAGCGCCCAAATGCACCGGCTGGTGATGGATGCCAGCCGGCAGCACTCCGAAGTCAAACCGTTGTAATTGCCGACCTGTGGCGTCTGTTAACGACAGCATTACCCGTTCGGCGTCCGATGACCGAAATGTCAATACCGTCGTGCCGTTGAAGGGATTGGGATATAATGACACCGATGGAGATTCCGGCAGTCCACCGCGGCGGATTCCGTTGTCTGGGATGCCATTTACGTCGCCATAGCTGGAAAGGCAGCGCACCGCACCATCGCCGCACAAGGCGATGATATCCTGGGTTCCGCCCAAGTCAACGTCGTCAAAACGGTCAAGATATAAGATGCTTCCAAAACCCTCTTGCTCGCCCCCGGTCTCCCAAAGTAACACGCCACGGTCGGAGCTGCGGCATTCCACCAGCCCTGAGGCATAGCCGACAATAAGTTCCTCGTCGCGGTCACCGTCCAGATCCTGGATGAAGGAGAGGGAAAGCGGCTCCCCTTCCACCTCGCACGACCACACCAGGTCGCCGTCCGCCGCACTGTTGATCAGGAGGAGCCAACCGCGCGCGGTGGCAACAGCGATAAACGAACCTGATTGCGTATGCGTCCGCATCTGCCCATAAAGCCTTCCCGGCTCCTGGAATCCCACGTCTACCCACCACAATTCGGATTGGTCGCGCAGAGAATACCCCACCAATCCGCCATCGCTGTAGGATATCAGCAAGTCGGCATATCCGTCGCGATCAATGTCGGTGGCGCCGTCCACCCAGGCTAAACCACCCAGCAAGTCAAAGCTTATTTCACGCATCCGGCGTCCGGTCGTGCCGTTGACGATCAACAAGCTGCGGTCTTCGCTGACAGTTGCAAATTCGCGGATGCCGTTGCGGTCCAGGTCGGTTGCTTCGTAAAATCCGGTGACAAGCCCTATAGTTCGCCCCCAGATAGTCTCGCCGGCAGCGCCGTCCAGTCTGACGATATGAGACTCCCCGGCGTCGGCGTCGGTCAGCATTAACACCGGATCAAGCGTGCCGTCGCCGTTGATATCCTGGCTGCCGGTAAGAAGGGCGGTTTCACCCGCCAATCCTTCCTGGCGAGCGTTCCAGCGCCAGTTTAGTGAGCCGTCGGAACTATTAATGGCGTACACTGCGGGATCAACGCCGCCCGCGCCGATTATTCCTTCCCCGACATCGTCGCCATCCAGGTCGCCGCCGATGAGCAGCGCATCCTTGGGAAGAACCTGGTCGGGCCGGAATCCTGCGTCTTCAAAATCGTTTCGCCACACAACATCACCGTCCCCTGAGGCGAAGCCGCTGAGGCAGTAAATGGCGCCGGTCGGACCGACTGACAGAACCTCCCGAATGTCGTCGCCGGAAATGTCTCCCCACGGTCTTGCTGCGCCATAAGAATGGTCTCCATTTTCCAATTGATGCAACCATAGCACCGTGCCGGCTGCGAAAACACTGTCGCTGCCCTGTCCGAATAGCGGGATATAGGTGGCAATTTCCGGCGAATTGGAAACTATAACGACCAGCGTATCCAGGTAGCGGATGCCGCGATGGGGCGTAAACCAGAAGCCAAGCGTCAAAGTGTCGGTCATGGTCAACTGGTGCGGGAGTTCCGGACGGTCAAGCTGAAAGATCTCTTCTATCCCCTGCAGCAGCGAATCAATCCCTATCGGTTCGCGCCCTTGATTGTATAGGTATACCCTCGTAAGACTGCTGCCGTCGCGCCACGGATCTGCGCGCACCTCTCCACAGTCAACCTCAGGCGGATAGACCCCCAACAGTCCAAAGGAATAAACTCCCATCGCGGCGACAGTCACCTCAGACACCGCCTCCAACGAGTCGTTGGACGAAATCCGGATGATGTCGCTGAACTTCTCATAATAGCGCGGTGAAAACGAAACTAAAATCTGACTGAACTGTCCCGGTGAAATAGTGATGCCGTTGGGCGGGAAGTTTCCCAGACTGAAGCCGGAATTTTCGCCGGTGAGTGACACCCCGCTAAGGTGAAGATCCTGATCTCCAACGTTATATATCGTTAAATACCATTGCGCTGAGCCGCCGATGGTAACCCAGCCGAAGAAATGATAGCGGGCGCCGGGCAGGATCCGCGGGCCTCCCTCAGCAGTGGGGTCAATCAGGAAAAGTAAATCGGCGTTGTCATCAGCGCCTGCGTCTATCAAGTAAAGAGCGTCATCAAACCAGGCGATGCCGGTTGGAGTCTCCACCGGCGTCGGAAAAACGTCAACGTCACGTTCCAGCGCCGGATCAATCTGGTGGATTAAATCGTCAACCGGGTTGGTGAGCCAGAGATAGGCGCCGTCCCAAGTAATATCGGCGGGTTCTTCAACATCGTAACGGAAACGCGCCAGTTCATTGCCGTCGCTGTCAAACAGCGCCAGGTATGCCCTGCCACCCAGGTTGGCGACAGTCCAAAAACCGCTGTCAGTCGCCGCCAACCCGCGCATATTCTCATACGGTGCGTTGCCTTGCCCGACCACCTCGCCGTCTCCGTTCAGCCGGTAAAGGATGCCGGCGCCCAAAAACCAAAACAGCTGGTCGCTGAAAGCGAGCCCGTTGCAGACCGCTTCCGGAGTTGTTATCTCCCGCTCGACTTCGCCATTATCCGGGTTCAGCACCCGAATCAGAGAATCACCCTCGCCAGGATAGCTGCACCACAATTCGCCATTGCCGCCGGCGAGCATACTCGCCCCATCCGGAATATCAGCATGGGAGACGATTTGCCAGGCGAGGGTGGATTGATTGAAGCAGCTAAGGCAGATAACGAGGGCGATGACGAAGACCAAACCGCGGGTCATAGTTCCGGGAAGTCCGAATGTAGGGGTGCGAAGAATGATGTGCAGTTGTTCCTTAACAAGTTCCATTAGGATTTTAATAGCAAAAATTATGCCTTATCAATGTAATTGCGACTCAATAAGTAGAAGCGAGTTGTGAAGCGGTAAAACAGGCATTTTTACCGATTGTAACCGCTTTAATATAGCATACTTGCCTCTAATTGGCAAATGCCGATTCGGGGCATTGACATTACCAGTGACTTTGCATCCGAAGGCGATAAATCAGCTAAGGTGCAATTCACCGATGTATATGCAGATTTTGCGTAGAGCCTCGCCAATGCTGAATATCAAACCATTAATGGGATATCAACTGTCACTCCATCATCAGCGTAAAAGAGTGCCGCGCCCGTGACCGTCCGACCAGTCGCGCGGCTGAGCGCCGCAGCATAGTCGCGCAACTGTTGAGCGTGACGCTCCGCCTGCTGCCTACCTGACTTCCAATCGGTGATGTGCAGCCTTCCGCCGGTGTCTTCCCAAACCAGGTCAATGGCGCCACGCAGGATTCCATCCTCCTGAGTGACTGCGATCGGCGTTTCACGCCACATCCGCGGCGCGGCAGCGGCGTTTTGCCAAAGTGCAGAGGTGAGGCAACTCTTTACCAACTGCGCCACGCGTTGAGGATCGGTTCCCTCATCGCGAGACAAATAATCAGCTAATTGGGCGTCAAAGACTTCGCCGGGCAGGCATTCCGCCAAATAACGATGCAGCGCCCGACCTAGGGCGAGCGCTTCGCCTATGCCGGTGAGTGATGCGGCGTCAAGTAAGTTGGGTTCGTGCGCCGACGGCAACATTACCCGGGGCAGGCGACGACGAACCGCCTCCAGTCGCGATGTCCGTTCCATATCCCAGGTTTTAATTTCATTGCGCAACCCGGTCAACCATTCTTCGTCAGGGTAAGACGCTTCCGGCTCAGCGATGTCCGTGGTCGCTCTTGTGACATTTATGTAAGCACAGTCCGCCCCGATGCTTGGGGCGGATTGCTGACCGGCTGTGTGCTTCACCTCCAAATAGCGTTGGACGACCGCGGCGATATCTCCGGGGTTTTCAAGTCTGAATGCCGGCACTATCAGATGGTCGCGGGCGCGCGTCAATGCCACATATAACAGTCGCACACGCTCGGCCGCTTGTGCGCCGGCTTCAAATTCCGCCGCCCGTTCGTAGCCGGCAGTTTGGCAGCCATCGCGCAGACGCAGTTCCAAAGCCTCATCCATTCGGTCGGCGATGACTGATTGTGAAGGCGGTCTACCCCGGTGGAGATTGGCGAGCATCACGATGGGAAACTCCAGTCCCTTGGCGGCGTGAATCGTCATTATACGAACTTGCTGCGCGTTTGGGGGTGTCGGTGCGGCTTCCTCGCGTTCAACAGCTTCCAACCTCGCTTCCAATCGCCGCCGGAAGTCGCGCCAGGAGAGCCCCTCTTCCGCCGCCGCTATGTGCGCCTGCTCGCGAATCCGGCTGACCAGCAGAAGGTCGGTTTCATCGCTCATTGCGGTCAACGCTTGCCAGCTACCGGTGACGCGCATCAGTTCATCAAGAATGCGGTCGGGGGTCCAGTTATAGCGATGCTCGTGGAGCCGATTAAGCAGAGTGCAAGCCTCCACAACCGATGCTGGAGCGTATTCCGATACCTGGCGATAGTCCAAATCACCGCCGATGACAGAGCGCCATGTCAATAGTTCATAGTCGGGTATGCCGAAGAGCGGGGAACGGAGCGCCCCGATGACACTGAAATAATCAGCCGGATTGTCAATAGCCGTCATGCAGTTTACAATGTCGGTGACGATTTGACGCTGGTAAAGGAATCTTTTACCATCTATCCGGCAGGGAATGCGGCTTCGTTCAAAGATTTCGGTGTAGGTCTCAACGTCCGTCATAGATGGCATCAGGATGGCAACATCGCCGTATTCCGCCGGTCTGACCAAAACTTCGCCGTCTATTCGCCGGTCCAACACCTGCCAGCGCTCAACTTCCACGGCGGTGTGGATGATTGCTGCCAGGGCGAGCGCCTCGGCGCGCCGTATATCATCAACTTTCTTTAACGCGGCGCCGTTACCATCGGCTGTCAACAACTTGACCGATGGTTCGGGCAATATGACCTGTCGGGACGGGTCGGCTTGTATCGGCTGATATGGGATGCCATCGTTGGGAAAGCTGTCCCAGACGGTGGTAAAGAGGTCGTTGACGAATTCCACAATTCCCCGCGCTGAGCGGAAGTTGTGGCTGATGGTTACGCTCTCGCCGGTTTGCAGAATCTTTTCCGCGGCGCGACGGTAGATGCGCGGGTCGGCGCGCCGGAACCGGTAGATGGACTGCTTGGGGTCGCCGACGATGCAAATCCCGCCTGGCTCAAGGCGCAGCTCCTCATCGCTCCCGAAGCTTCGGGACAGACCGCCGCACAGCCGAAGGGCAATTTGCACCTGCAGCGGGTCGGTATCTTGAAATTCATCAATCAGGATGCGGGGATACCGATCATGAAAATGGCTCCGGTTATCGGGGTCGGTTAGCAGCGCCGCGGCTTTCAAGAGAAGGTCGTCGTAGTTCAACAATCCGCGCTCCTCTTTGAGCCGTTCAACCACCGAAACCGAAACTTTCAGCCATTCCAATACCCGGTTGAGCAGCTCGGAGTTCAGGTTCCCAAGCAACGTTGCCGCCTGGTCTTTCAACCCGGAAACAGCTTCTTTATGGCCGGTCAGATGTTCGCGCTGCCAATTCTTCTTGTTACCATGCCGCGCATCCAACGATTTGGCTGTTCGCAACCAACGCCATATCTCAACGCCGTATTCATCAGGCCGGCTGGGAATGGTGGACGCGAGCTTTTCCATCGCCATTCGCGCCTTATCAGCCGGTTCGGAGCATTGCCGGCGGGCATTCTCCGCCAGACCCCGCACAATTGCCTGCATTTCGGCGATGCGGCGGGGGAAGTCGCTGTTACCCGGACGGCTGATGCCGGCAATCAAATCCCGGTGTTGGTAAAGCTGCTCCAACAGCTTGCGTAAATCGGTGAATCCGCCGCCATGCAGCCTAAACTCAGCGAGCATCCGGTCGCGTCCGCGGTCGGGAGCGGTGAGCGCCTCTTCCAGTGCGTCGTCCAGAATATCACGTTCTTCATCCGGCTCAAGGTGCTGGAAATCGGGATCTACACCGGCTTCCACCGGGCGTTCCCGGATGAGTGAGGCGGCGAAGGCATGAATGGTGGACAATGGCGCGCGGTCAAAGTCCAGCAACGCTTTAAGGTACTGACGCCAGTGCGCTGTCCCCGGCTTCGTCGCGGCAGACTCCAATTCCCGGCGGAGTCGGTCGCGCAGCTCCGCGGCCGCTTTTTCGGTGAAAGTTATGGCGACCAGCTGCCCGATGTCAAACTGGCTGGTTGTAGCCGATAAATCGTCGCCGGGCGCAAGCAGATGCATCAACCGGTCAATGAGCAGGCTGGTCTTGCCGGTGCCCGCGCCGGCTTCCACTACCAGCGAACTTGTGAGCTGCCGGCGGACACGCTCGCGTTCGTTCTCATCCAGGGTCCCATGTCGCATAGCGCTCATTATTTCGCGAGCGCCTCTTTTAGACGAGTCAGTCGCGGATCGCTGCGCCACTGCGCCGAAGCCCTGCTGCGCCGGTCGCATGCCCGTTGATAATCGCAGCCTGAACATTTTCGGGTTTCCGGCTGGGGAGGAAAACAACCGGCGGAAATCCCGGTCGTAATGGCAACTACCAGGTCCCCCAACTCTGTTTCCTTTTCAGCGAGGGCTTCGCCGGAGAACGGGATAATTTTGACTTCGCCGTCGGGGAGGATATGGACGTATTCAGCCCGGCTCGCGGCAGCGTCGCATTCCGGATATTTCTGCAGAGCGGCTTTCAAGTAAAGCGGAGACTGAAGACCGACCCCGCCGCTGAAGCTGTCCGATTTGGTGCGAATGCTGCCGGTCTTATAATCCACGAGCCGGAGGGCGCTGCCGTCCGGCGTTCGGTCTATACGGTCAATCCGTCCGATGAGTCGCAGTGATAAGCTCCCCTCCGACGCTTTGAAGTTTATACTCTGTTCAAATTCCTCTTCGGCGGTATGGAAACGGAACTCCGACGGCTCCCGATATTCCTCCTGAATGAAGCTGTTCAATCGGAGCCGGAGAGCATCCCTTTCCAGCCGCCAGATTATATCAATTAGCGGCAGTCGTCTTCGCGCTTTGGCTGTTTCGCTGTCCAGGATCTGCCTCAGCCGCTCTTGTGCCCAGGGCAAATTATCCGGAGATATTCTGTTGGTTTCGGCAATGTCGGTCAACAGTCGTTCCAGGACGCGATGAACGATGGACCCTATCGTCATTTTCGGCAGTCCAAGTTGTCGTTCCGGTTCCTGCCACGATTCCAGTTCCAGGCGATGTCGCATCAGATATTTAAATGGACAATCGGTGTAGCCCTCCAATTCGCTGACGCTGAATGCGCGCTCGTCATCCCGACTGCGCCAGCCGTCGGGCATCATCCCATCCCAATTGGTAAACGAAGGACCATAGCTTCGTGAAAGGGAGCAACCCAGATAGCGTTGAACGGCAGTATCGCCGGCATATAGACTGCGCAGAGCACGTTTGCGCCCGGTCAAGGGGAAGAGTTGCGTTAATCTGCCCTGCTGATAGCCGTCTTCGCTGATGGCGCGTCGGATGACGTCGTCGGCGGTGCGGTAAGATCCAGCGCGATGATGGTAAGGACTCTCTTGAATCCTGTCGGCAGCCACAGGTTCGCCCTGTAGGATGCGGCACAGCTCCAGGACAAACCGTGATGGCAGCCGGGCGTCACCCTTCTCATTGGTTGCCGAGTAACTGACTATTAGATAATCTTGCGCCGAGTCCACCGCCAGCGCGAACAGCAGCCGCTCTTCCTCGCTGCGCTGCGACTTCAGGGGCAGGGGATGATGGTTGTCTCCGCTCAAGAGGATGTTGATTCGCCGCCGGTCGGCGTCGGGAAGGATGGGGTCTTCGCGCGGAGCCACCGGAGCTGCACCCTCCGCCAATCCCGGCAGGAACAGCGCGCGAAACCTGACTCCCCGGGCGCTCATACGGTCGCAAATGGTTATCCCGTCGCGCCGATAGCGACCGCGGTTAATGGTCGCCGCAGCAAGCGTCTCATGCATCGTCGCGATAAAATCTTCCCGCGAAACGGCGGCTGTCAAACCGTCAAGGTGCGCCAATTGCCCGATTAACTCTTCCGCCCGTTCACGCTCTCTGCTGTCTGGAATGAACGCGCGCAGCAGTTGAACGGCGGCATCGGTATAATGGCTGAAGCTTGATTGCAACGGCAGTTCAGCCAGATGCACGAACAATTTTTTTAGGAAAGCGCGGAATAGACGCAGTTGGACGACTGACAGCTGGGTCTCATTATCGGAGTCGGGTTTGGAGGGCGGACTTTCAGTCCGCTCTTGTAGGGAAGACATCATTTTATCGGAATAGGGTTTGGAGGGCGGACTTTCAGTCCGCTCTTGTAGGGAAGTCATCATTAGAGCGGACTGAAAGTCCGCCCTCCAAGAGTCTGCGGTATTGCGTTTAATCTGCTCATCCAGCTTCTTAAGCCAACCGTCCGGCGTCTCTGCGACAATCCCCATCGTTGTTGTCGCGGATTCCCAGGCGACCGGGTCGGGCAAATCCTCTCCTTCACCGGACAGCAGAAGCCGATGCGACGCGAGCAAATCAACCAGCGTCCGCCGCTCGATCCGCTCGCCGGCAAGTTCCAACAATCTCAATAATGTTGCAGCGGGGGGCGAGACAGCGAGGCTTTCTCCGATGGTATCAGCCACCGGCAATCCAGCCTCTTCCAGCGCGCGGCTAAGAAGTCGCCGATAGCGGTCCGGTTGCCATAGTATGATGCCAATGTCGGCGAGCGGGACACCCCGCCACAATGCGAGTTCGTTTACCATTCCCACCACTTCGCTGATCTCGGCGCGAATATCGTAGCCTTCCATAATTTTGACAGTCAATCCTTCCGGGAGGAACGGCTGACCATAAAAGTTTGGGTCATAGCGAAATAATCGCCCGCCAAGCGTAAACCTTTGTGTGCCCCAGACAGCTTGCTGGTTGGGGTTCATCGAGGAGATTGGGGTTGCGATTGATGGTTCTGCGCCGGCAAGTCGCGCTAATCGGGCGCAAGTGTGCTCGCTGAAGGCAAATGCCGAACCGAAGTCGTCGGTGTGATGACTTCGCGGCGTGTAACAGTGGACTGATATCCCTTCCGAAAGTTTTTCAATCAAGCGCCACTGCAGTTCGTTGAAATCGTAAAAGCCGTAAAGGTTGATGATATCGGCCTGAAAGCAGCGGCGGAACTGGTCGCCGGGTGACAATCCGCCGGTGGGATGGATGGCAAAATTGTAGGTTTCGGAGTTGCGCCGGAAATGTCTCAACCGCCGGTGGTATTCCTGGTATAGATCCGCGAGGGCGGTTAGACGTTTGGTTCGGTCGTCAAGCCGGTTCGCAATCGCGTTCAAATCGTCCAAACCGGTTTCTTCCAAGTCGTCAAAACAACCGCTTAGAGCGCGGGTAAAGCCGGGGCGCCCGGCGATGGCGGAGTAATAGTGGCTGCCTTGCACCGCAGCTATCGCTGCCTTTACCGCCGCGCGATCACCGCCCGGCGGCAAGTCGGGGCGGTCGTCTGAAATCTGACCGGAAAATGCCAGCCGGCGGCTCAAATCAGCGAGTGTGATGAGGTGGATGTTGAAGCAACCGGAGAGGTCGGAGGTAATGCGCCAGAGAAGGTGGTCGGCCAAAAGCCGCGAGCCGACGGCGATGACCATCGGCGCGAGCGGGTCGGTTTGGCGGTGCGCGGCGATGTCCGCCAATAGCCGGGTTTCAAGCTCGGGGTGCCAGACGTCGCTGATAAGTTTAAAGGAGCGGTTTGGGGGGGGATTTTTCAAATGCTTCAAACGCCCCGCACAATTAAAGAGTTTTGGTCATCGGGTTAAAGTCGCGGGAATGGCAAGGAGGTGATCGTCCTGCTGAATCTGGAGAAGATATTGTCCCGACGGCAGCCCGGGGGTTCGGATCGGCAACTGGATATGACCTGCGGGCGCAAATAATTCCCCGCCAACCGGCAGCATTCGGCCGGAGAGGTCATAAAGCCGCCATATCACCCAGCCCGCTGCGTTGGTGCGGCAAAGGACGGCGAATGATTCATTGAAGGGCGACGGATAAGCGGCTATCAGTTCAATTCCCTGCGGCGTTGATGGGGGATTGTTACCGAATAGCCTGTCGTTCCAATGCGTTCGCGCCGCGGTGACGTTGGCGAGCAGGTCGTCGGCATTTTCCCCGGCGGCAAGGACAAATGTAGCTGTGATATCATGGCTGGTGTAGATTGCGCCAACCAACTGGGAGTAGTCATCCGGCTCATCGGCTGCGGGGTTGGACAGTCCGGTTTGCATTTGGCTAATCTTGCCGGCATCGTCCCAACTGCCCACCAAACTGTTGTTGACCGCCACTTGAAAGTCCGGTGGGTCGGAAAGCAGCGCTGCGCCGAAGACTGGAAATCCGGGGCGCGTGTATTCCATCCAACCGGCGCCGGCTTCCGCGTTCCAGCGCGCCACATTCCGGCTCGCCTCCACGATGTCCCAATCCAGATAGAGCCCAACGTAAAGAGTGTCGGGAATAGTATCCGGAACGGTAATCTCATAGGATAGGATTACGTAGTCGTCATCGGGAGACTGCGGGTAGCTCACACTTGTCTGACGAACTTGCATCGCCAGCGGCTTCTCGGCTTGCTCGTCATTAAAGTCCGCAGTTCCTCGCATAGCGCCATCTGGATATTCCTGTAGCCGGAATCCGTCCGCCAACGCCGTAAAATCAAAACGGGAACGAGGTTCGTCGC
>Ga0315274_10004152_pt1 | contig 21356 bp, 31 predicted proteins | sample YL17G02_20_MG_FD_203700 | JGI IMG/M metagenome (GOLD analysis project Ga0315274, IMG submission 203700) | Sediment microbial communities from Yellowstone Lake, YNP, Wyoming, USA - YL17G02_20 | ecosystem: Environmental > Aquatic > Freshwater > Lake > Sediment | place: USA: Wyoming | collected...
GCTGAAGATCAAGGGCACCGCGCAGAGCTTTGAAGTGCTGGGGCGCATCCTTGGTTTTGATGACGTGCGCGTGACGCCGCTCTGGACGCGCCTCAGCCCGCGCCTCCCGGATGATGTCGGGGCGCCGGAGAACGATCCTGATTTTGCTTACTACCCGGCGTATTTTCCCCGGCAGGAGATTGGGCCGTTTTACGATCCATTTGTCTACCGCGACGGGCCTTTCTTCGCGTGGACGGGCACGGCCAGCAGCGGAACAAACAACACGTCCTTCTATACCCAGACCATTACGGGCCACAATCCGTGGATTGACGTGGTGCTGCTGGGGTCAATTGCAGGCACCAACATTCCGGCCATCACCAACGGGACGGTGACGCATCCAGCGGCGGGATCGTATGCGTTGGCGGGCGGGGCGCCCTACAGCAAAGCGTACGTTGATCCGGTGGGCAGCAGCATTCGCTTTCAAGCCATTGCCGAAGGGGCAGACTTTAACGGGCTGTCCATCCATGTGGCCACCAGCGGCACCTACGCGTTCATCACCGTGGATGACCGGCTGTCGGCGGTGAAGTACCGCAGCAGCTATTTTGATCTCGGCCTGACGGCGGACATGGACAAGATCGAGGACATCTTCGGGAGTCGGGCCGCTACGACGAACAAAGACCTCAAGGCTGATCCTACGCTGACGACCGACGGGACAGCCGTCAGCCCTTATCGTCCGTGGGTGTCCGGCAGCTTGTCCGTCGTGGAGACGACCACGGACTGGGTGACAACGGACGGAACCGTGGCGGCGGTGGTCACGGCGCGGCGCGAAGCTGATCCGGCCAGCCCTTACCGTGACCGGCAGTTGAATTTTGATGCGGTGGTGACCAGTGGGATTCAGGTGACGCAGGCATTCGAGGAAGTGCGGGCGGCCACCCGCCTGCCCCGCCGCAGCGAAGCGGGCTTTTTGATTGACGATCAATCCTGTTACGCGCCCTACACCAGCGGGACAAATCTGTTTGTGACGCAGAGCGGCACGACGGTCTACACCGGTTCCTCTTTTAGCGCCCCCTTGGGCGATTACGTGGCGAACCTCACGGCCACGCTGCCCGCGTCCTTTTATGTCACATGGCTGGGCACCGCCGGGGTTACCTACGTTGTTCTTGCGTCGTATACGTTTGCCCCGTACATCGCCATCGGCACGGTTGCGGCTGCCGTGACCGAACCCATTTTCTTTTACGATCCGGTGGTCGCGGGCTTTGTTTCGTACAATGTCACAGCGAACGGAGGGCCAGCTTTTTCCACCACCGGCGGGGTTGTAGCGGGCGGGGTCATTCCACTGGCGTCCGAGGTAAATCCGCTCAATCAGGCGGAGTATCTTTATCGGGTCACGGCGGAGACGACCACCTACGAGGCGAGCGGATCATACAATTTCAGCACCGGCAGCTACTACTTCAATACCGCCCAGTATGCGGGCGTTGTCTTTGCTGCGACTTGGACAATACAGGACACGACGGTAATCCGGCCCGAACCCACCACGGCGGCCAAGCGCGCAGGCGCGGTGACGTGTTTGGGACGACCCGAGGATGAAGATAATGGACTGGTCTACGAAGTGGCTGACGATTATCCGTGGCGCCGCGAAGTGGTCGTGGGCGGGGAACTGGTGGAACTGGATTCTTATTACGCTGGCACCGAGATCGCGGTTCAGGTTGTGGAGGAAGCCACCGCGTTTAACGATCAGACGGGCATTGACATCAACGTCTTTGGGATCACCAGCGTCAACATGCCGCACCCACGGGTCGTCTGGCAGCCCCGCAGCACGGTATCCGGTGTTTACCAGCCCGGTTATCTGGCCGTCGGTTATGCGGGCAACCTCAAAAACTTGTCCACGCTCACCCCCGATGAAACTGATTTTGTGCGGCCACCTATCGGCGCGAGTGTCGGGGACACCGAAACTGACTACGATGTCATGTTCGAGCCGGGGTACAACCTCTACCACGTTGGTCTGGCGCAGGGGGTTTTGGTGGCAGACCTACCTAAATTCTTTGGCGCCCAGCACGCCAACGGTCTGGTTGGCTGGCTGCCATTCAACGAGCACATCGACGATAACCTCACAGTCGTCGATCACAGTTTTCGTGCAACGCCCTCAGTCCTGAGCGGCTTGACCTACGCTTCGCGGGTCTGGGATGCGGAGCGCGGCTGGCATCTGGCGATGGCGGATTCGCAGGTGGCGCTGGATGAGTACCGCGACATCGTGGATGAGATCACCCTGTCGTTCTGGATCAAGCTGGCGGACGCTCCCACCGTGGAGACGCGGGTGGTGGACGATTCTTTGATCTGGTTCACGGCGGCGCCCGGCGGCCTGCTGACCGCTTACGCCAAGAACGCGAATGGCACAACGACGAGCGTGGGCACGGGCTTCATCGGCGATGGCCAGTGGCATTTTGTCTACCTGCGCCGCAGCGCCGCCAATGCGGTTTTCGGGATCGGCGTGCTGACCAGTGCGGCCTCCGAGAACAACGTGGCGGGCGTTTATGTGACCGGCGACCCTGACGTGGATACGCCCCTGTACGTTCAGGCGTACAGCGGGTTGACCTACGGCATCCATGACCTGCGCGTCTGGAACGTCTACAAGACGCAGGCGGAAATGGACTTGGTACGCTACCACGCGCCCAATCCGACGCTTTGCACCTACCGTTTGGGTTTCATCTTTACGCTGAATCGGGAGGACAAGTACGGGATCAAGATGCTGCCTTCCGGCTGGGCGGAGCCGGACGTGTTGCCTGCGTGGTATCGCCGCACCCGCCAAGCGTTGGTGCTGCGCTATGACAGCATGGGGTCGTACATCGGAGAGACGCGCTTCAAGGAAGTGGGCATCGGCGATCACCGCGCTCTGCCGGACACCTATGTCTTGGGCCAGCAGTTCGTCACCTTGGTCGGAGAAGGCACGGCTCCCTTCAGCACAGGCACGGGCGCCATGCCCGGCTGGAACGCTCTGTGGCAGGATACCAATTTCGCTGGGAACTTCGATGTGCTGGCCTTCAGCGGCAGCACGGCGACTGGCATCGTGCCCGTGTCCACGTCCAGCGGCACGCTCAGCCCGTGGCCAAACCACATGGCGCAGACCAATCCGTTTCGCCCGTACGTTTACGTCAACACTACGAGCGGCACCACGGTTTATCAGCTTTCCTTGGACGGCAGCGGCGTTCCCAGCGGCGGCGCCGAGACATGGCTGAAAGCGGTGCCGGTAAAGCGCACGCGCACCGTGGCGGAAGTGGACGTTGATCCCTACCTCGTGGAACTGGTGAATTACGGCACGGTCTACGAAGCGTTCGGTACCGGCTTCATCCAAGGCACGCTGGCCAATGGCAATGGCACCTACGGGTTTTACGATCCCGTGACCGTGACCTATTACCCGAAGGTTTTCAGCGGGTCGGATTTGTATACAAGCGAACTGCCCACGGGCGCGTATGTCCTGCTGAGCGACGGCACGCGTTCTTTGCAGGCGAACATCGCCACGGGGCGGGGCGTCGCAGGCGTTTATAGCGGCACCAATACCACGCCCTCGTTGTATATGTATACAAACAACCGGATTGCGGCGCAGGTGCCCAATCCGCCGATCACGATTAACACGGCGTGGACGGGCGGCGGGAATACGACCCAGCCCGCCGACAATGACGTGGATGCTTCGGCCATGCCCAGCATCCTGACCGTGAACGCTTATGGAACGTGGTTGAACACTCCGGCGCTGGGCAAAGCAGGGGTCTTGGAATTTGCCAACACCGGGGTTTTAGTTCCGGGGCCGTACGAGTTGACCGTCGTCAGCAGCCAGATTGGGCAGGCGGACACGGATTTTGATGGGTTTGCGGTCGAGATCAACGTCAACGACACGATCCTGCAACGGCGCTTGCTGCGCGGTTACAGCGGCTACAATTTCAACGGGACAAACAATTTCCAGTTTGATCTGGCGGATGGGGTGAACGGGAACTACCTGCTCTCTTTCGCATGGACAAATCCGGCGGAGGATGTGTCCAAGGGCACGAAGCGCCAGCTTGCGATCTTGGCTTACACGCTGCGCCACATCACCACCAACTTGTTCAAGGTGGACGTGCAGCCATCCCTGACGATCACGCCGCTGTACATGGACAACTTCAGCGCGGGCACCACACCCGGCGGCTGGTACAACACGATCAACAGCTACGGCACGAGCGTCGGCTATGCGCACGAGGCGTCCATTTACACGTCGAACGACACGGTGATCTCCGTCTATCCGCTGGGAGACACGCTGACGGCTTTGACGAACGAGCGGCGCAATGACGTGATCTACACGGGTACGGATGTGGTCATTGCGGATGAGGGCAGCTTTACCTTCCCGACCTTTGGCAGCCTCACGGCGATTCCGGTGTACAATCCGCCGATCTGGATGTGGGCGGGAGCGCTGACGACCAACCCATCCGCCACCATTACGGCCAAGATGACCTACGAATCAGGCGCGGTCAGGGTGGTCATGAGTGAAACGCTGGACTTTGCGGCGCCCTACTACAGCGACTATGTGTCCGCGAGCACGGCCAACGCCCAGACGGCCAAGATGAAGGTCGAAGGGTTGCAACCGTGGACGACCTACTACTACGCGGTGGACAATGCGGGCAGCCTGTTCACTGATTTCACTGGTACGGTTACCACCTTTGGCACGGGGTCGCACAGCTTCAGCTTTGCGTTTGTCTCGAACGAGTTAAACAGCAACGGCACTACGGCCAATAATCCGGCGTGGGCTTACATTGCGGCCAACGATCCCCAATTCCTGCTGCATAGCGGTGGGTTGTTTTACGACGCCATTTCGAGCAATGACGTTAACCAGTATCGCACGGCTTACGCCAATGTTTTGAGTGAGAGCGCGCATCGGGATTTTTGGAGCAAGTTTGCGGTGGATTACGTCTGGTCGGCACAGGATTATGCCAGCGGCAGCGGCGTCAACTACCAAGATGAGTTTTCCCCCAGCCGGGAAGCGGCGCGGAAAGCCTATCGGGAAATTGCTTCGCATTATCCAATGGCAGCGGGCAACGGAAACAATGCCATCTACCACGCCTTTGACGTGGGCCGCTGCCGGTTCATTGTCACGGATTGCTTGTCTGAACGCTCGCCTGCCTACTTTGCCGACAGCGGCACGAAGACCATGCTGGGCGCCGATCAACTGGCGTGGTTCAAACAGCAGCTTCTTGTGGCCAACGCCGATGCCAATGTCGCCGCCACGTTCTGCGTGTTTCCCTTTCCGTGGACAGGCACAGGCATTCTCACGGATTATCCTTTTACCGAATACTGGGCGGCGTACGTGACGGAGCGGGCGGAAATCGCCACGTTCATCAAGGACAACGGTGTCCAGAAGGTTTTTGTGCTGGGCGGGCAGGCGGACGCGATGGCTTTGGATGATGGGCGCACGTATGACTTTTCGGTTGATAGCATCAATCCCGTTTTCAGCGGCACCGGGCTGCCGGTATTTCAATCGTCACCGCTGTACCGAGAGGATGTCACCATCGCAGGGCCGTATTTGATTGGCCCGATGGTGGCAACGGGAGACTTCCGCAGCCAGTTTGGATTGGTTACCGTGACCGACAGCGGTACCGATGTGCTTATTAACTTTGCCGGTTATGATGGGTTCAGCGGCACGGTGGTTAACAACGCTGGAACGTACATGATGTATACACTTAACGGAACGGCTTCGCCGTATCAGCCATGAATCAAGTAGGCGATCAAGTCCTGTTGATGATCTCCCCGATTCCGCCGGGGAGCGTGATCTACAGCTACGTCTGGGACTTCTGGGACGGTACCAGCACGGCCACGGTGCCCCCGTTTGTGGCCAAGGTCATTAACATTGGCGGGCAGCCCGGTACCGACGAGTTGCATTACACCTGCCGTCCGGTGGCCATTGACGGGCAGAGTGTGAGTTTGGCAGGCACGATTACCGCCAACAACCGACCCACGATCCTGCCCGGTGTTTCGATCAGCAACAACGATCAGTTTTTTGCCTACAGCACCACCCTGTCGGTTCAAGCGCTCGATGTGGACGGGGATGCTTTCTCTTTTTCATGGTACGAGGGAACGACCTACTTGGGCGCGGGAACCACCACGGCGGCGGGTAATGCGAGCGGCACGTGGACAGGGAACGGCACGACCATCGTTCAGGATTATCCCAGCAGCCTCAATGACATTGACGTGACTGTGGCCGGAAACACGATTGTAACCTGCTACGTGGTTGACGTGCGCGGCGGCACTTCCTCGGTTGGCTTTCGGCTGCTCGGGGAGGACAACCCCAATCCATCGGCGGTCATTACGGCGGGGATCGGGGGCGTGAGCTTTGACTCATCTTCGCCGCCCCTTGCGCGCATCGGCCCTGACCAGTTCGTGGACTTCACGGTTTATGTGGCGCCGCTGCCCAACCATCTGGTGACTTTTCTCTGGGACTTTTCTGGCACGAATAACTGGACGATGGCGCCGTCGTATGCTACGGGCATCCGCTACGATCTGGAAAACGGCGGGTTGCAAAGCACCGTGCAGCGGGACATCAGCACTGAGGTTGTCAGCAGCGGCACCAGCAAAGTGGCCACGGCGGGGGTGCAGATCACCGCGACGAACATCTACAACAACGAGAGCACGCGGACGAACACATCGTATACCATCCTGCTCATTAAAAATACCCCACCCACTTCGGTTGCCATAACCCGCGCTGTCAACGGGGTGGAGATCAGCGGTGTTGGCCCGGTCAGCCCCGGCGCCCAGATTGAATTTTCCGCTGTCGGTGAGGATGTGAATGCGGATGTATGCTTTTATGAATGGCGTTTTACGCAGCCGTTTGCGCCGAATCCGATTTACCTCTGGGGGCCGAAGGTGCTCTACAGCACCGTGGGCTACGGCACTGGCAGTTCGGTCGAGGGCCAGCTTACAGTATCCGACTGGCTGGGAGCGACTTTGGTGACGGTTTTGCCGTCGACCAGCGTGGCTTGATTTTTGTAAAAATTGGGGTTGACGGATCGTGTCTGGGAGTATACAGTCTGGGCATGGCTAAACTAAAAACACTCGCAATTCCCGATCTGGCCGATAAAAAGGCCAAGTCCAACATTCCCACCGTCCTTGTTCCCGGTGATTCTGTGGCTCGCTACAACGAAGCCAAGACGCTGGTGGAAAAAGGTACGGCTACCATGAACGAACTCAAGCCCACCTTGCAGAAGGCGGGATTGGAGGCGGTCTTCACCCATAACTGTGACAACGCGGCTGATCCTGACTGCCGTATCTCGTCGGTCAATCTGATGGATCGGCTGCCCGACGAGGACGAGGCGACCGCCGCGACCGTGGCCGATGCGCTCAAGGAAGTGGTGCAGTTCTCGTGGACGCGCAAAGACATTGCCAACAACGCCAAACAGGTGGAGGCGGAATTCAACCGCATCTTGACCACCGAGGGCAAGAAGGCCAACATCAACAACTACGCCGGTTACGAGGTCGTCGCCTCGTTCGACACCAGCGTCTTCATGGTGGATGGCAAGTTCAGTCAGGAACGCTATGAGGCGTTCATGGAAGCGCTCAACGAAGTGTCGGAGAAGTTTGAAGTGTCCAACCCGCTCTCCTGTGGGAAGGTGCTCAAGCCCAAGCCCGACTTTCACGAGCGGCGCTGGCGCCAGTTCGATCTGGAGACGAATCTCCAGTTGCAGGCTGTCCTGCCCACGCAGATCAATCTCAAGCCCATTCGTCCCAAGGACGAATAAGGCGCAAAAACAAAGTGTGAGCAGGGCGGCACAAACCGTGTCCGCCCTGTTCTTGTTAGGTACGGAATTATGCCAACGCGAATCATACAGCAAAGCGATGTGGTAATGGCGGCAGCCCTTGCCGATTACCAGAAGGAACGAGCCATGACCACCGAGGAAATCTCGGTCAAGCATGACATCAGTCCCGCCACTCTCACGGTCTGGGCCAAGCGGGCGGGGATTCCGTTGCGTAATCGCGGGCGCAAGAAGCAGGACTTGCCCACCCCGCGCCAGATGGAAATAATTAAACTTGCGAGTGTATACACTTACGATCAAGTTGGAGAGAAGTTCGGGATGCACAAGCAGTCGATCCACCGGATCGTGAAGCGCTGGCGCAACTGGGCCTCGCCGCGCAAGCCGCCGTTTGTGCCCGGCGACATGCTGCTCTGGCGCGGCAAGAAATTCACCGTGGCGGAAGCGAACCAGCAAGACGGCACGCTGGTTGATGAACGTGGTAAAGTTTACAGAAATTTTTCGTGGAACGGCGGGCGGATTCCGAAGAAGATCGGAGTAAATCCTCGTTATGTCGTCGCCTGCGCTGCCCTTGATGCCTGACCTTGATCTGGTCAACGAGTACCTGCCCGCTGCCTACCACTGGATCGAGGAAGGCAGCTACGAAGATTTCCGGCGCAACATTCTGGAGAGTGATCTCCCGCCAAGCAACGACCGGATTGGTAAGCCCAAGAACCGGGCCATGATGTGGCGGTCGCTGCAAGAAGATCATGATTGATACCGTGCCATTATCAAGACTGCTTGACGTTGTAGACCCATCCCCGAGGCCGCGTTATCACTGGATCGAGGAAGGCAGCTACGAAGATTTCCGGCGCAACATCCTTGAGAGCGATCTCCCGCTGTATGTTGGATTTTTTGATTTTAGCTCCACCGGTTACGCCCTGATGGGTACCGTGACTGGTCGAGTGGCGGCAGGTGAACCCAATCCCTGTGGTGAGGTTGCGCTGGTTGCGCTGATGGGTACCTACTATGGTATGGCGCCCGAACGTTTTCACGCACTGGTGGCGGAGCAAGCCCAGCAGAACCGGATAGAGGTTATCGTTGAGAAGGCGAATCGCGAAACGATTGCCATGCTGCTGGCCAGACCGGAAATGGCATGAATCGCAAGCAGCTAAGACGTGAACGGCGGATGAACAACCGCGCCGGGCGCCTCCGGCATCGGGAGCGCATCGAGCGCAACCGGCGCATCTGGTGCAATGAGCTTGGCGAGCCGGTGCTGGTCATGGACGATCCCAGCGAAGAACACGCCAAGGCGCTCTTAATGCGCTGGATCGCTCCCCGCTCCCTGCTGACAGACATCAATGCAGAGGTTCACAGTAAAATGAAGGAGCGCGTGCAACTACGCGTGGACAGCCTCATCCTGCAAACCCTCACGGAGCAAATGGAGCAGTATCAGTTTCCGCCGGGTTGGCCAGACAGCTTACGGGAGATGCTTGGGCGAATGTCTACGTTTACTGCCACCGTGGAGGCGCCGCCCGCGCCCACCGTTAAAATCTGGTGAAGACATCAGACTTAGCGCTGCATCTAATGAAGACACATGTCATGCCATCAGGAGTTCCGGCAGGATCAGACTTAGGCCCGGAGCTACGGGCGTCGCTGCAACATCACGTGGGCACGCCGCTCAAGTATCAGCCGGTGATCGAGGAAGGCACCTATGACGATTTCAAGGCGTGCGTTTTTCGCGTGTTGTCTTCCAGAGCGTTGCAGGTGTCGATGGAGGACGTAAAGGAGGAATGTCAGCGGAACCATGTCACGTGTGAGTTTTACGAGCACCTGTGGGGCTACCTCGCGCCGCGTCAACTGGTGACCTCGGTGCAAGTGCGGATGGTTTTCAAAGAACCGATGCAGTTGGCGGTGGAGGATTTTTTGAAGCAACTGGCCAACAGCCACGACTTCACCATCAATAAACTATTCCAGAATTTCACCGGTCACCGGATTGAGCGCGAGATGGCTTTTCGGGATTGTTCGGTGGAAGTAGTAATGGAGATCACATGGCCCTACTGGCTGTAGATGAATGGGCGCTGGCGAACTGGTGGCTGCTGCTGCGGTGTGAACAGTGTGGGACTCAGGGCTTGGACATCGCGGTGCGCCCCAGCCTGACGGCTTACGATGATCCAGCCTTAAACCGGTGTCCGCTGCTGTGTGATTTGTGCGCGGGTATGTATGCTGATTACTGGAACAACCAGTGGGCGGAGTACCATGCTTCGCGAGGGTAGTTAGGTTATGAAGGCGAGATTGATTTTATTGCTGTTGTGCTCCGCTTTGAGCGCGGCTGCCGCGTCCGTAACGCTGGCGTGGGATGCCAGCCCGGATGCCAGCGTGACCGGTTATCGCATCTACTTCGGGCCTGCCAGTGGAGCGTATACAAACTCGGCGACCGTGGGGAACGTGACCAACGCGACCTTGACGAATTTGAAGGCAGGAGCGATCTATTATTTTGCCGCCACGGCTTACGATGGCAGCGGGCTGGAAAGCGCGTTCTCAAACGAAACCAGCTATACGCCCCCATTGCAAACTCTGCTGCCGGTGACCGGATTCCGCGCTGTCATTGCTTCGCTGGCCCGGTTCTTCGGCTTCAGTGCGGGGTGATCCGGGCTTCCAGCGCCGTCACGCGCTGGGTCAGCACGTCGCACATCTGAAGCGCTCTTTCCGCCACGTGCTTGGTGGCTTCATGGCATTCCTTCTGGCGCTGGTGCTCGTTCATGATCTTGCCGATGCTGGCGGCGTTGCTGGCGGAGAGCTTGTTGACCGATTCCATCAATCTGCGCAGCCCGTTGATTTCATCCTGTAATGCCATGTTCTAATTAGTGTGAAGACTCAACGTAAAGAACTGCCTCCGGTCGACAAAGGGGTGCCGCTGCCCCTGATAAAGTATCACCCCAAGACCCGCGCTTCCCAAAGCCGATGGGCGGGCTATCTGGCGGGGCTGGAGCCGGGGGATTCGTTTGTGATTCAGAAAGGCGAGACGCAGACGGTGATGATCCAAGCCAAGCGCCTTGGCCTGTTCGTCACATGGCGTGCGGTGGAGCAGGGAATGCGCGTGTGGCTGGTGCCGGACGAGCAGATACCGGATAAGCCCAAGAAGAAGTGGTTACCGAATGAGAAGAAGCAGGTGCCGTTTCCCAAGGCGCCTGTTCCGGCGCCGGTCTTTGAACCACTGGACGTGTCGCTGCTTTAGTCAGGGCAGTAACTCCATCCATGCGTTGAGAGATTCAATTGACTCAAAGTCATCTATTTCTTTCAGGGCTTTTTCCGCGTCGATGCCCTCGAAGCGAAGCAGACAAAGTTTGACGTGACTGGCAGCACTTGGCGCGGGCGGGACTTTCCATCTCATCACAAGCGCCCGCTCGACTTGTCCCGGAACGACTTCAAGCCGTTCTTCTTTTACTCCACGGTACCGAACGATGGCATTGTGGAGTTTTTTGATTTTTTCGTGATGACTCATATTTTTTCCCAGAGGGCAGCTACTTTGAGTTGGTGACTCATTTTTTCTAATTCTTCGGTTAGCTTGGCATTGGTCTTTTGCAGTTGTTCTATCTGGGCCGAATCCTTTTTAAGCTGCTCAGCGAATTCAGTTTTTCCGTCTTTGACGTGTACTCGGAGTTTCGCGTTGATTTGTTCGAGTTTACGGATGTGTTCCACAGCGCGATTGTGCTGGGCTACGACCTCCGGTAATGTTTTGCCTTGTGGGGGTTCGGCTTGGTAAGGCGCGATTGCCCACCACGGCGCTGGTGCCATCACAAGGGCTGCCTGTTTGTTTACAGGCTTCCTGTTGATTAACCCGCTCTCAACTCTTTTGAGGGGTGGAAAGCTGCGCGGAGGCGGGGGTGGGGGTGTCGGTGGTGGTGGATTTGGGCAGAGCGGAGGGTTATTTTTCTCTGCTTTTTCCAACGCAGCGCTGAGCGGATTTAATTTCATGCCAGCTTGAGCATCGTGTCGGCAACAGCGTCCAAAAAGCCAGCTTGTTTCAACCGCTGTAAACGTTCGCAGAGGTCGACAAATTCGCCCAATCTTTCGATCTGGTCTTTATAGTCGGGGCCAAGAAAGAACTGACGCAGTTCCTTGAGCGGCCCAGTCATACTGTTGACTTCCGTCACGACGGCGTATTTTGTTTGCCTGATCTCGGTGAGGAATTTGGTGCAATCTCTCTGGAGTTTTTCCATGTCTCCGCCGATGCCAAGAGTCAGCTTGGTGATGATGTCGCGGGCATCTTCAGCAGCTTGTACGTTGGGTCGCATTTCACGCGGCATTTTGGCCACTTGCTCGCAGAGGTAACGCTGCATGTCTTCAAGATTGAGGTACTCCACCCCGTTGACTTTTGTTACACGAACGCCAGAGGTTGAGACGTATGCACCTGTGGTTACCTTTTCTTCGGCGTGAACCGGCCCCTTCATGTCGTCTACCATGATTGTTCCTTTACTCATATTGTGTCCTTTAGTGTTGTTGTTATTGGTCGGCGGGAAGCTCTAAAACGGATTCAAGATGCTCGATCAGGTAGAGGGCGTAGCTGACGAGGAATTCGCGTTCGTCAAAGATGAAAATGGCTTTCTTGCCTTTCTTCGTCGCCAGCGCCGCGTCGCAGGCAACTTTGAAACGCTCCAGCATTGGGCGCGTCCACATGATTTTGTCGCTCATAACGGTTTCATCGGGCGCGACGGTAAGTGTTGATAGCCTCTAGTTGATCGGAGTGCTTTCGCCTGATAGCAGCGTATCTAGTTGCGTCTTTTTTGGTGCTGAACTGCTGACACTCACTGCGGGGGCCATTAACTGAATAGCGTAACGGTTTATCGTGCCAGTCTCCGCAGCGAATTTCGTGTTCAAGTTTTGTGATTGTAATTTCCATACCTGAATGTATACGCGATTTTGGAGATGGTCAACATCAATCTTTACAGCGGGAAGTCCACGAGCTTGCGCTTCGCTTTCTTCAGGTAGGGGATGTCGAGGTACGAACGGTGGCACATGCCCAGCGTGGTATCGTCCCCGGTGCCCATTGGCGTCTTGTTCCATGTGTGGAAGTAGGCCGCGAGGTCGCTGCCGAGCAGCAGGGTGCCGTATTTGAATGCTTTGGCCGCGAGTAGTTCGAGCACAACCTTCTCGTAGCCCCAGAAGTGGTAGCGGACGATCTTGTTCCGGCGCCGGAACAGGCTGATGTCGGTCAGCACTTCATCGGGCAGCATGTCGGAGTAGATGTCCATGAAGCAGAAGTCCACGGCGTAGCCCTTGAACGTCTTGCGGATGTCGCCTTCGACGATCTCGATTTTGGCCATCTCCACCCGGTCTTTGAATACGCGCTTGAACCACTCGATGACCAGCGGCTCGTTCTCGAAGACGGTGACCTTGGTGACGGATTCCTTGGCTGCCGCCCGGAGGGCGAAGTAGCCGAGGCCCAGCCCACCGCTGACGACGTGCCCACGGGCGCGGTGGAGGGCCAGCGCGGCGCTCTGAAGCTCCATTGGGGTGAGCGACATCCAAAGGTGGCCATTGATTACCAAGCGCGGCATCTGGACTTCGCTGAAGCGCATGTTGACGTTCAAATAATCGTCACAGCGCCCGTTGATCCTGAACCAGTCGATCTGGACGTGTTCCACGTGGTACCTCGACTTGAGCAGGCCGTAGGCTTTGATCTCGTCCTCCCAGTACTCGTCGGTGAATGGGTTGACGGGCATCTTCCGTTCGCTCATGGCGTCGGTGATGCTGAAGCTCATGCCTTGTCCCAGAGTTCCACTCGGATGCCCAGTGCCATGCTGTAGGTGGTACCCAGCAGGTCGCGCAGGTCGCGGACGTTTGCGTGGAGCAGCTTTGGCAGTTGATCGGGTTGGTTGTGAGTTATCGCATCCATTTCAGCTAGAGCATTTCGGGCCTTGTTGATGGCTTTCAGCGCAGCGTTTTGGTGGCGGCGGTAGTTTCGTCGGTCTTTAGCGTTCATTTTAGGATTTCGGTTAGGGTTTTGATAGCTTCAGTGTAACTGGCGTAGCCTTCAATTTTGGCGGCGCGGCACACCGCGACCCATTCTGTCGCCAGCTTGGGGCGGGGATCACCTGCCGGGCGCGTGCTCTCCATCTGGAGCATGATGCTTTTGCCGCCTACGTCGTCGACAAGGAAGTGAGCCAGTTGCTCAATCAGTTTTTCTTTGGCAATCTGTTTTTCTTTGGTAGTCATTCCAGTTCCTCGATAATGGTGTTCCACTTGGCGCTGACCTTGGTCAGTTGCGCCTTCTGTTCTTCCTCTTTGGTCACGGCTTCGTCCCATTGGTCTTGGTCACGGACTTCCATGACGGCATCGCGGATCAGTTGCGCGATAACGGCAGGTTCAAGGGCGTCCAACTCCCATGATTCGGCGCCAAATTCTTCGATGTACTTCTCGGCTCGGCTGTCGGTGATCTTGGCCGGGTTGGGCGGCGGGGTGTATTGTTCGATCTGTGGCATGTTCAAGGCGAGGCGCTTGACCTCGATGTCGCCGCCGCTGAACTCGGTCAGCCGGTCGGTGATGTCGCGGGTCATGTCTTTGCCGGAGGGGTCGTGGTCGCCCAGATGGAGGATCAGGGGCACTTGTGCTTCATCTTGATAGCGTTTGAGCCGCATGGCGGCAGCCCACATTTCAGATTGGCTGGTGTAGCCCCGGCAGGAGAAGTAGTCGATGTCAAGTTCGTTGCAGACGCCCTCGATGACGCCCACGAGCGCGTCCTTCTCGATCCAGCACTCGACGCGGTATTGCTGCTCCGCCCACTTATCGACGCGGTACTGGCTGGCGCACGCCTTGATGATGTCCGACGGTGTTTCCCAGTTGGCCAAGGCTTGGAGGTTTCGGGTGCGGTCTACGATAGCTTTCCAGTCGACCAAGCCCGCGAGCCGGGCGTCATTGATGATGTCGCCGAGGTTCTTGTATTCCCGCTGGTTGTTGGCAATGAAGTCGCGGCTGACGAACTGGTAATAAAGCTGACGGAGCGTCAACTCGAAGCCTTGGGCGCGGTACTCGTCGATGATGACGTTCGCCTTGGCGATCTTGTCCTTGCGGTCGTCATTGAACTTTTTTGGTCGATAACATATTTTAGGCATACACTTTATTCTCAGGTTGATGGGGTCGTTAATAACCCGCTACTCTCTACATACCAAAAGGGACTCATTTGTTAACCCCCGGACACTCATTTTTCAAAATAATCCGCTCATCGGGTTCCGCGCCCGCTTGACCGCCCAGTCCTTCAGGATCAAGTCCTTGACGCGCTTGAATTCCAGCGGGTCGACTCCCGCCACCAGCGCGTCCGTCTTCGCCCGCGCCAAGGCGAGGTACATCACGTCCGGGTTCAGCGTCTCCGCCAGCAGGCCGGAGCAGATGGCGCACAAGGAGATCAGGGTTGAGTTTGAGCATGGCTGCCCGCCGAGGGTTAAGGGAAGCACAGCATCCGGCGCCGAAGGCTGGAGCGATGTTCCAGTCACGGGGGTCACTGGCAAGGATGTCTTGGTAGATGGCACAATGGTCGTCTTTCGTTAGGTGGATGCACTGGTGGCGCTCGGCGTCCCACGTCCCATACGGGCATGGGCCTTGTCGGCAGCACCAGCCAGACTGGATGCAGGCGCGGGCGCCGGGGTAGAGCGGCAGGGGTTCATTCACAGCTAGTTATTGCTTGGGTCACAGGGTGGAATAAGCAGGCGCTCCAGCATCTTACCCGTTCCGTGCCCAAATATGAAGGCACCGGACATGTAAATGTGGACAACGAACAGGGGGGATGCGATATTGGCGTTGACGAGTTTCATGCAATTAGGGTTGCCGCTTACGAGCCAAACTAGAACCTCTCCTTGCATTTGTGGAGTTTCGTCGTCTGGTATAGGGGGTGCCACCAGCGGCATGACATCCGAAATAATGTGCTGGTTGTAGAGCGTCTTGAAGTTGTTGAACGCGGCGTCGGTGAAACCAAAAAAGTGGCCGTGGCACGCGCAGGAGATGAATTCCGATAGTTTCAGCGGTGACCATAGATTTGTGTTGAATTCTCTTTTCGTTAACTGTTCGATTTCGTTTTCTGCCGCGACCAAGACTGCCTCCAGACCCATTGGCAGGTTGAGGATGCGGAGCAAGGTGTCTTTCGCGTTGGCAGAGGCATGTCCAACAATCACTTCTTCGAGTTCAGGGTTGTATTCTTTCATACGGGGTTCATTCATTTTGGTTCGTCGACGCAGACTTCCATGTCGTTCGGGTTGTAGTTGTAGTGGTCAGGTGCGTAGACGAGGACGATACCGCGTCGGGCGCACTCGGTCATGGTGTCCCACGAGTAGATGTGAACCACGTGGGGCTGGGGGCCGGGACGGGTAGCCCAGCAGTCCCACGCGCAGCAGTCCTCCCACTTCCGGTGATACGGATTTGTGCGCAAAATCTTGTGCGGTTCGACAAGGCAACCCGTCACACGCTCAAGTAGTTGAGCGAGCTTGATGCGGGTCTTGCCGACCTCGCGGATGGGGATGCCATTATAGCCGGAACTCATATATCGTAGGTAAGGGCAGCGGCGGCGCGGGCGGCGCGGTCGGCGACTGCTTTGCGGAAGCGGGCGAACTCAACCTTAAATTCAAGCTCCAAAGCGTCGCGGCCACTCCCGGTGATCTTGCCTGCTTCAATCAGTTCCCAGCGGTGGCGTGCTCGACTTTTGCCGGGGCACGCGCTCTCGCGTCCAATCTTGTGCTTGTAAATGTTGTACTTAGCCTGCTCTTTGGAGAGGCGCTTCATCTGTTTGGCGCCGACACCAACCGGCCCGTAAGGCGGAGCACCGCAGGTCAGAGTAACAGGAGCAATGGCGACGGCTTTACTGCCGATGTGGGCAAATTTCATGTCAACAAGAGTTGGGTGCGCTGGGCAATGGCCAGCTTGAGTTTCTTCTCGTCCCCGATGAAGCTGTCCAAGGAGCGGGCCATTGTGCAGAGGGTCTTCAGTAGGTCGTTGAAGAACAGCGCGGCCTCGGGGCTGTATGGCATCTGCCGGGCACGCTCTGGCTCAACGTCGAGGGTTGTCCAGCCGTTGAGTAGCTGTGCCGGGTCGTCGGTCAGGTCATGCCCTTCGCGTTCAACCTGCACATACCGTACGGTGTCGCCGCTGGTGCGCTTGGTGGTGATCTTGTCGAAGACCTTCGCGGCGATCCCCACGTCGAACGAGTCGAGCCGGTGGCAGGCATCGAACTGGTGGCCGTGGAGCTTGCTGCTCCACCACTGGCCCTTCCTGCCGCAGCCGTTGGGGGCGACCTGCTTGTCGGGTTCCTCCCAGAATGACACGTTGATGCAAGCGGTGTAACAGATGACGCGCTCAGTCACTTCTTCGGCCCGCAGGTAGTCTTCCGCCGCGTCGTGGATCAGCCGGATGCCTGCGTTGAGTTCCGTGGCGTAGACCCGCGCCTTGGCGCCTTGACGAGCGTAGCCCACGTGCGCATTGGGCACCTTCAGCTTTTTGGCAATCACTTCAAGCTCAGGTGGAAGCTCGATGGAAAATGTGCCATCGCCCAGCACATCAATGCCAATTTTGGCGGTGAACTTCGTGCCGTCGTTGCCTTCGGCCTGAATCTGTCTGGCAGGGAGGGAGGGCATAAGTCAATCGCAGCCGCACCAGTAGGCCCGGCGACCCATGACGGTGACAGTCCAGTTGGTTTTGGCGCCGCACTTTTCGCACTTGCTCCGGTTAGGCATCCGCTGGCCGACGTGGGTGGCCCCTTCAACGAGGTTCCAGAAGTTGCTCAAGGCTTGCATCCGTTCGCCGTAAAAGCCGACCCAGACGGAAAGTCCGGGGTGCGGGTCATCCAAGAGCTTGGTGAGCTTGTCGACGTGACCGCGCAGTTCTTCGAGGCGGAGGGCGCTCATGGCGCCTCCCCCAAGAGCCGGAGCGCGAGCCGGTACTTGTCGCGCAGTGAGCCGGGCTTGATGTCTTTGAGATTGTCGAACAGGTCGGCGATCTTCACGAGTCGGGTGGTGGGGTCTTTGGCGACGCGGAGGATGTAGTCGTCGTAGTTCTCGTCGGGCAGCTTGGTGAGCACCACGATGCGCTCCACGACCCAGACGGGGAACAGTTCGCTCAGCCGGGTGAGCGGGTATTCTGCTGCGTTGTCTTCGAGCACGTCGTGGAGGTAGCCGAGCACTTGCAGATGGCCCGGCAGTCTGGCCGCGACCGCGACGGGGTGAACGAGATAAGGCTGGCCACCCCAGCGCTTTTGGTTTCGGTGGGCGTCACGGGCAACATGTAGAGCCAGCATGTTCAGGCTGGCCGGGATGTAGTCCGGGTGCGGTATCAGTGAGAGGTTCATTTTGACTTGTTGAAAGTGATGTAGTTACCGGCAGGAGCGGGAGCCGACTTGGCGAGGTCGAGCGCGTGTTGTTTGCTCGTGGCGCTGTTGTTCCAGTACCAGACCTTGACCATTTGCTGCCGGTTGTAGAAGTAGGCGAGGTTGCGCCACTCGTTGCGCGGCGTGCGCAGCAAGTGTCCACGGCGCCCGTGGGTCAGTGTTTGCGGGAAGCTGTCGACGCCCAAGACCCAGCCTGCGGCGTTGAGCCGGGTGATGCGGGTGTCGAAGAATTTTTGGCCAACAGTCTGGTAATTCGCATCGCGCAGTTCTTGCACGATTTCGTGAACCTGTTCCGCTGATAATGTCTCACTCATACACCTTAGTCTAAGCTGTATTTGGGAATAGTCAACAATATATTTTACTTACCCTGACGCAGCGAACGTTCGAGACTTACTGCCGACAATTCAGCGGTAGCGCGTTTGCGCCACGGCGCCAGTTGGTCGAGCCGCGATTTCCAGCCCGCTTCGATGGCGCTCAGGGTTAGATTGCGCTCGCGCTGTAGACCTTCCAGCAGCTTCCAGATCACCTTGCCTTCGTCCAAGGGGAACACCTTGACGGGCCGGAAGTGGCCTTGGTAGGCGGGCACGTAAGCCATGCCGTTGTCTTCCATGAAGCCCGGTGAGGCGAGCAGGTAGGGGAACTGGTCGTAGGGCCAGAAGATCATCTCGAACGTCTTGCGCTCCCCGGAGCCATTGCACTCTTGGCATCTGAAGGTGGGTGCTTTCGGCGCTCCGGCGACGGCCCAAGGCGCGGGCTGCGTGCCGGTGCCTTTGCAGTGGGGACATTGGTCTTTCTTTTTCATATTAGTTAGAACTGGTTAGGGTAGTGAATGGATTCTTACGCGCACACCGGGGGCACCAGTAAACGGACGGGCTGGCCACCGGGAGCTTGCCCCGCGAGGATGCTCTCAATGCTCTGGATGATGGCCTTGATGGTCGCGGGCGCCAGCTTCTTCATCGGGTAAGTTTCGCGGTGCTCGTGGAATGACAAAGTGAAGGTGCCGAGGTCGGCGTCAGTGCCGATGTTCGCGATGACGCTGGCCCAGATCGGGACAGTGCCGGAAAGCTCCCGTGCGAAGATCAAGCGGGCTTTCTCGGCCCGGCTCCGTCTGGCTTCCATGCGTTCCTCGCTGCTCGTCTTCTGGGCAATGTACTGCATGGCATAGGCCACGATCTTGGCCACCTTGACGGCGCTGAAGGTGCGCATGTGGACATGGAGGCCGCCAACGGGGTTGTAGACCTCCACGGCGCAGATGACGTAGCGCTCGCCACCACGAATAACCAGCTTGCGGGCGAACTCGATCTTGTAGCGCAGTTCGCGGGGGTTGTGCTGCGGGGTGACGTACATCTCGGCCAGCCGGTGGGCGCCTTTTTCGATGGGGTGGAAGTTCACGCCGAAGCCAGCTTCGGAGAAGGCAACGGTCAGGGCGGTTGACCATTCACTCAGCGTGGCTTTGATTCGTTCGGCAGGTAATGCGTTCATGTCAACAGGAATGTTTTAATTGTTAAGCGGTCGTTGTTAAGTTTCAAATAGTTATTGGGAAGTGTCTACCATGTGGACACTTTAATGCTTGGCGAGAAAGGCATCCTGTGCGCGTTTCCAGTCTTTCAGCACCTTCTCGAAGTTCACGGCCTTTGCCAGTTCATTGATGGACAGGTTGTATTTCTTGACCAGCGCGGCGGCGAAATAGCCGTCATAGGCACAGGGATTAAAACCATTGTAGGGCGGCAGGCCGTTGAGCTTCTTCAGATCATCAAGGACGGCCCGCCGGTCGAGATTGACGGTGCTTTTCACGGTGATTTCGCGCTCGACGTTGGCCACGATCCAGTCTTCCCGAGCGGCGTCCGCGTGCGGCTTGCAGACGGGCAGGTGCTTCTTGGGCGCGTTGTTGATGCTGAGGTTGGCAGTGTGCGTGGCCTTGGCCTTGCAGTCGGGTACCGCGCAGTCGATCTGGAGTGAGCTTGGGAGTTTCATAATTGGCTTCGTTTGGCTTCGTTTGGCTTCGTTTTTAATGGGCGTTGTTTATTTTGAGATGGTTAGCTGCCGCCTTGCACCGACCGTTGCGACATTTGCGACAATTGATTCAAAGTGAGTAGAGCGCCTTGAGCGTGCGGAGAATTCCAGAGAGCGACGGGGCATCCAGTTCGCCCTTGACCACGACGCCGCTGACGGTGAAGTCGTACTCCACGTTGTAGGTGAACTCGAACTGGCCTTCGGTCTTCACCGCGTCGACGAAGGCGAGCTTGATGGTGCCGAGGCTGCCGCTGCGCCAGATGTGGTAGTCATCGTCGTTCTTGAGCGCGTGGAAGCCGTCGAGCTTGAGTTGGACGGTCAAGGTGCCTGCCATCTGTTCCTCTGCCGCGAAGGTGACCGTATCCTTCCGCGTGTCTTCGGCGATCTCGGTGAGGTTCTTCTGCACGGCGAGCAGGGCTTGCTTGATATGCTTGGTGAGATTGGCGGCAGTGAGATTGGAGAGCATCGTCTGCCCTCTGAAGCCGAGCTTGTCAACGTAGAGCCGGGGGCCGACGTGATCCCTGTAGTTGCTGTAGGTCACTTCCAAGGTGACGTTCGTGTCCGCGTTGAGTGTGATGCGAAAGACACCCTCGTCCATGCGAGGGGTGTGGATGGCGGTGGCATTGAGGGACGCGGCTACAGCTTTGAGCGTGGCGCGGAAGTCCCGATACAGAGAGAGTTTTGTTTCATTCATGCCTTCATACTAAGGCTGATAAACTAAAAGTCAACGTCAATCTTCACTATTGTTAAGATTGTTGTAAGTATCTTAAAATCAGTTCTTAGCCGCCTCTTTTACCGGCGCCTTGATGCAGTCCTCGAATATCTGGAGCACACGCCCCAGTGAGTAGATGGACTGGCGCGCTTCATCCACGTAATCAAAGCCCAGCATGTTGTGCATCCAGTGAATGACATCAGCCAGCGCGGCGCCCAGCTTGGGATCAGTTGCCGTGCGTTCATCTTCGCCATCATCACTGAGAAAGAAAGCACGGGCCAATGTGAGCACACAGTCAAAGCCAGCAGCATGTGCGTCGCTGCCGATGTGATTGCGGAATTCGATCCGGCAGTCAAGGCTGCGGTGGCCACCGAGAGCAATGGCATGTTTGATGATGGCGCGAATGAGCGCGAAGTGGCGCTGCCCGGTGGCGTAGTATTTGATGTAGAAGTCAGCCCGTGCCGTATTCGCGTTGCAGTAGCGGGCGAAGTAAACGGCAGGATAGGCAGCGCGCAGCTTCATGGCGATGCGCAAGGCAGAC
>Ga0315274_10004153_pt1 | contig 21355 bp, 22 predicted proteins | sample YL17G02_20_MG_FD_203700 | JGI IMG/M metagenome (GOLD analysis project Ga0315274, IMG submission 203700) | Sediment microbial communities from Yellowstone Lake, YNP, Wyoming, USA - YL17G02_20 | ecosystem: Environmental > Aquatic > Freshwater > Lake > Sediment | place: USA: Wyoming | collected...
ACCGTTGTGCCAGCCGATGGTAGAAAATAGCGAATCATGTTGGCCTCCCTGTCGGATGTTTCTACTAAACATCGGCAAGGAGGCTTATTTATTGCCAGTCAGACCACAGACTTTGGGACGATTACTCAGGCTGCGTACGCACAGTCTGTCTTATGTAGAGTTGTTTTTGTTTGAAAATTCCCATAGGGCGTTGTAGAGTTGAGGCCCTCAAATCGGTGCTACTTTAAGAGTCGCCTTAATGGGCTTCTCGATCGGGATAGAAAAATGGAGTAAGCGCATGGCCCAGGAAGAACAGGTGCTTGTTGTCGAGCGAAAGGTCTTTGAGGATGTTGGGACATTCCACGGTCTCAACTTCGAGGTGGAACGCTATCTCAGCAAGCTCTTTGTTCCGGGTGTTCCCCGTTTCATACTTAGGTCGCAGGCAGAAAAAGACCCTGCATATAAGCAACTCATTCCTTACGTGATTATGACTTATGACGGGAATTACCTTACATACGTCCGGGGTAAACGAGCCGGGGAGACAAGGCTTGTTGGAAACAGGTCCATTGGTATAGGAGGCCATATAAACCCCACCGATGACTTACCCTTGTTTGGTGCCGACTTCCGCGAGGCTTATCTGCGTGCAGTTGAGCGAGAAGTGGCTGAGGAAGTGCGAGTGGGAGCCGGTTTTACAGATCGCGTTGTCGCCCTTCTTAACGACGATTCCAACGAGGTGGGACAGGTGCACCTCGGAATCGTTCATTTTTGGGTATTAGACTCATCAGACGTCAGCAAGCGGGAACAGATGATTACCCAGATGGATTTCATGAGCCTTGCTGCATTGAGAGAGGTGCGAGACACCATGGAGACATGGTCAAGGTTGTGCCTCGACAACCTCGTGGAAATGTCGAAACACAAAGAATCGGGAATCCGCTTGCCGGCGTAGCTGGAAGATTAGATATTCATAGTTAATCACTGGTTTTTAAGGATTTTGAGCGGCTGTGACAGAAAAAACCTACTGAATCTCTGTGCTCTATGCAAAACACCAAAAAGCGGCGTGCAGTAATCCTTTATCCTACCGTAACATACCGTAATGTGGCCCGCTGCCCTGTCGCCATCGCAAGGCCTCACAACTGAATATTGCTTGTTCAAAGAAAAGCCTCTGTGTTTTGCCTCGGCAAGAGCTGTCGCCGGTAGGCTCAGCGTCAAGTCCGGCGATACAAAAAAATTTTACTTTTTGAATAAAATTATGCTTGCGTTGACCTGATTCTTACGGTAGAATTGAAAGTGAATAAAGCCAGATGATAGTGAGGCTCTCGATGATGCGACTTTTGAACGGAGTGTACTTGGTTATTCTTAGGCAAAATGGGGTCTGTCGCGTCTGAACATTTTTTGGCAACGAGAGTATATAGAGAAGGGCTTTTTGATATAGTACGATAGCACTTGAACAGGGCTGGGGTTATCTCGCTTTTCCTCTCCCTCCGCACCTCGGCCCTGTTTTTATTTTGCGCCGAAAACGCCGAAAACCCGGCAAATAACAAGCCTTAGATACTCCCCAGGACCATAGTTAGGAGGGCTAAATACACACATACCCTTTACAGCCTTCGATACCCTGAAAAACACCGTGACTAAAAATTTATTTTTGTGCTTCAACTTGCCTTGACAAGTACCAGTCGCTCATATTATTCTATAATGTGAAGCTGTAGAACATTGGTGGCAACTTCCACAAAGCTCTTTGAGATGTTTGGACGGCACTTGACCAGGGCTGGGGATATCTCGCTTTTCCTCTCCCTCCGCACCCCAGCCCTGTTTTTTTTGCGCTCGTTTCGAGATGCTCCCCCGCAAATATGCCCAGCAATCGCCACACGAGGAGATGCTTGAAGTTCTGCCAGCGATTCTGCGGAGTTTCCGTTGGGCCTGAGAGGCGCCAAGATAACGATGTTATTCATCCAATATGCGCTATACGGGACTTGTGTCTTTCGGCTTACAGATGTGATCGACTGCGGGTATCGCCGTAGAAATCCGACATGACGTCTATTCGGCGCAATTGAGAATCTGGCCGAAGCCGACAATGAACCAGCAGAAAAACATCGGTGCAGACGTAACGATGGAAAGGGCCGCTATACGACCGTCTTTCGCTCGTAGGGCGACCGCCACGATTACTGCAAGAGCGACCGTCAGACCTACAGCAAGCGGCAGATGGAAGAATTCACCCGCGTTCGGCCAGTTGCCGAACCTTGCTGCGAGCGTCGCCCACGGGCCAAAGGGCAGCGCAAAGGCGGGCGTAACCGCCACAGTCAATGTGTAGGCTGGGGATATAGATTCTGCTGGAGCTACCAACCACATTAACAGGTATAGAGTACTGACAGTCTCAGCAGGACCCAGCCAGAGAATAAGCAAAGCTCGGCGTCCTCTTGTCCGGTTGTTTTTTCGTGCGACCGCCGCAAGGCCTGCGATGACTGCCAGGACCGTCATTGCGGTGCAAGGAATACATAATCCGAACACGAAGCCCGCTACCGATATGTGTAGTACTCTGAAAGCATACACGAACACGCTGCTGAAAGCAGCAAGGAATCCGATTGTCGAGACAGTCAATGCGACATTGGCCGGTTTGGCACGCCATTCACGCAAGCTGGCAGTCAAAGCACTGATCTGCGAGCCTAGGAAACACAAGATGGCAACGTAAAGCGCCAGCTTCGACCAGAAAAACATCGGCACGGCGACAAGAGCGGCCGCAACCATGCCTCCGATTGACGTCCAGAAGCCGATGGAGAATCCGCCATGTTCGCAAAGTCCGTCAGTACTCACCGTTCAGGAACCTGATCAATTCTTCAGGGACGAAATCACCGGCAAAGACGAGGATGTCATTCACGTCTGCTCTGGTGAGGTTGTCTCTGATATTCTGATTATTTATATCCACATTTACAATTATGCCGAATTTGGCGCCTTCTTCGGGCAGTTCGCCGGGCTTGCCGCTGTGCATCAGATAGGTCGGCCTGATTTCGATGTTGATGTTCTTTCCCTCGACAGGTGTCTCAAGCAGAATACGCAGACTCTTGGCCCTTTCCCTCCAGAGGTCGTTCTTTAAGCTGCTGGCGATGATATCAAGAGAATTTATCTGGCCGGTATCGAACACCAGCTCGTTAACCACCCCCACACGCGGCACCAGACGGTCGGCAAACCGGGCACGCAGCTCGTCAAGGGCCTTGCGGAATATTTTGTCGTGATCGGTTACCGGCAGATCGTGCGGGCCGTCGATATACAACCGCTGGGGAAAAGTGAAAACCGGACCTCGGCCGGTCAACACAAAGGTCGGCAGCTCCACCCGCTTACCATCAGCAAGGACGAAGGTTCTTTGCACCTGCAGTTGCCTGGGGCCCGACAAGAGGGTCTCGAAGGCCTGTGGGAATTGTTCAATCAGCCAGTTGCCGTAATCCTGGAGCTTGGTTTTTTCCTGGTCCGGCAGGATACCGGGCCGGACGTCCACGCCGTATTTGACAACGTGCTGCGATATATGTTCTGCTTCAAACTGATAGTTCATCTTTCACCGCCGGAAAGCCTTTGTCTTCCACAGTTTATTACACCACTGGCGACAAGTCAAAGAAAACCACACTTCCCTGAACCCACGCGCAATGAGCGGCGAAAAAAGGTTACGCAAGAGATGCAGGCTATTAGGCGGTCTATTCGAAGGAATGTTTGAAAGCCTCCGCAAGCTGGCCGGCGCAGTCGGGACTCAAAAATCGCCCAGCGGTTTTGATAAGCTGGCCGAGGTGATGTTTTATTAGGGTATCCTCGACCTGGCTATGGTTCATGTACTCGCACAGGCCCTTCTGGTTCTCGCTGCGCAGGTAGCGAGCTATTATTGAGGCGCTGGACAGTGGCCGATAGTGTTTATAGAGGTTCTGGTAGTTCTTAATGCTCTTCAAAATCCGCTCTCGCTCCTCGTGGTTCTGGATGTGGCTAAAGCCGATTCGCTGCCGGTCGTGAAAGAATACCGCCTCGACAACATGCACGGCGGTATAGAACGCTACGGTGGCGGTCCAATCGCAGAAGTCGGGCCTTGCACGCAGATAATCCAGCACCTCGATATTGTGCAATGCCAACTTCAGATGTTCTGTCTCACTCGACATTTCTTTCGATCAGGCTCCGGACAGGCGGCGTAATGCCGTGCGGATACTGTTTCGTCAAAAGCCCTGAGGCGGCCAATTCTACTTCGGCCTTACTGTACTTCCCTGCGTGGGACAGGTCCATCCAAAGAAACCCTTCAATAAAATTCCTTGATATACTCCGCGAGTTCTCTGAGTTTATCCTCGCCCAATTGCTTATTGGCCACAGTGCGAACCAGCACCGGGATACCAGGCTGTGCCCTCACTGCATCGGCGACATCCGCAGGTATGCGATTCTTTGCTTTTGCTGCAAGATCAAACAATTCTGTCCTTCTTGCATCGTCCGAGGCCAAGCCGAGCGCGTTGCATATTGTGTCTATTGCCTTTCGGTTTGCTGGGGGTGGAATCCTGCCACGCTCAATGTTGCTCAGGTTTGATGGTCTCATGTTGATCAGATCAGCGAACGCCCGCAAACCGATACCAGATTCCTCAACACGGATCTTCTTCAGCAATCCTCCAAAAGTCTTTCCTGCCTTCACATGCGCCATCGTTCGTCTCCTTGCAGATTTGTTATATACATGATATAACATACTCGACTGCCTGTCAAGGGTTCTTAAGTTTTTCTTGGATTTTGCCTGATTCAGTAACGTCTGCTGGTGGTCTTTGCATTGTGCTGGTAATTCACGAAGAAGTACCGCAGGGCGTCTATGGGGTGGTCGTAAAGGCCGTCTTTGAGGGGTATTTCGCCGATAGAGCCAAGTGAATCGGGATAGTGGTAGCACTGAAGGGCCTCAATCAGACGGGGGCAGCGAGGTGATATGACAAGTGTGCTTTTGCCAGAGCCATCGCGTATGGCCCGGCGGATAAGCTCAATACCCTCAACAATCATGCTGCGTCGGTATCTTGTGTTGATACCCAATGTCCGCAGCTCCCGCACGACGCTCGTGCCTGTAACATCGTTCGCCCCGGCGCCGGCAGGGTCGCAAAAAGTAGCCGCCACTTGCTCTTCGGGGCAGGGCGTACGTGTTTTCATCTCGGCAGCATGAACATCAATTGTTGCACGTGCCCGTACGTATTCATCTATCACACGGACGACTCCGGCGCCATCTACCTGAATCCACAGGCACACAAAGGGATTAACGAATCCGAAATCGAGCGCGCGATACAGCGGTATGTTCGGGTCATAATCGACCGCCTGCACATGTACCGCAGGATCGAACTCATCAAATACAACGTTCTCCAGAGACGGCCTCTTGCAGAGCATCTCCGCCTCCCAGCAGGCCCTGCTTGAGCGGCGCATCTGTGTGATGCAATCGTCAATCTTCAAATACCCGCAGGCGGTCCTGGCCCGACCCTGGCAGTCGGACCAAAGCGGACACTGCGAACAGTTGCGGTCGGTGCATTTTTCGATGACCTCCCAGACGCACCATTTGAAAACCGGCGTTCCGATATGCGGCGCAGACGAGACGATCTTCTGCATGAGGCCATAAGGCCGGTGCATTGTGCTTATCATCTCCATTGCGGCGGAAAGTTTCTTGGTGCTGTGCGTCGTGAACTTGGCCGCCGCAAGGACATCCTCATCGAAAAGCTCAACCTCATCGCAACGAAGCTTTTGCACATGCTGGCCGCGGACGCTGGTCGGCGACTGCGTGAGCACCTCGACAGCCGAGCCGTTGGTGAATCGGCATTTGGTCTTAAAGACCGGCCCGTCGATATATTCATCGTAGCCATTATGGATGAAGTGAGTCAGGTATTCGTACATTCTGCCCGCCTGTTCGCCGGAACCGGCTAATATTCGCACCTGGCAGCCGGATTTAAAAATGCAGTCCAACAATGTTGCGACTGCTGCCAGTTCGGTTTTACCGCCGGTGCGGTTAGCCCAGACAATCGCATCGGAACCAATGTCATGTTGAGCGAAGCGAAACATCTGGCCCGCAAATGAAGACTCGGCTCCACATGTACTCCCCTGCCCAGATTCTTCGCTGTGCTCAGAATGACAAAGACACGACCGTAAGTCAGGAAAATCAGCGGAGTAGCTATGCCATAGATAATCCATAGGGCTGTTGTGCTCCGGACAAATTTGCCTATCCGGCACATCTACCCCCAGGAAGACCTTGACGTAGTTCTTCAAATCCTGCCTTGTCTTCGGCCTTACCCGCCGAAGGGAATCATAAACACACCCCAATTTTTGGATGTTACTGCCGGCTTTGAATTCCATTTTTGTTGTGGTTGTCATTACTATCACCCCCAAGTTGAATGTTGGTTACGAACCGATATTTGAATAGGCTTTGCACCGCCCGCGGATAAAACTTAAAGATGAAAACCAATACACACAGCCCCAAAGTCAAAATTTTGAGTTCTCAGTTTTGGTTTTAGGATTTACGTTTTGCCTTTGTAGTTGTCCAAGGCCATGCCGTCAATTCTTGAATAGACACGACAGCATTTTGTCCGAAGACAAGAACTGGGGGGCAGAGGCTACGTTTGACCTACCCCTCGTTTGGCAAGCTCCTTCAATTCGTCAAGGTGGTTTTGATAGACGCCGCGAGGAGTAGTGTTGTGTTTCTTACAGAGCGAGGCGGCCATGCCGACTAATTCCCCCATCATGCCACACGTTCGCATCACGCGGGTTGTGCCCAGCGCAACGTGAGTAACGCTTATATTTCGCCCGGCCATAAACAGGTTGTCTATGTTACGCGAATAAAAGCAGCGGTATGGAATCGCATACGGCTTAATCGGCGTGAATTTAGCTACCGACCGGAATTCTTCGCCGGGGAAATACCTGGAGTTGTCCGGATCGGGGTAATGCAGGTCTATTGTCCAGGTGGTGGTTACAAACGCATCAGGGAACTCCTTGCTTTCCTGGATGTCCTGCTGCTGTAAAATGACGTCACCTATCAGCCGGCGAGACTCACGCTTACCGGCGACGTAGGCAACCCATTCGAGATTCTTATTGGTGTATTCGGCTCTTTTATTGCTGTTATTTTTGAGGAATGCCCAGTTCCCATAGACCGCACGAAGCGCATGGTCACGGACGTACTCACCTTGGTCAATCTGGTCTCGGTTGAAACCTGTCTCCCAGTCCCAGTCGCCGCCGGTTGTGTACAGGCAGCTTTGCTCGGTGAATGCAAGCGCCCACGGGCAATCAGGAAAACTCATGGGCCGACCCGCATTCACCGCGTACCACTGCACCGATGTTCCCAGCGTCAGATTGTCGGGCTTTACGGGTGCAAGCGGCTCGCCGGTTTCGCTTTGAGCTTCCCGCCCCATACGGTAGTCAGCCCCCGCCAGGAAACCTACTGTCCCATCGCCCGTACAGTCGGCAAATAGCGGTGCAGAAAAACGCAGCTCTCTGTCTGTTCTGGTGTCTTTGGCGACGACGGCAAGTATACGATTGCTGCTTTTATCGACCTTAAAAACACGCATATTGAGAAAGAGTCGGATATTCTTCTGGGCCTGTACAACAGCGAGCTTTTTCTGGTCGTCGTAGTTTTTCGCCGGCTGGGCATTGCCGCGTTTACCCGAATCAAGCTCTTTAACAATGTCACCGAGCGCAGGATACGGCGGCAGATTTATTTGCCCGTTTAGGTGCACGCGAACCTCCGAGCTATTATTTCCGCCGAGCACGGGCCTATCCTGGATTAGCGCTACCTGCAATCCCGACCTCGCCGCCGAGACTGCGGCACATGTCCCCGCTATCCCGCCGCCCACAACGATGAAATCGAACTTACCTGCATCGGGGGGGACATTAGGCAGAGTAAGAGCCTTTCGGCGAAAACGTGCAAGCTCTCCGCCATCATCCGGCGGTGCAAAGTCCGCATTGCTGGAAAAGACGATCGCGTCACATCGGCCTTCAAAACCGGTAAGGTCGTGCAAGGCAACTGTGACCTGTGCATTCTCTATTTCGACTGCGCCGCCATTCTGCCAGTGCCACTCGCCCCCCTCTGTCCCAAAGATAGTGGGAACCGCCTTTCCGTCAAGGAGTAATTGAAATTTGCCTGGTGCACCGGTAGCGTTCCATGGTGCAACCCAATCCCGTGTGCGAATCCATACGTGATATTTGCCTGTCTTTGGAAAGGTCGCTCTGGTTGTCGCATCCGCGACCGGCCGGCCCAGGCCGTGAGCAAGCAGAAACGGCGAACCTATCTGGTCGGCGAACTGCTGATCAACCACCCACCCGCCGAGGTTCTCGAAACTCTCAGCCTCGACAAGGATAGTCTCATCTGCCGCAGAAAAGCTCGCAATAATTGCCGCCAACATAACTACCTGTATAGAAATAGACCTCATACCTGCCCGTTCAACTTTATCCTGATAATTTCACACGCACAATACCGCTCACGGACAATTCTGTAATCCACATTCATTTGAAAAGCTGCTTGAGCATTTCATCGGAAAGCACGAGAGTGAATTGCTTACCGGCATCTTGCGGCCCTGTTACCTGGTAAGGTGTTGATTCCTTCAGATAGTCGGTGGTCTGCGCGTTCAATCTGGTGCGAGGAACGCCGGACTGAACGAGAAATTCCCCTTTTGAATTGGGCGGAATATTGAGCAACGCTATACCCTCTGCACTTGTAACAGGCGATTGCCTTGTATACCCGGACAGGCGGTCCTCATCAGCATAAAACACCGCTACACCTTCGACCGGCTTACCCCTTGAGTCAATGACCTTCACGGCCACTCTTATCATCGATGGAAACTCCACGCGACCCAGGAAATCCTCGGTCTCCATCTCCAGGGCCTTCTGCAAAAGCAATTGAGCTCCTCGCCGCGCGGCTTGGCCCAGCGGATCGCCATCTGTGAGCATCCCACCAAAAATCTCTTGTTCCATACGCTGCCTTGGTGCTTCTCTCTTACTACTCATGGTGTGACCTCCTAAAGAATCTAATCTTTCAACTTCTGGAGGTTACACCATTTCCACTTTTACAGGAAGTATATGACATCACCGGGCTTAAGCCACTCGAACGCTCACCGTCAAAGCCATAAGTATGTACAGTGTTGGCAGAAGTTATTTATTGTGATTTCTGTTGAAGTCCTCTTTTAGTAGCCCCAAATTGATGGAGTTTCTAAAACAACCTTGGTGAAAATAATGAGATCGCAAGACACCCTCTTCAACAAAACCTAATTTCTTGGCTAATTTGAGAATGGCGATATTTTCGGCAAATGCATCCCCGTCAATTTTATGAAGGTTCAGGGTATTAAACCCGTAATCTAGAACCATATTTGTGGCTTCAAATCCGATACCTTTTCCCTGAAAATCGGATGATATTCTGAGTCTCCAAGTAGCTCTTTGATGTCTATACTTAAAGTTATAGAGACCTACAGTTCCAGCAATTGTTGTTTTATGGGCATTATCAGGTTCTTTTACAAATATTGAAAAAGGGATATCGTTAGATTTGGCAATACTTTCAAACCAAGTCTGTTGTGATTTTGAGGAAATAGGCTCGTGAATTAGGTAATTCACAATATCGCTATCCCATCTCAAACATAACAAAAACGGTAAATCCTCTTGTTCGACAGGCTTTATTATTATTCTGTTACTTTCTAGTATTCTCATAGCCTCATACTCCCTACATTATAGTTTGATAGTATAGTTCATCTAAGGACAGAATCTTGTAACTATTCCTGATTACTAGATTTATGATTTCTTCTACGGTATTTCTTATTCCGTGATTAGTATTCCGTTTGTTTAAGATAGTTCTTTTATCAATGATGTTAAATTGTTCTCTCGTTAGCGAGTCTTTGATTTCACGCATATATTTTATATTAGGTGTATTGAAAACTATATTCATTGGGTGGAAACTAATAACCTTAATACCTGGATGGATGAAATAATCAATGTATGGATTAGTGCTCAATCCTAATTCATTGTACAAATGGCTACCATCTTCAAAAAAAATAGGATAGTGAACAAGGCGAGATTCATGAAGCATTGGTCTAATGTAATTCGCCATTGTCGTTCCAAGATTTGACACATATTTATATCCATAGTCATTGGCTAACAGATGTGTTATGTCAGTTACATCAAAACATCGATGAGAACGAAAGCCAATAGCTTCTGGGGCAAGTCTTACACATGTTTCTGCTATTTCTTTGAAACTGTTTCCGTGAGAACTATTCGCTAAAAAATTTGGATGAATACCTCTATATATTCTCTTCTGATAAGTCAAATCTGCAATTTTCTTTGATTCATGCGTTACAAATGCAGTTAGTTTTATTTCCTCAAAAGGAATAATATTAAAAAAATCATCAAGCACATCTTCTGATGCCCAATCAATATCTGAAGAAAAGCAGAATACAGGTTCTTGGTCCCAAATATTTTCCCTGTTTACCTTAGTTAGAATGTTAAAGTTTTGTTCATTCACAATCATTTATTAATTTCTTCCAATTACTGTATTAATTCATTGTTCTTATCATGCCATGAGCATGTCCCGATCTCAGTTGAAGGTTTGACGGCTACTCCTTCAACGACATCCTAAGCGACCTTGTCCTTCGGTGCAACCGATTCTTCTTGTTCAACCTCCTAGAGCTTTGATTCCAACATCCACAACTGCTGACACCCCATGATCCGATGCATCCGTTTCTCAACCGATAGCAATGCAGAGGCTGCCCAACGAAGAACCATCCGACCATCACGCCACCGTGTCACGCGACCTGTCTTGCGACGAACGCCTGAATAGGGCGACTCAATAGCATTCGTGCTGGCTAAGCATCGACACAATTGCCTCGGCAGACTCAAACGGTTGATTGTAAACATCTCATCCAGACCCTCTAGTAGACTGGCTGCTGCCCCGCTTGCGCCGCCGCAACCAGCCCTAAAACCACAACCGCTTGTCTGAGAATATATCTCATGGCACCCGCCCTAAATTCGCTCCGCTATTATACCCCCACCCACGCCACCTCAGCAAGTGCTTTCTCCATTCTAAATTCTCAATTCACCCCTCGTCCTTCATCTCTTGATGCTCGTCACGCCGTGCTCCTTCAATGACGACCACGTACTCGCCTTTGGGATTGTCCGGTAGATTGGCGAGAAGCTCGGATAACCTGCCACGACTGACCTGTTCGAACATCTTGGTCAATTCTTTGGCAATCGCCGCTCGCCGGTCGCCGAAAACCTCCAGGGCATCTTGCAGGAAACTTCTGAGCCGATACGGACTTTCGTAATAGATAAGCGTGTGGGGCGAATCCTTATCAAGCTCCAGGAACTTTCGTCGCTGCGAGCTTCTGCGGGGGGCGAAGCCGCGAAAGGTAAATGAATGCACCGGCAAACCCGACAACACAACCGCCGGCACAAAAGCCGTCGGGCCGGGAATCATCCTTACATCGACACCCGCCTCTATCGCCGAGCGTACAAGCTTAAAACCCGGATCAGATATCCCAGGTGTGCCAGCATCTGCAACCAACGCAACGGATTTACCCTCCTGCAGCAAGGACATTATTTTATCTACCGCCCGCCGCTCGTTATGCTCATGAAATGAAATTTGAGGTTTGTGTATCTGAAAGTGTTTTAATAGCAATCCTGTCCTGCGTGTATCCTCACTGGCAACGTAGTCAACCTGCCGCAAAACATCCACCGCCCGCAGCGTCATATCCTGCAGGTTTCCTATCGGTGTCGCCACCAAATACAGCATGATTCGTGCCTCGCAGCCCGGTATCCATCCTGTGTCCGTTGTCTCTCGTCCTTCGTCTCTCGGTGTTCGAAGAGCGGTCACGGTTTCTTCGTCTGATAGCCCTTGCGTCTATTGGCAAGTATCTTTCGCCCGCCTTTAGTCCGCGAACGTGCACGAAAACCATATTTTCGCCGCCTCTTGACATTACTCCAACGATGGTTCTCCATAGTTATCTCCAAAAGATCAAAAATCAGCCGCTATCGCGACCCACTTAACAAAATAACTGTATTGCGCCGTACTACACGTAGAAGGCACGCGGTCCCTCGCAACCGCAAATCATAATATCTTGCCCGCCTGATTTCAAGCACATTACATTTTGACTTTTCAGTAAGCGGCTGCACGTCCGTCGTCCCTCCTGCCTTGCTTATCGTTCAGGCATCGCGGTCAATCATGCACCTTTCGGGTGCATTCTGAGATGTTCTTTTGCACTCTGCAATTTCTGCGAAAAATCACTATTTCTAAAATCCGAGGTCCATTTCCTGAGAGTAATCCAGCCGCCGAAGCGGATCAGCCGGTTACGCCATGAGCGATACCACATCCTCCACCCCGGTTCAAGATTGTGCAGGAAGAAAACCAGACCTGGGAAAGAAAATATGCTCGCCACTATCAAGAATAAGTTCTTGAATTGATAGAATCTGCCCATAATCTGTTTGCCGGAGCGTTGCATCTGTTCAGCGGTCATCGGCTCATCAGGCTCGAACAAAGGATAGTTGCCGTCGTAATATTCCCAACCCACATCGTAATTAGGATAAATCCTGTTTTGTTCGGCAAGTCTCTGTCTCAACTGCGTTCCTGGCAGCGGAACCGGCAGCAAAACCTGCACAGTGTCAATCTTGGCCCGTTTGATAAATCTCCTAAAATGTTCAACGCGCTGCTTCGCTGGCATATTAAAACTCTCGCCTTGGGCTTTCGGATAACCAAAGATGAACATCCCATGTATCAGGAATCCAAATTTGTGATATATCCTTACGAGGGACAACATATCCTCGGCCCTTACATGTTTGTTCATGGCTTCGAGCTCTTCTTCAATCGGCGATTCAAAACCTATAGCTACCGTCCTGATTCCCGCCTGTTGCATAGCCGCCAAAAGCTCCGTGTCTTTGGCTTTATCCAGTCTTATCTGAACCGTCAGAACCAGTCTCCTTTTTATGCTCTTTTGATAGTCCCTGAGCATATTGCAGAATCTTATAGACTCATCCCGCTGCTGCCCAAAAAGGTCGTCAACGATAAAGAAATGCTTGGCGTTGCGTGTCTCCACAAGATAGCTGATGTGCTCAAGCAGCCGTTCGGGTGGGGCGTATCTGGGTTTACCCTTAACCGTGCAGAACTCGCAGGTCATTCCGCAACCGCGAGTCCTTTCGACAGGATAAATTACGATCTTCGCGTAGCGAATTAAGGAGAAATCAGGCAAAGGCAGCTTGTCAAAATCAGTCAGCGGCTCTCTCGCCGGTGTGCGGACAACCTGTGTACCGCTCAGGTAAGCGATGCCATTGACCTTGCTCACATCTTGCTTGCCTTCTAACGCCCGCAGAAGCTCTTTAATTGTCTCTTCCGCCTCGCCAATAACCACATAGTCGATACCGCTGTTCAGAGCCTCGGATATATTATCCTCAACAAAATGCTGACCGCCGGCGATGGTAACAACGCCCTTATCCTTGTAGAAGCGGGCTAATTCGTAAACTCTGGGTGCGGTGCTCGTCAGGCCGCCATAGAACCCGACAACCTCCGCGGGCCTATGCAACTGCAAGAACTCGTGGTTGGCCCCGGTAGGCTTACCCTTTGGGCCGTATCTGCGAAGGTTATTCTCGTCGATAACCTCGGCGTCCCATTTTTCCATCTCATTCACTGCCGTGGCCACACATACCGGCCCTAGAGCGGTGGTCGTCCTGGCGATGCGAGAGTAAATGTTAAACGCCGGATAAGCCGGAATAACAATCCTCAATCTGCACCTTTTCTTTGATGAATCAAACATAACACAAACCCTTAAAGGACCAGAGGTTTACATTGCCGTATTTAGCCCAGCGTTTCATGCCGGGTCTTGTTTTGAACAGCGAGTATTAAGTGCCCCCGTTCTTGCTTTCATAAGAAAGAGCGGGGGCCGCCCTACACGCTCATATTGCGCTCAATTGTGCGCCAGAGTCGCGCAGAAAGCAAGCATTAGAACCATCAAATATCTGCCTTGCTCTCGCCCCGAGTTGCTCGATCCTCGCCGACAATAGGTACTTCTACTAATGCTGCATTATGAACTGCGACCTCGCACGACACAGTACGCGCGACGCAAGACGAATTATGGTCTTATCTCTCCTAGTTCGTAAAGAATAAGTGCTGAGGTTATCATCGCTGCGGTCTCCGTTCGCAGGATACGTTTACCAAGACTCACCGGCACAATTCCATTTTCGCAGGCCAGCCGGACTTCATCGTCCGTAAATCCGCCCTCCGGCCCGATGAATAAAGCAATGTTCGTCGGCTTTTCGCTGCCGGAAGTCAGCGCCTCATGCAGATTTTTTGCGCCAGAAGATGTCGATGCAATAAGCCGGCAATCATATTCTTTCTCATTTGTATCTGAAAAATTTATTCTGCATTTTTGATATTTGATTTTTGATATTTGATTTTCCTTAATTGCGTGCTCGAAATTGACCGGTTCACGTAATTCCGGAATCCGCCCACGCTCACATTGCTCGGCGGCCTCGGTAATAATCTTCTGCCAGCGATCAAGCTTATCACGCCCTGGAATCCGGCTACGAACAATACTTCGCTGTGTAATAACAGGAACAAACTCGCACACGCCTATCTCGGTGCACTTTTGCAGCACAAACTCAAACTTGTCGCGGGTAAGCAAACTCTGATAGAGTGTCAAATGCACCTTCGGCTCGCCACTCGCTTGGCGCTTCTGCACAATTTCGCCGATTACCTGCTCATGCCTAATCGCCGTCAATGTTACCTGATATTCCCAACCGGCGTTATCCAGCACGATAATACTATCACCAGGCCTAAGCCTCAGAACATCACGTATCTGATGCGCCTGCTCGCGGCTGAGTGGGACTCTGTTATTTCCAATACTCGATGGTTCTACAAAAAAACGCTGCATTCGCCGTCACAAAAACGAAATGTAGAGTGTTCTGTGCACACCATTTAACTGGTACCGAGCGGCTTAGTGGTCGAAATATCTGTAAAAATCCTTTCGGTGTCCCACACGCACAACCAAAATCAAAAGCACCGCTCTGCGGACCTGATAAGCGATACGATAATTGCCGCAGCGTATCCGCCAGAAGTCATTGCCTCCCTTGATTTGTATGGCATCGGCCGGATGAGGATTATCTGCGAGTTCGTCAATTCGCCGGGCGATCTGCCTTTGTACTTTCGCAGGCATGCAGGCGAGTGCCTTGAGCGCCTCTCGATCAATCTTGATGGTATATCTCATGGGCTATCCGTCGCTCCGAACCATCTCTCAGATAAACCTTTTCGGCGTCAGACGGGTGCGCCGGATGGGCAAGCCAAGCTCCTTCTTAGCTTTTTCCCAGGGCACAAAGTCTTTTTTCTTTAGCGCTTCCTTAATGGCCTCCAGGTCAATCTTATCCTCAAGGTAGTCTAACAGCTCTGCATCATCGACCGGCACCACCACAAAAAGGGGCTTGTCGTTGCGCTGGACGCATATACGCTCGCCTGTGTAGGCAACCTTGTTGCCCAGATCGGATATACTCTTGCGGAAATCACTTACGCGGACTCTTACCATAAACCAACCGTTCTTTCTGCTTCGGCATGAATTGTACTATTATTACTCTTCGTCCAAATTGTACAATATGTTCACTTAAAAATCAATAAGATTTCCACAAATCTGATGCGCCTGCTGCTTGACCAGCACCACTTGGTTGCCACACACCTCAGATTCACCGACAAAAAATCGATTCATGTCAGCCAAACTCCTGTGATGGCCACTGCATCCTTTACATCATACCGGGATCGGACTTGTCAGAAAAGGCTTCATAAAAAATGGTAAATTCTCCGATCTTTCCTCAAGAAAATCTACTTTAGCGTCCTATAATCGATAGAGTGATTCCATAGCGATATTTGACTTCGACAAACGGTGCTAAAAGGACTTGGTTTTGCTCTTGAACGCCGGACAGAGTAGTCGATCTGCGGTGGGCAGGCGGCACGCTCATGCTCAGCACAGAAAGTGTACGATTATAACAAGCAATTAGCAGCTTACAGTACAAGCCTTCCCAAAATGGGTCATCAATAGTGAAATTAGGCTTGACATTGAATAAGTAAATGGGTAAAATAGGTAAAATAGGCGATTAAGTATCTTGCTTGGCTGGACGACGTCATATGTTTTCAATTAGCCAGAAGATACGTGTCAGTGGTTGGGAAGGAGGAGTCGGACGTGTCTTGCGAAGGCTAGGGCGTTATTGTTGCGACTGGGCATCTCCAAAGAACGAGACGAAGCGTGGATTGACCGGTGTACGGGAAAACGTCGCTCGGGTGACACTTCGAAGCACAACCATGATGTTGGCACGCGTGACCCTGACGGGCGGATCCAACTCAAGTTCGTGGCGCTTTTGGGTGTAATAACGATTCTATGCGGCCTTGTCCCAAAGTTGATCGAGGTGGGGGTCGAGCGTGATGGTCCCAGCAGGGTTGCGATGACCCCTTCGACGTCGCCGCCCTCTGTGTCCCCTCCCGTCTTTGCAAGCCCCGCGTCCATCCCCTTGGGAACGTCTGAACCGGCCGCTGCCGAGCCGGAGTTTCAAAAACCACAGGTTCAACAGGTGGAAGAGTCCCATGCAGATGGTCGTGAGGAGTCGGACGATCCCTCGGCCGGTCTTGATCGCGCGCTGCGCGGCTTGGCGTTTAATGAGCTGGAAGCTGCCAGGCGAATTGTAGGATTCTTCCAGACAGGTAACATGTCGGAGATTCGGGATTTGGAGCCAGAGACTGTGGAACGTCTCGCAGAACAGATTATCAAGAATGTGCCTCTGGAGCGGATGGCCCGAACTCTCGAAACCCAACTTCACTTCCCTCGGTGGCTCACACTGGAATCCAAGGATCCCAAGGCCCTTTTGGTGGAGCTCTTCGAATCTGCTCGGGGCGAGGATACACCGACGCGCGGGAGGACTTCGCTTGTCTTCACGGATATGTGTGATCGCGATGGCCGTGTTTCCGGCTTCACACATATCATTCCGTCTGGTGTCTCGCGCGTTTACGCGGTCTTCGAGAACGCCGGCCGGTTGCAGGAGCTGGAGCACGTAGTGGCTGTATGGCGTGATGTGCACAACGAAAGACTGACTTTCATGGAGTGCGAACCGCTCAGGAAGAACTCCAACTACAATTATGTCTGGCTTGAGTTGCATGACGGCTGGCCTGTGGGTACCTACCAGTGCGATCTCTCTGATGCCGCACACCCAGACCAGCCTCTGGTATCATCACGATTCCGAGTCGAGTGAGGGGGAAAGGAGTAAAGCGATGCGAAGGTTACAAATCACGTGTCTGGCGCTCACTGCATCTTTGGCAATCCTGGCTATGGTTTGCGTAGGGTGTGGCAAAGGGGGAGGGGGTGGGGGAAGCGGTGATGATGGCGGTGGTGGTAATGGTGGCGGCTCCGCATCGCAGCCGGTTGTGGATTTTGTGGCTTTAGGCATGCCTATTTGTTCTGTCGACGGCCCAGGTGCGGTTGATGGGCCTGTCACCGCGGGAAACACCGGACTCGTTCATGTGGCCGTCTGTCCTACTCACCCGTCGGCATATATGCGCGTGTGGCTTCAAGTCAACACCTCTGGAGCGGACATTGCCTACTATGATTGGCAGATTCTCGACTGGGAAAACTCGGTTCCTCATGGAGGTCTGGAGTACTATGACGAGGTTGTGGACATCGACCTCGTAGAGGGCCGATACATTGTCCGAACCAACAGCGCAAACAAGATACAATACGCGAGCACCCCAAACCAGAATATCAACAGCGACTTCTCCGAGAAGATTAATGTAGTGGCCTGGACCGCGGAAGGCAAGTTTGTCAATGCATACTTCCAGGTGAATCTACATCCCAGTGGAGGCATTGTGGATGATCACGGAAATACCGCAAACGACGCGACGCCCTTGGCTGCATTGGGAACCCCTGTAGACGGTGTCATTAGCCCGGCTGGAGATATCGACTTCTTCAGTTTCTTAGCAGAGAGTGGAAAGACGTATTCGATATCCACCGGGGGTACTACTGATACCGTTTTGTGCCTGATAGCGCGGAACGGGATTGACCTTCTCGCTGCCGATGATGATGGCGGTCCGGGTAATCTGTCTCTTATAGAGTGGACGTGTCCTGCTTCAGGCACCTATTACGTCCGGGTCAACGGTTATCAACAGGCAACGGGTGCATACACGCTCACGATAAAATTAGCAGGCTTAGTGGTTCAGAATGGCTTCCGACCCCACCTGTCTCCGGATGGCAGCCAGATTGTGTTCACCCGCCTCAGCAGCACGGCAAGCGATGCCCAGTCCGACATTTGGCTGATCAACACCGATGGCTCAGGACTGACAAGGCTTACGGATACGTCTGCTGCCAGCGAGTTTTCCCCTCAGTGGACCCCCGATGGGCAGAGTATTGCGTTTGTCCGCAAAGATGGCCCTTACGGTTCCAACACGATGGGTAATCTTTGGGAAATCCAGCGCGACGGCAGTAGTGAACAGGAGAGGTACCCCAATGGCGGCGTCCAGGATTTCTGCTTCTATGTCCGGTCAGGGGACCCCTATCTGGTCATGGAGTACAATAATGAGGGCCTCTGCCTTAGCTATACTCCCTGGCCTGGGTGGAATCCACTAGCCCTACGCAGATCAGAAGGAAGTGACCCGCGAAGTCAGGCAAACCCGTCGGGGTTATCTCCGAATATCGTGATCTTCGATGCTACAATAGTCGGCGCCAGCGGTTCCGTCGTGTTCAATCCTGGCACTCTGGAGGAGCATGTAATAGGCAATGGGGGACGGTTTCCCTGGCCCTGTCTGTCTCCTAATGGAACCAAAGTCGTGGCGGGATCTGACGGCGGAGTAGATCAGGGGCTTTATATCATGAATCTGGATGGGAGCAATCTGAGACAACTGACGACCAGCTTAGACCATCAGCCAACTTGGAGCAATGGCGTCTTGGTCTTCGTGCGCATCGGCGCCGGCGGCAGTCTCACTAATGGTGACTTGTACCTGATGCACGGGATCAACGAGTGACCCTCCTATTTGCGCGATTGACGCATTAACACGCGAAGTGCAATGCGGTTTTGACGACGGCGGTCCGAACGGCCCAGCAATTAAGCGGCTTTTGGAACGTGAATTTGGTGTGGTTTATTCTCTCTGGGGGATTTATGACTTATTACATCGTCTGAGGTATTCGAGTTTTTGTCCTCGTCCACAACGCGAAAAAGCTGAATGGTTCTGCACGGCACTGACGGTCACGCTTCTGGCAACTGTTGTAACAGATGCCCGGGAGGACACTTTCTCAGTATTCATGGGAGACAACAACGCACTTATTAACGGCGGCGTCCCTGGTTACAATGGCACCTGGTACTTCTACCCCAACACCAAGTGGTGGAATCAATGGTTCAACACCGGCCAGTAAGACCCACAGCGGAAACTCGTGATTAACCTAACTCTGACCGTCAAGCTCCTAAAACCCGGTGTCAAGGGTGCTATAAAGGTAGCCTATAACTGGTCAACTCCCGCATGGTCAAATGCAGATCAACCACCTCTTCCCTGGGATGTTCCCGACCAACAGACCGAGAACAAATGCATCCAGCGTTACAAGTTCTCCGAGGCTGCGGTCTTCGCTTCTGCCACGGGCGGCACATCCTACGGCAAGATCGTCATCAAGAGCCATTATGAAATCACCGCCTACAATCCGCAGTGGTTCTCCATTGACATTCAGGGATCCAGCTTTGTAATCACGGATAGTTGTATCAAAAGTCAATGTGTCCCAAAGTATATTTCTCCTCGCCACTAATTAACCTAATTTGTTTACTTGTGGCGATAAAGCTGAGGTTGGGATACTTCCTTGAGCATGGCCGTTACTGTGATATAAGTTAGCTGCCTGCCTCGCCGGAGAAGCTCACTAGTCAATACAGCATCTACTTGCTTGTGGTCAATGCAGTATTTTCTTCTCCACAATACCTCACACCCAATACGAGCCGCTCAGGTCTCAGGTTCTCATTTCTTCCGATACTCCTTAAGTACACGGATTGGATAGATAATACCCGTGCTGTCTTCTTCGAGGCGAAGAGAACTACGTAACATTTACATCAAAACAGACCTTAACTTGCCGGAAAATAATTTGAGAAAAATTGTGTATTGTTAGTTTTTTTCCTCAAGTAACTCCACCATAACGTCCGATAAAAACCTAAGAATGCTATTAAGTTGATATTTTAATCGACTAATGGTGCTTATAGAACTCCTTTTTTAACTATATTTAGTACCAGGCCAATCCGGCAGCCAGACTTCCGGACTGGCTGAAAATTAAAGTTCGCCATGAGCAGCGGCATACACCCTCGGGCGACTTTTTCTAAGGATAGGAGCACGCATAAAGCTAATCTGCTCAGAGGCGGGTCTGAAAAACGCACAAATCTCATTTTGGGGAAGAAAGGAGGATGACCGGAGGCAGGAAGTGGTAAGCAGCATACTATTGTGATTGCTGAGTGTACGCCGAACCTGGTATGTAGCAGACTTTGGCGAATCTGCGCTCGGCGATCGGAAGGGATTCCAAAACACAGCATAGTAAAAGGAAGGAAGTTAAGACTATGTACAGGGGAATTTTTGTCTCTTTAGCAATCGCGATTGTCATATCTTCAGCCGCCCTCGGCGACATTGGTCAGAGCCAGTTTTCTTTTGACAGGCTGGATAATAATGTAACTATGCTCGGCGGGATTGGTGGCGGCAGTTCCGCCGGCTTTGTGATGACCAACAAACAAGAGACCGCCACAGATATCAATTGGACCTTTGCTACTCAAAATCAATTTGTTGGTCTTGGTCAGGCTGCGAACGCTGGCGGGGTGGGTGCAGTCATCACTGCCGGCGGTTGGATTCAGGCCGGCAATCTCGATGGGATTCCCCAGAGGCAGCAGGTTTCGAACGACAGCGCCGATAAGACCCAGGGTCAGAGTCTCGGACTGGGCGCGGCCACGAGCATATCCAAGACAGGCGGCCCAGGCGGAGCAGACGTTAAACAAGTGGGTGTTTTGTGCCAGAGTCAAACAAGCAGTAACCCGTATGGGGTTGCGACAGAATCCTGCGGCATAGTCGCCGCCCAAAAAGCAGAGACTGTCGGAGCAGCCGGTTCCTCGATTAATGTCAGTAGCGGTGTGTCGGCCCAGTCAGTTCAATCCCAGTGGGTTAATTAAACTGCTCGTATTTCAGTACAGGGGAGCCCTGAAGTGACTCCCTGGTTCTTTAAGAGGATGGTAGGGTGGGGCTATGCCCGCCAATCCCTTCCGGTGTGCGGTGCACACCCTTGTATATTATAGGCGACAGGGTAATCTATGTCAAAACATTATGGCAGGAGATGTTCGGGCTGGTGGGTTGACGGGGGGTGTCAAACCCACCAGCCGCGACGCCGAGATCGTCACACCCTGGGGATCCAAGCCC
>Ga0315274_10004154_pt1 | contig 21349 bp, 20 predicted proteins | sample YL17G02_20_MG_FD_203700 | JGI IMG/M metagenome (GOLD analysis project Ga0315274, IMG submission 203700) | Sediment microbial communities from Yellowstone Lake, YNP, Wyoming, USA - YL17G02_20 | ecosystem: Environmental > Aquatic > Freshwater > Lake > Sediment | place: USA: Wyoming | collected...
ACTCTTCGGCGGAATCTATAAAAGAGGCGCTGGCCTGGGACCTGCAATCGCCTTCCTCTACTCAGGCCCTGCCATCAACGTCCTCGCTATCGTATATTCGGCGAGACTGCTGGGCTACGATATTGGTGCCGCCCGCGCTATTGGAGCTATTCTGTTTTCTGTTGTGATTGGATTAGCTATGGCTTTCATCTACCGCAAAGAGCAATCGCAAAAGGATGCCTCTGCATTCGCCGCGCTCGCCACCGACCCGGAAGGCAAGAAACTGTGGCAGCAAATTATCTACTTTGGAACCATGGTGGGCGTACTGATAGCTGCCTCCTCCAAGAACTGGATTGCCACCGGCATACTGATGGCTATCCTGATAGTCATTCTGTGGCGCTGGTTCACTAGAGGCGAAATAAAACTCTGGATGAAAGAGACTCTGCACTTTGTTCGTCTCATCCTGCCCTGGCTGCTGGCGGGTGTGTTTGTCGCTGGGATACTCAAGGTCGCCATCCCAGAATCAGTGGTCACACAATATGTCGGTGGGAACAGTCTGCTTGCCAATTTCATTGCCTCCTTCCTGGGCGCGTTGATGTATTTCGCTACGCTCACCGAGGTTCCTATAATCAGAGCCTTTATGGATTTGGGCATGGGCAAGGGGCCAGCACTGGCGCTGCTTCTAGCAGGCCCTGCCCTATCGCTTCCTGCCATGCTGGTACTCCGCAGCATTATGGGAACGAAGAAGATGTTGACCTACGTGGCTCTGGTGGTGGTTATGGCCACTTTCACAGGGTATGTCTTTGGGCTGATAACACAATAATCAACAAGGAGGTGCGAAATGAAAATCAAGATTCTGGGCACAGGCTGCGCCAAGTGTCACCAGCTTGAGCAGACCGCAAGGCAGGCGGTGAAGGAGCTTGCTATAGACGCCACCATCGAGGAGGTCAAAGACATGAAGAAGATAATGGAGTATCCCATCCTCACCACGCCGGGGCTGGTGGTGAACGAGGAACTGGTCTGCTCCGGGCGCATCCCCAGCAAGTCAGAGGTCACTCAATTCATCATCAACGCGCTGGATAAGGAGGAAAAGCAGAAATGACAGCCAAAGACACCAGTCAGCAGTGTTTGTGCAAAGCTGAAGAGATAATTTTACTGCCCTGCTCAGGTGGCTCCAACTGTGGGCAGATAGCTAATCAGGTAGCAGTGAAGCTGGACGAGGAGGGTGCGGGCAAAATCTACTGCCTTGCTGGAATCGGAGCACATATCAAAGGTATGGTGGAATCGGCTAAATCTGCCAAGAGAATAGTGGCACTAGATGGATGTGAGGTCGCTTGCTCTAAGAAAGCAGTAGAGCACGCTGGACTCGTTGTAACCGACTGGGTTTGCGTCACAGAAGCAGGAATTGCGAAAAACCACGAGTTCGAGCTTCTGCCAGAGCATATCGCACTCATTGCTGAGCGCACAAGAAAATCACTGTCAAAGGCACCACAAGCTCAAGCCAGGAAGTCGAAATGAAGACGGTGCTCTTCGTCTGCGTGGGCAACGCTGGCCGCAGTCAGATGGCGGAGGCATTCTTGAACCATCTGGCCAAGGGGAAAGCTAGGGCGATTTCGGCTGGCACCGAACCTGCTTCTTCAGTCAGTCGTACCGTAATCGAAGCTATGCGCGAGGTGGGCATAGACATCAGCAAGAATGCGCCAAAAGCTTCAACTCCCGAGATGATTGACCAAGCAAATCTAGTGATAACCATGGGCTGCGGCGCGGAAGCAGCCTGCCCGGCAAGCTGGGTCGAGACCCGGGACTGGGGTTTGGAAGACCCCAAGGACAAACCGATAGAGAAGGTCAGGGAGATTAGGGACGAGATAAAGACAAGAGTTATCAGTTTGCTTAAGGAAATCGAAAAAGGAGAATAGGGTTGGGAGGATTACCATGACGGACCGTAGACAAGCGGCTAAAATATTGAATGAAATCCTGGGGCTGAAATACGAGCCGGTAGCAGTGAAGTTCTTCAAGGATAAGGTTCAACTCAACGGTTTTGAGACGCCCAGTGAACGGCGATACTGTCAGATACTCATGGGCGCTAGGGAAGGCAAGAAGTACCTGCTCACTGCCGATAATATCGCCTGCCCCGCTGCAGCCTGGGCGCTCGGTTTCAAGGAGCCGCCAGCTACCCTATCCTCAGGCGAGATGCCATTTAAGATGGGCATCTTCGGCAGTCCAGAGGCTGTCAAGAACACGCTTAATACCATGTCGCGGCTTCCCACGGGTAAATATAAAATGGTGGCGTGCTGCCCACTGGGAGAAGCCCCTTTTGAGCCAGATGTGGTAGTCATAGAGTCCGATGTCGAGCACCTGATGTGGGTGGCCCTGGCACTTCTTTTCGAGGCTGGAGGAAGGCTACCGCTCGATACTGCTATTCTACAAGCGACGTGTGTTGATGCCACCATAATTCCTTTTATCTATCAAAGACTCAATGCCTCGCTGGGCTGCTACGGCTGCCGTGAGGCAACCAATCTGGCTGAAAGCGAGTGCGTTCTGGGATTCCCCTTCAAAGAGCTGGAGAAGATTGTAACAGCGCTGGAGAAGCTCAATGAAAAGGCTATTCCCAGGGTGAGAGGCAAAGCCGTGTACAAGGCTCTATTGAGCCGGAAAGACTGAGGCTGCTCAATCTGCAGAACTACGACATGAAAAGGACTCTAATCTTGGCTCTTACCGATGAGGAATTGCTGGAGCTGCAACGAATTATACTCGATGAGGATAAAGGCGGTGCTCTCCGCTTCCTCAAAAAGCACCTCTCAGACAAGGTGAAAGGCATACTCGAAGGGGCTGGCCATTGCAAGCCCTATTTTGAGGTATTTGGACAGAATGCCGTTCCCGGCCAATTTGATGAACCTACGGACAAGTGACTATCAAATCTAAGAATAACATATGTAAGGAGGGTTTATGGCTGATACCGAGAACCTAAAGAAAAAACCGCGCATCCAAATTACCTACTGTGTCGAGTGAGGTTTCCTGGATATGGCTTCCAGTCTGGCGGCCGCAATCAAGGACAAGCTCGGCATCACTGCAAAGCTGAAAAAGGGGCATGGCGGAATCTTCGAGGTAGCGGTGGATGGCAAGATACTCTACACTAATAGAAATGTGTGTGGCTCCTTCCCCGAGGAAGTGGAGATAGTAGGGAAGACCGAGGAGTTCATCAAAACAGGGGACGTTTCAGACGATGCCCAGCCGTTAGATTGGGCAGGCACCTGATGCGGTCCATCTATCCGCAACAGTTGTTGCGGATAGAAATGGTTTAGCAATGGAGCTAGTTCGAGAGCGATTCCGGCATCATGGCGGTCAAAAATAATCAAAAAGGAGGAGAGGTAAAATGGGCATGATGGATGAAATGATGGATGCTATGATGGGAAAGCTGAGCAAAGAGGAAAAGCTCGAAATGATGAGCACCATGATGGAAAGATTCCTCGCCGGTTTTACGGTGGAAGACAAGCAGAAGATGATGGAGAAGATGATGCCCAAAATGATGGAAGGGGTGAATATGATGGAGATGATGCCCAAGATGATGATGAAGATGATGGGTGGTGATGACGGCGCCGAAGGCGGCATGATGGGGATGATGTCAAAAATGATGGGAGGAGGCGAAGGAAGTGCGATGCCCATGATGCCAGCCATGATGATGGAGATGATGATGCCTCAATGTATAAAGATGTTCTTGCCCAAAATGACGAAAGAGAAGCGTATTGATTTCGCGCTGAATATCGTCTCAACCCTTGCAGAGCAGGGTTCTTCAGGTCTGTCGAAGAAGGAAAAGAAGGATTTCGTCTCAAAGATAATTGAGAAGGTAAATGCGTAGCAGCGAGGGAACGGAGGTGCTGGATGCTTGAAATCAGGAAGACTGCTATAGCTCTAGAGGAAGAGGAACTGCTCGAACTGGAGCAAATTATTGTAGACCGGGACGAAAAGGAGGCGCTCGCTTTCCTGAAAAGGTCGGTCTACGATAAAGTGTCCCGATCTCAGCAGGGTAAGCTGAAGTCTCATCTGGATACCGGCGGAGACCCTGTGGAAAGGTTCAAGCAGAAACTCTAGCAGAAATGTCATTGCGAGGAGTCCACCTCTGGCAGACGACGAAGCAATCTCAACGCTGATCCAAAATATAGACCCTGAGATTGCTTTGCCTCCTCCCCGGAGGAAGGATGGACTCGCAAAGACATAGAAAAAGGCCGAGGAGAGAATATGAGTAACGTAGAGCCCAAGGCAGGAGTACGCAGGCTTGCCTTATTGGATCGCTTCTTGACACTCTGGATATTCCTTGCGATGGGGCTGGGCGTAGGTTTGGGCTATTTTATTCCCGGCACAGCCGATTTTATCAATCGCTTTCAAGTAGGTACGACCTCCATCCCTATAGCTATCGGCCTCATACTGATGATGTATCCACCCCTGGCCAAGGTCAGGTACGAGGAGCTCGGCAAGGTGTTCCGCAACTGGCGCGTCCTGGGGCTTTCCCTGGTACAGAACTGGGTCATCGGCCCGGTGCTGATGTTCTTTCTGGCTATCATCTTCCTGGGATTCCTGTGGCCGTATCCGCACTACATGGTAGGGCTCATAATGATAGGCCTGGCACGCTGCATCGCCATGGTCATTGTCTGGAACGAGCTGGCCAAAGGTGACAGCGAGTACGCCGCCGGGCTGGTGGCCTTCAACTCCATCTTCCAGATAGTTTTTTACTCCGTGTACGCCTATGTCTTCATAACGGTGCTTCCAAGGTGGTTCGGGCTTCAAGGCACAGAGGTACACGTCACTATCTGGCAAATAGCCCAGAGCGTGTTCATCTACCTGGGCATACCTTTCTTTGGCGGCATGATAACGCGCTTCGCGCTCATCAGAGCCAAGGGGCGAGAGTGGTACGAGAAGAAGTTCATTCCCAGAATCAGCCCCATCACGCTCATAGCCCTGCTCTTCACTATCGTGGTCATGTTTTCATTGAAGGGTGATTACATTGTTCAATTGCCGCTAGACGTGGTGCGCATCGCCGTACCGTTGCTAATCTACTTCGTGGTCATGTTCCTGGTATCGTTCTATATGGGCAAGAGAATAGGAGCTAACTATGCCCAGACGGCGAGCCTCTCCTTCACCGCTGCTAGCAACAACTTCGAGCTGGCCATCGCTGTAGCTGTAGCGGTCTTCGGCATAGGCTCCGGCGAGGCCTTCGCCGCCGTCATCGGTCCTCTGGTGGAGGTTCCGGTCCTCATCAGCCTGGTAAACGTAGCTCTATACTTCCAGCGAAGGTATTTCAACGCAGACGAAGCAGTTCGTAGCAATGTTTGAGGGTTCTAGAAGTGGACGATATCGTGGACTTCGGTATAGATACTGGTCAATGTCAGATACATATCACATCGACACTACAACGCTTATCACATACATCGCAGAAAAAGCCTCTAGCAGTTTAATATGGCCGGTCGAAAGCCTGAGTGATAAGTCCTTGACTAGTCAGGACCGAGGAGCGAGATAAATACAAAGTCAAGGTTTTGAAATCAAGGTTTTGGCCCTTGCGTAGCTTCGAAACGCCTTCTCGGTAATTCCCAAGCAGAGAGTCGAGGGTTTGAATCCCTTCACCCGCTAACTTCTAATTAGGGGCTCATCACGTAGCACATGCCAACCAAAATATTGCACATAAGCTTGTTTTGTTACCTCTAGGTCACAATTCATCGTTTTGTTAGGGCTGCACCACTTAGGCACTAAGTACCAGCAGTTCCATTAGACAGCTCCTGCCGCTCCGCCGACATTTTGCCGACAAACTGTTTGGCAATTGATGGCACAGGACAGCACACCCAGAAACGAACTGGGGCTGGACAGGCTTGTGCACATGTGCTATGCTTAAGACGTGGCGAAAACTCAGTCAAAGCCGGCAGTCGGCGTAAGAGTAGATCCTGAGATTCTGCACAAGGCCCGGGTTAGGGCTGTGATGCAGAGGAAAACACTTGGGCGGTGGCTGGAAGAGGCAATAGTCGAGAAGCTGGAGAGAGAAAAGAAATCAAGTAAGGAGGCCCAAGAATGAGAGGTAAATATCGCGCCATAGGGGGGTGCCTGCCTTGTGGTGCTGATCCCGTAGCTAAATCGGAGCCCTCTGGCTTCGAGCAGGGAGAGCCTGCTTGGAAGGCAGGAACTCTACCACCTGAGTTACTCCCGCAAAATCGTATTTATTTTAGCCGAAAATCCACCTTTGGTCAAAGTGGATGCCTGCTCAGCCGAAAACCTTACCAACAGAGCTGTCAAAGTCCGCATTGCTCTATTGAAGGAGCTTCTTGTTGTGGTCTAAGGCAATCCCATCAGCTTTGCCGTGAAGCGGTTTACCGGATTAGCGATAGTTATGCCGCCGTCAACAAGTATTGTCTGCCCTGTTATATAACTGGCACCCGGAGATGCCAGGAATAGCGCCGTTTCAGCAATGTCCTCGGGCTTACCCCATCTCAAGGCCGGTATTTCATTCGTAAAGTCGGATGGAGCGACTTCAACCAGCATATCACCCATCGATGTCCTGATGACTCCGGGAGCTATAGAGTTAACGGTTATACCTCTTGGCGCTAACTCAAGGGCTAACGATGTGGTGAAAGCGATGACCGCGCCCTTCGCGGCAGCATAATGTGTACTGAAAACCTGGCCTTGAATCCCATCCATTGATGAAATGTTGATTATGCGGTCGCCTTTTTGCATGGATTTGATTACTGCTCTGGAAAAGAAGAACATGCCATCGCAATGGACTGCGAACATTCTGCGCCATTCCTTTGTTGCCAGGTCGGCAATGAAACCTGCTCCGGCAAAACCTGCGTTGTTTACCAGAATGCCTATGTTACCCAGTTGTTCCTGAGTCTCTTTGACTGCTTGCTCCGCCTGCTTTTCCTTGGCTACATCGCATTCGATTGCTATAGCTTTACCCTTGAGCCCTTTAATCTCTTTGGCGACCTTTTTAGCTCCGTCCGGGTTGATATCCACGATGGCCACCTTTGCCCCCTCGCGGGCAAAGTGCAGGGCAATAGCCCGCCCGATACCGGAAGCAGCACCGGTTACTAAAGCGACTCTACCAGCTAGTTGTCCTGGCATTGTTAGCACCTCTTTCTAGCAATTTGGCTGTATTACAAAATGCTAGTGGTTGTGAGAAGAGATGTCAAGCCGAGCGAGACAGAAGAGGATTTCAACTTCACTATGTCCCGGCTTTCTGGTATAATGTTGAACGTCATGGCGGCATTTTCGAAGGTGTTTTGGCCCCTGCCTGCGTAGCAGGAAGGGGCCTTTTTGCGGCTCTGGGCAGATTTCAGCGATATGGCGGCGAGAAGAATGAGAATTTGCCTCTTGACCTACAGGGGCAATATGTATTGCGGCGGCCAGGGATATTATGTTTATTATCTGGCTAAAGCGCTGCGCAATCTAGGCCACGAAGTCCATATAATGGCCGGGCCGCCTTATCCCCTGGCCCCGGATGGTGTAAAGCTGCATGAGCTGGAGGGCCTCAATCTATATGAGACAAAGGCTTTGTCTTCGTTAGGAGACCCCTTGCGGATGCTGAATCCCCTCAATTACTACGAGGTTGTGGCAAAACAAATAGGTATGTTTCCCGAGATATTCACCTTCAGCATGAAAGCGTATTTGAAGCTGCGCGAATTGAACCCCAGCGTGAAGTTCGACGTTGTTCACGATAATCAGACGCTGGGCTATGGCTTGCTCATGATGAAGGGCCTCGGGGTGCCGGTGGTTGCCACCATACATCATCCTATCCCCATCGATATGAAGGCCGACTTGGCACAGGCCAGGAGGTTTGCCAGCAAGTTCAAGCGCATTATTTTCTATTCGTTCAGCATCATGCAGGGTGTAGTGAGCAAGAGGATGGATCGCGTGATAACGGTCTCAAAAAGCTCGGCAGACGATGTGATGCGAATCTTCCACGTGCCTGAATCCAAGGTGAGGATAGTCCATAACGGCATCGACACCGATGTGTTCAAGAAAGTCGACCACGTCGAGAAGGAACCCAACAGGGTCATCGTGGTGGCTAACACCGAGGACAGGAAGAAGGGCGTTATCTATTTGTTGAAGGCGATACAACTGCTGAAGGACGATACGGATGTCAAGCTGACCATCGTGGATAGAATAGGCGAGCATACTAAGTATGCTCCGAGGCTAGTGCGAGAGCTGGGGCTCGAAGACAGGGTTACCTTTACCGGCCGTCTCAGTACCGAAGAACTGGTGAGGCATTACTCCACGGCAGAGGTGGCGGTTACAGCTTCTCTCTACGAGGGCTTTGGCCTCCCCTGCGCGGAAGCTATGTCATGCAGCACGCCTGTCATAGCTACCAAGGCAGGCGCTCTCCCGGAGGTTGTGGGCGATGGCAGTGCGGGGATGCTAGTGCCTGCGGAGGACCCCATTGCCCTGGCAGGGGCGATAAAGCAGCTTCTCTCAGATAAGCCACTGAGGCAGAGGCTGGGGCAAGCAGGGAGGAAAAGGATAGAGGAGGCTTTTAGCTGGGAGGATGCGGCAAAGAGGACTCTGGAAATCTACAAGGAGGTTGCCTAGTTGCTCACTGTAGATTTCAGACTTTTTCCCGTAAAAAGCGGAGAGCGAGTATTAGATGTGGGGTGCGGGGCGGGGAGGCATAGCTGGCATGTGTGCAGCCTCGACCATTGCTACGTATACTCCATGGATATAGACCTCGAGTCTCTGCTCAAGGCGAAATACATGTTTCAGGAGATGGAGAAGGATAACCTGGCTAAAGGCAAATGGAATTTAATCCTGGGGAATACCATGAGGTTACCTTTTAAGGATGGCAGCTTCGATAAGATTATTTGTTCAGAGGTGCTGGAGCACGTGATAGATGACGAGCAGGGTGTGCGGGAGTTGCTGAGAGTATTAAAGGATGGCGGGGAACTGGCTGTCAGCGTACCTACCTGGCTCTCGGAGACTATCTGCTGGGCAATATCCGAAGCCTATCACACCAATCCGGGCGGGCATATCAGGATATATCACGCAAGCAAGCTGATTGATTTGCTGGAGCGCAACAAGTTCAAGGTTTATGCTGTGCGGCACAAACACGCATACCACTCGGTGTACTGGCTGCTGCGCTGCCTGTTCGGGGTGAGGAACGAGAGGGCACTGGTGCCTGCAATCTACCACAAGTTTCTGGTCTGGGAGATGGACAACAACCGACACAGGAACCGAATTTTTCAACGTTCGGAAAGCTTCTTCGACAACTTCTTCCCCAAGAGCCTGGTGGTGTATTTGAGGAAGGAGCCTCAGCAGAAAGCGGTGAACTAGAAAAGGGCGTTCGGTGGAACGCCACAGCACTTTAGCTTCTGCCTAGCTTTGCCCAAGTCTAACCAAAATTGTTCTTGGGATATTCTTCTACTTGACAAAATATAGCTTAGGGCTATTATTGTTTCGCAGCAACATATCCAAACCGCATCCCGCGCAAGTGGACGATGGGGAGGCAGTGATGCACCACATTTTCATCAGCCATGCGGAGAAGGATGCCGCGTTGGCGCAAGAGCTCGCAAAGGGACTGGAAGCAGCGGGCTATTCTACATGGTACTTCGAGCGGGATGTCCTGCCCGGCGCAAGCTATTTATCCCAGATCGCCGATGCCATAGAACAATCTCAGGCAGTGGTCTTACTGGTATCCTCCAATGCCCTCGATTCCGACCAGGTGTCCAAGGAAGTAGTAGGCGCCTTCGAGCGCCGTAAACCGTTCTTCCCGGTGCTGGTTGACCTGACTCCGTCCCAGTGGAAAGAGCGCCAGCCAGAATGGCGTCATGCTCTGGGAGGAACCACCATGGTCTGTATCAGCACCGAGGGGCATCAAAACTGTGTTGCCCGCATAATCGACGGATTGAAAGCTATGGGCATTCAGCCTGAAGCTGGAGGGATAGGCCTGGGGGTTACCAGACGCCCTGCTCCCACCCCAGCGAGCTACACTCCGAAGCACCTGGCAGACAAGATACTGGCTGCACGTGCCAGCCTGGAGGGGGAGCGCAAGCAGGTTACCGTGCTCTTTACCGATGTCGCCGGCTTCACCAGGATGTCAGAGAAGATGGACCCCGAGGAGGTGCATGACTTAATCAGCGAGTGCCTGGTATTCCTCACAGAGGAGATACACCGCTATGAGGGCACTATAGCGCAGTTCCTGGGCGATGGGCTGTTGGCTCTCTTCGGCGCTCCCATAGCCCATGAGGATGCGCCGCAGCGTGCCCTCCATGCTGCGCTGGGGATGCGTGAGCACCTCAGGGAGTATGCCCAGAAGCTCAAGAAACAAGGAATCGAGTTCCATATGAGGATTGGGCTGAATACCGGCCTGGTGGTGGTAGGCAAGATCGGTGATGACCTGACCATGGAGTACACCGCCATGGGTGACACGGTGAACCTGGCCTCGAGGATGGAGAGCACGGCGCAGCCAGGAACGATACAGGTCTCGGAGAACACCCACCGCCTGACTGAAGGATATTTTGAGTTCAAGCCTCTGGGGGAAAAAGAGTTAAAGGGCAAGACTGAGTTAGTGAAAGCCTACCAGTTGCTGGGTGTGGGTAGCGTCAAGACCAGGCTGGGGGTATCGGAGATGCGCGGCCTGACGCCCTTTGTGGGACGACAGAAAGAACTAGAGCTCCTCATGGATTGTTATGGGCGGGTGAAGAGAGGACAGGGTCAGGTGGTGGGCATATTGGGCGAGCCGGGCGTGGGTAAATCCAGGCTGCTTATGCAGATGAGGTCCATGCTTATTCAGGGGGAGTACAGCTATCTTGAGGGCCAATGTCTGCATTACGGTGAGGCCATGGCGTACCTGCCCATAGTCAATGCCCTGAGGGCCTACTTCGACATCGAAGAGGGCGAGCCGCAGTTGCTCAGCCAGAAGAAATTGAAGCAAAGGATAAGTCAACTGGACGAGCGGCTTATGGCCATGCTGCCGCCGCTTCAGGAGCTGCTGTCCCTCAAGGTGGAGGATGATGAGTTCCTGAAGCTTGAGCCGCAGCAGAAGAGGGTAAGAATATTTGAGGCAATCTGGTCCCTGATTATCCGTGAAAGCCAGAATCGCCTGGTTATACTGGCTGTGGAAGACCTCCATTGGGTCGACAAAGCTTCGGAGGAGTTCCTGAGCTATCTCATCGGACGGCTGGGCGGCGCCCATGTCCTGCTGCTCCTGCTTTACCGGCCTGAATTTGCCCATTCCTGGGGCAGCAAAACATACTACAGCCAGATCCGGGTGGACGAGCTCACGCTGGAGACCAGCGCCGAGATGGTGCAGGGTATCCTGAAGGGGGTGAAGGCAGCGCAGGACTTAACTGAGCTCATCCTGTATAAGGCAGCAGGGAACCCCCTGTTCATGGAGGAGTTCACCCGCACCCTTCTGGAAAGAGGCTATATTGAGAGGAAGGATGGCTGCTATGTGCTCACCGTGAAGCCTTCGGATATCCAGGTGCCTGAGACCGTCCAGGGAATTATCGCCGCCCGCATGGACCGTCTGGAGAAAGACCTCAAAGAGACCATGCAGATAGCCTCAGTCATCGGGAGAGAGTTCCCCTTCCCTATCCTGCAGACCGTCAGTGGCATGCGCGAGAAGCTGGAGGCCTATCTGCTCGAACTCCAGGCGCTGGAGTTTATCTATGAGAGGAGCATGTTCCCGGACCTGGAATATATCTTCAAACACGCTCTCACACAGCAGGTAGCCTACAGCAGCCTGCTGCTCAAGAAGAGAAAAGAGGTGCACGAAAGCATAGGAAGGGCAATTGAAGCCCTATATCCCAACAGGCTGGATGAGTTTTACGAAGCCCTGGCGTTCCATTACAAAAACGGGGTATCCGTCGACAAGGCTATCCACTATCTTACCAAGGCGGCTGAGAAGAGCTTCGACAGATATGCCGTGGAGGAATCCCACAGTCACTTCAAAGAGGCTTACGACCTGTTGTCCCCCAGGGTTGGGGAAGTGAAGGGTGCCGGAGCCCAGCTCATAGACCTGCTGATAAAGTGGAGTTATGTCTTCTACTTCCTGGGGGATTTCAAAGGATGGATTGAGCTGCTGGAAGCTCACCAGCCTCTGGCTGAATCGCTGGATGATAAGGCCAGGCTGGGGATGTTCTACGGATGGCTCGGCCTTGCCCTACAGGTGATAGGGAAGTATAAAGACTCATATCAATACCTGCATAAAGCGCTCCAGCTTGGCGAGGAGAGCAAAAACGAGCTGGTAATCGGTTACTCATATTGCTGGCTTTCCCATACGTGTGGCTGGCTGGGCTTTCTGGACGAAGCTGTCGCATCTGGAGAAAAAGCCCAGGAGATTTGCAAATGTTTTGAGGAGGACCAATATCTCTATTACAAGTCGTTGGGCGGCTTAGGAACTGCATATTATAACAAGGGACAGAGACGAAAGGTCACTGAAGCCGGGGAGGCTCTTCTTGAGTATGCCCGCGCCAGGGGCAGCATTCGCTGCGGCGTCATAGGCCACTATGCCATGGCGTTGAGCTTCTCCATAGATGGCGATTTCCCTTCGGCAATTGAACATTGCCGTCAGGGAATCGAAATTGCCGCTGATCCTTTTTATACCTACATACCAAAATTGTGGTTAGCTGTTTGCTATCTCAGTAACGGCCAGTTGGAGGAGAGCGAAGATATAATGCAAGACGTCCTTGCATTCAGCCGTGATTCTGGCTCCGAATACTTGGAGGATACCGCCCATGAATTGTTAGCTTGGGCTTCATTTGCCAGAGGCGATACCCAGGCGTTAGCCGCCATTGAGGACATTGTACATAAGATGCTGACACGTGGTTTAAAATCCAACTGCGTCATGGTATATCGTATTTTGGGAAATAGTTATGTGCTTTTACTAGGAGCCACTCCCGATGCCGCCCAGAAAGCCCAAGATTGCCTGAATAAGGCCATTGAACTTGCCAAGGAGATAGGTGCCAAAGGAGAGCTTGGCATGGCTTACCTCGGCCTGGGTCAACTTTATAGTGCAGAGGGCGATAAAGACAAAGCCCGACAGTGTGTCGCCGAGGCCATCACCTTGTTCGAGCAATGCGAGCTAGAAAACTTGCTGAGCCAGGCAAAGCAAGCCTTAGAGTCTTTGAAATAATTTGACGACGTTATTGTAGTATAATTCGTTCCACTTATTTGAATCTAGAATAACTCACTCGTGCAATGCAATCTCCCAGTACATCTTCATTTGCTTCACTGCAACATCCAAATTCATAACAGGATGAATATCGATGTCCACGTGGTCTCGACCGGGTATTTCGAGAATGAGCTGTGCAGCCTCTTCATTGGTGTTGAGATCCCAAATTGAAAAACTACCTTTCAGGTCAGGATCAAAATATACGCTCTTGCATCTGCCTTTGTTAAGGTTCTTTTCGATGAGCATAACCCTTTTCTCAAAGAAGGGCATCCTATCCTTTAATGGAAGTGCGTAGTGGCTATCCTTGTTGCGCATGGTAAGTAAGAATATCACAATACATCTCCTACTCTCTGAATTGATACGAGGTGTGACCTATAACACTAGAATCAGTATGTTGTCAGATTCATTACATCATTCATTTCCTCCTTGATTATTGTTTGGGGTGACTTCGGGGTATCAAGATTCGCATGCTTCGTGCGAAAGTCATGCAAGCCATTTTTTAACATTTCTACTGACATTTGTCAACTATTAAAAATACGGAGGGAGAGCGTTATAAGTCGAACTTACTATGCCAGTATGATATGAGGAGTACCATTCTGTGTACTGGCTGCTGCGCTGCCTGTTCGGAGTGAGGAACGAGAAGGCGCTGGTTCCTGCAATCTACCACAAGTTTCTGGTCTGGGAGATGGACAATAACCGGCACAGGAACCGGATTTTTCAACGTTCGGAAAGCTTTCTTGACAATTCTTTCCCCAAGAGCCTCGTGGTGTATTCGAAGAAGACGAAGAACTAAAAGGGGCGTTCTACAGGTGGTGGGTTTCACTACGCTTCACCTACCCTACTTTAACTGCTACATTCTTGATTGCATTTAGAGTCTGGGCAAATTCAATGTTGGTCTCCATATGCCTTGACATAATGTAACGCTAAGTACATAATACGCCTATCTTGTACTACTTTTGGCAGGAGGGCCACCGTGAAAGTTTCTGTTGACTTGAAGTATTGTTACGGTATAAAGGCTCTGAATCATACGTTCGACTTTACAGACGGTAACACGATACTAGTTTATGCTCCCAATGGTTCGATGAAAACCTCCCTAGCCAAGGTATTCAAAGACTTAAGCAAATCCAAGGCTCCTAAAGACATTCCTTACCCCGCCAGAGAGCCAAAGTGCAATGTAACGGACGATACAGGAAATGCGCTGAATCCACTTCACATTCTTGTGGTGGATTCTTACGACGAGAGCTATCGCTCCGAGCGCGTGTCCATGTTATTAGTAAACAGTGAACTTCAGAAGAGATACGAATCCGTACATAAAACGATAGGGGCTGCGAAAGTTAAGCTGTTGGCTGAAATGAGTGAGATTTCTCAGACAAAAAGGAGCACTGAACAGCTATTACTCTCAGCATTTGGCGAGAATGGCAAAGATGCCTCTGCATTGCTTGCTAAACTTGAAAAGGATGTGAGTGCGCCCTCATACGATTTCTCCGGCATTCGTTATCTCGAAGTAATCAGCGATAAAACTGAAGCCTTCCTAAAATTACCGGAAACGCGAGCCTTGTTAGGTGATTATCTTCAAAAATTCAATCAAATCATTTCGAAATCTGACTATTTTAGGAAGGGTGGCTTCAACCCTTACAACGCAACTACGATATCAAAAACGCTTAAAACTCATAGTTACTTTGCTGCCAAACACTCACTCTTACTGTACAATACTGCGAACAAGCCGGTAGAAATAAAATCTCAGATTGATTTCGACAAAGCAATTTCTGAACAAATGGACCGTGTCTTGAACAATCCTGAACTCTTGGAGAAATTCAACTCAATAAAAAATAAGATAGATGCGAATACAGAGCTTCGCGATTTTCAAAAATATCTACTGCAAAACATGACAATTCTGCCTGAGCTTGCTGATGTCGATGCCTTCAAGAAGAAGCTCTGGATTTCTTACGTTACAGCTAGTAAAGGACACTATCAAGAGTTTCTCTCAGTCTTCAAGAAAGGTGAGAGTGAAATCGAAGAAATAATTAAGACTGCGAGGAATCAGGAGACTCGTTGGCGGGAAGTGGTTGACGTGTTTAAAACCCGATTCTTCGTCCCATCCAAGATTCACGTGGCCAACCAATCAGAAGTTATTTTGAACAATACAGCACCAGCCTTCAGCTTCGAATTCATAGACGGGAATGATTCCTGCATGATGGATCAAGAGAGACTATCTTCCATTCTGTGCAGTGGTGAGCAACGGGCTCTCTATATTCTAAACATAATCTATGAAGTTCAAGCTCGCGAGAAAGAGCCTTTCCAAACGCTCCTAATACTTGACGATATTGCAGATTCGTTCGACTATAAGAACAAATTCGCCATAATTGAGTACATAAAAGATATCTCTCAATCCGGTAAATTCTTAATAATCATACTAACTCATAATTTCGATTTTTTCCGAACCGTCCATAGCCGCCTCGGGGTAAAGCGGGCGCACAATTGTCTTATGTCCATCAAAACCGATACGCAGGTCACTTTGGTACAGGCTGAATATCTTCACCCTTTCGATACTTGGAAGAAGAGCCTCAACACCAACCCAAAGATGCTTCTTGCATCTATTCCCATGGTAAGAAATCTCATAGAATATACGCGGGGACAGGAAGACCCAAGGTATAAGAAACTAACTTCTATTCTTCACCAGAAGGATGACTCAGCTACTATTACTCTGGCAGATTTGGCGCTGATATTCAAAGAAACGTTATCAATAGACGTTAACCTCGGTGAAGGGACGGTATTACCACTTATCTTCCAAGAGGCAGACAAATGCCTTAATGCTCCCGAGAGTGTCAATCTGGAGAATAAAGTCATCTTATCAATTGCCATCAGACTTAAAGCTGAGAGCATCATGATTCAAAGAATCAATAACGCCGCCGTGATTTCGAGCATTGAAGGCGAACAGACAGGGAAACTCTTTGACTTGTTTAAGAGTAGTTTCCCTGGAGATACCGAGGCTATCAAAATACTTGAACGAGTAGTGATGATGACTCCGGAGCCAATCCACATTAACTCATTTATGTTTGAACCCTTGGTGGATATGTCTGAATACCACCTGCAGAAACTTTACAGGGAAATGAAAGAATTTCCACCACCAAAGGTGTAGCTAGTTTAAACTACGCCAACGTAAGTAATCATCGCATTGCAAACTCGGGACAGGCATCATGAGATTGCCACGTCCGCCTGTGGCGGGATCGCAATGACATAGAAGCGCGAGGGCGGGTTGGGAAACCTGCCCTACCGAGATTCTTCGCTAAAGCTCAGAATGACATTAGGCCCCGAGCGTATTTTTACAGGAATGACGTGTTTTAGGACCAGCGCCAGACTAAGCGGCCGGCTTTGCGGTCGTACTTGAGGAGTCCGTCAGCGTACCATCTTTTGATGCTGTCGCTGACTCGCTGACGGGGATGCAGCGAAATCTCCATTATCTTGTCTACTAAATCTTCTATGGGGTCGCCCCTGGCTTCGATGGGCCCCAGTTTCTCGATGATGTCGCCCGAGACTAAGTCCCAGGCCAACGGGCTGCGCCTTCTGGGCTGAGAAGGGTCGGGAGGCGGCTGTTTGAGCCCCTGGAAGTATTTGTGGAGGGCAGCATTTATATCTTCGGGGCCCGCGCCTTTAGTGCGCGTCACGGCACGGTTAGCGTCGTATTTTGCCCAGTCGCTGGTCAGTATCTCGATGCCGTATCTGTCGGCTTCCTCCCTGACCTCGCTGCCGGGGAAAGGCGCCAGCACGTGGAATCCGTAGAAGGTCTGAATCTCCTGGGCAAAGTCCATAGTGTCTTTCAGGGTCTCTTTGGTCTCGCCAGGGAGCCCGATGATGAAGGAGGCCAGGACTTTGACACCAGCTTCTCTGGCTATGGCGACAGCGTACCTGACTTTCTCCAGGGTGATTTTCTTCTTAACTAAATCCAGAATCTGCTGGTTGCCACTCTCTACGCCGTAGGAGACCCAGGTGCATCCGGCCTCTCTCATCTTCCTGAGTATTTCAGGGTTCACCGTATCTACCCTGGCGAAGGCGCTCCAGTTGAACTTCAGACCTCTGGCGATTATCTCGTCGCAGACGGCATTGAGATGCTTGTGGTTGAGCGTGAGCAGGTCGTCCTCGAAATTGACTTCTTTGAAACCGAGGGCTAAAGACTCCTCTATTTCATCCACGACGAGCTTGGGATTGCGGTACCTGGCTTTCCGGCCTCCCATCTTGGAACCGACACAGAAGATACAGTTGAACGGGCAGCCCCTGCCGGCAAGCAGGCTGGCGTGGGCATCCAGGGCGAGATATTTCGAGATGGGGAAAAGATGCCTGGCAGGAGGCGGAAGCTCGTCAAGGTTCTCAATAAGAGCACGCTCTTTAGTCAGCTTTATGCTGCTGTCTTTGTCTCTGTAGGCGATCCCGTCTATTTCGGCGGGCTTCTTGCCGTTCACTATGTCCAGCATAGTGAACTCGCCTTCACGTCTGACCACGATGTCTATCCAGGGGGCCTCCTTGAGCGTTTCCTCTGCGTTGAAGGTGACATGCGGGCCGCCGATGACCGTGATGATTACCTTGTTGACTGACTTGCAGTACTTGAGGATATCCGAGGCGACGGGGTAATTCATGGTCACGCAGGTTATGCCGACGACATCCGGTTTATATTCTTCGATTTTGTTCTTTATTTTGTCTTTGGAATACTTAGATACCAGAAGGTCGAGGACATCCACATCTTTCCCGTAATGTACCAGCACCCCGGCCACGTAAAGCAACCCCACCGGTATGATGGGGAACTCGGAAAAGGGGTACGGCGGGTTAATCAGGAGCGTTCTCTTACTGGTCATGGGAATCCGTTCTCTTGGGGCGGCAGGTGATTAGTATGACATCGCTCAGACCAGGGCAGCGCTGCGCTATCCTGTCCAGGTTTCTCAACATGAAAAATGCAGCTTTCTTGGGCATGGCCGAAGTTATGCCATCCCAATTAGGCGCTCCCCACATGAAGGAGATGCCCATGCTTTGTTTAATCTCCAGGTAAGGAGCAACCAGCTTCTTCAATACCGGATAGGTGACCCTGATGGTATGGTCAGGCGGGGTCTCCCAGGCCTGGCGCTCTTTGGGTCTTTTTCTGGTGACGAGCATGCCTATGTAGTGGCCGCTTTTGCCCAGACGGTGCCCCAGGCTCTGGAAATTGGCAATGGAGATAATCACCCTGCCGTCCGGTTTGGTGATGCGTGCCATTTCCGCCACAGCCTTTTGGGGGTTGGGGAAGTGGTCGAGTGCGCCTTTGCACACAACCCAATCGAAGGAGCCGGTCTTGAAGGGGAGGTTTTCGCCTATTGCCTGTACCAGCGCTATCTCTTTGCCGCTGTCAGCCACACACTTCTTGCTATGGTCAAGCATTATCCTCGAGGGCTCAAGTCCGACCAGCCTGCCGCCTTTTTTTGCTATCTTTATAGCGTCCACAGCCCGTCCGCAGCCCACGTCCAGTACCTTGTCACTGTTCTTCGAGGCCACCTTATCTATGGTAGCCTCGATCATCCTGTCGAAGAGGAATATCAAATCGGGGGTGACGTGCTCGGGCACAACATGGCTGTCATCCCATTCCAGGTCTACCTTCCCTGCCACCTCTCCAGACGAGCTCATTTCTTGGCTGCCCCGACTTGAATCCTGTATTTTGCTTTGCCTTCCTGGTATAAATCTCCACCTTTGGAGTCGTTTATCACCACGGCGGGAAAGTCCTTTACCTCTAATCTCAGCAGCGCCTCGGGGCCAAGCTCTTCGTAGGCTATAATGTCCGACTTGGTGATGGCTTTAGCTATAAGCGCTGCTGCTCCGCCTGTGGCAGCCAGATAGACCGCCTTATGCTCTTTTATCGCCTCTTTCACTTTGTCGGTGCGCAAGCCCTTGCCAATCATCGCCTTGAGGCCGGCGGCGAGCAGGCGCGGCGTGTAGGCATCCATGCGGCCGCTGGTGGTGGGACCTGCGGAGCCGATGACATGTCCGGGCTTTGTGGGGGAGGGCCCCATGTAGTAAATTGTTTGGCCCTTGATGTCGAAGGGCAGTTTCTCCCCCTTATCGAGTGATTCGACCAGGCGCTTATGCGCTGCATCTCGGCCCACATATATGACGCCGCTGATTGATACCTGGTCACCTGCCTTGAGGCTTTCCACGACATCAGGGCTTATAGGAGAAGTGATTTTCCTTTCCATTGTATCCTCCAGATAAGCGAAACTTCAGGATTTGGCGCCGGGTTGCTTTATGGTGAAGTCAGGCACTGCCACCCTGGGCTTTTTCTCCGCCTGCGGCGGTGCCACTGATGGCGGAACCGGCTTCTTGCGTAACCGCAGGCTGTCGGAGATGATGGCCCTCTTCAACAACTGCATGGCCAGCGCAGGGTCTACACCTTTGGGGCAAGCCTCAGAGCAGGCACCGGCGAGGTGACAGAGCCATATCCCGTGAGGCGTGTCGGTCTCATGGAATCTCTCTTTGGCTCCGCCGTCCCTGCGGTCCGCAGAATATCTGTAGGCTTGAGCCAGAGGCTGGGGCCCCAGAAAGTGCCTGTCTGTCGCCATAGTGGGACAGGCGGCCATGCACAGTCCGCACTTAACGCAATACGCGAACTGGACGAATTCCTCCAGTTGCATTTGAGCCTGCAAGAACTCGGCTGTGGGCTTTTCTATCTCCGCCATATCAGGCGCAATTATATAGGGCTTTATGGACTTATGTTTTGCGAATAGCAAAGAGAGGTCAGCCACTAAATCCCTGACAATAGGGAAGTTGGGCAGTGACTTCACAGTTATGGTGTCTTTCTTCAGTTCCTCGATCGGCGTATGGCAGGCGAGCATGGGCAGATTGTTGATGAGCATACCGCAGGAGCCGCAGATGCCCATGCGGCAGGAACTGCGGAAGGAAAGTGTGTTGTCCATGTTCTCCTTGATGTAGATGAGGCCATCCAGCACAGTCATGCCGTGTTTGAAAGGTATGGTGAATACTTGAATATGTGGTTTTTTGTCCTTATCAGGATCGTATCTTTGAACCTTGAAGGTTATTTTTTCCATTTATCGCTCCTTGGAGCCTGTGATATTCCGCACTTAGAAAGCATGTACGGGAATGTAAACGGCGTAGCCGAAGACAGCTATGCCGACGAACAACATGGAGTAGTTCAATACTTTGACTGCTCTGTCTGGCAGGGAGAATTCCAGAATCAGCCCCCTGACACCGTGAAGGCCGTGGTAGATACCGAATATGAGGATCAATATGTAGGCGGCAAGCCAACTGGCACTCGCTGCCCTTTGGGCAACCGAGGTCCAGTCTTCAGGGTCTCCTTTGGCCAGGTGCATGAGCAACAAATGCAAGCCCACCAGGAAGAAGATCCCTATGCCTGTGACGTACTGCAGAATCTTCAGATGGTTTTCTCGCATATCAGCCTCCCGATATCACAAGTCTAACCATATATCACGAACGCGACCAGAACATATATTGCCAGGCCCATTATCAGAGCTAACAGTACCAAGGTAAGTGGTCGCCTGCGGCGCATGGAATCGACATAGGGATATATGGGTGGCTTGGGCTTCCCCAGGGTGAATCCCAGGTGCTGCAGCATGAGCCTGCCGCCATTTAGGGCGTGATAGATGAATGCTGCCATTACTAGATATTCGCCGACCTTGAACCCGGGGTTGCTGAGGAAGTTCAGGGTGCTTTCCCAGCTTCCTTCGCCCCATAAGCGGGAGCCATTTGCTACAAGGTGCAGGGCTACATAGGCCAGCAGACCGAATCCGGTCAGCCTGTGCAAGGTGTAGAGGTATCTTTCTATCTTGTACCGTCCTGCCCAGGCCCAACCTACGATGCCCAGACGATTCGGTAAAGGCACTTTCTGTTTGCTTGTAGCTTCCATTAGTACTTCCTCTCTACCGGTTTCCACATGGTCATGGTCACCGGAGAATAGTCCAGTTTCGGCCCGTCGGGAGTATAGTGAGCCAAGGTATGCTTACCCCAGTTGACATCGTCTCGATTGGGGAAGTCGCGCCTTGAATGCGCTCCACGGGATTCTTTGCGCGCCAGGCCTCCGACCACAATCGTTTCAGCCAGGTCAAGCAGATTGGTCGCTTCAATAATGTTAATCAAGTTGGTATTATAAATACGGCTGTGGTCCTGAACCTTGACCTTAGGCAGTCTCTTTTTCAGGTCTTTTACTTTTTTCAGCGCCTCTTCCATTTGGGGGCC
>Ga0315274_10004155_pt1 | contig 21347 bp, 22 predicted proteins | sample YL17G02_20_MG_FD_203700 | JGI IMG/M metagenome (GOLD analysis project Ga0315274, IMG submission 203700) | Sediment microbial communities from Yellowstone Lake, YNP, Wyoming, USA - YL17G02_20 | ecosystem: Environmental > Aquatic > Freshwater > Lake > Sediment | place: USA: Wyoming | collected...
GCAGCAGAGTTGCGGGGCATCTAATTCTCTAAAAAACTTTCCTCCCCCTTGATGGGGGAGGATTAAGGTGGGGGTGATGATTAGATCATTTCCCCCTCACCCTAACCCTCTCCCCCCAGGGGAGAGGATAGGCCATTGATACCCTCCAGCAGAGCTGGGGGGTATTCTGGCATATTTTGATAAAAGGGATCGAAGACGACCATTTTTCTGTTTCAAAAAGAGAATATTTAATGACGGGAAAAATGATGGGTTGTATCTACCTGAGATGAACAAAAGGTGGATGAAATAATTGCAGAGATCTCTGGTTTTCTTGATGCCAGATGTTGAACAATTTTCTAAGCAACATCACGGTTTCAAATCCCCACCCTATTTTACTTCGGTCAAAAAGTCCCGATCTTCATGGCTCACCTTGTTACTAAGGAGTCCATAATTGAGTAGACATATTGTTCAGAAAATCTCCCCTCGCCCCTCTTTGCCAAAGAGGGGTAATTCCTCCCTTTTGTCTCCGACCCAGAGCGGTCTCTGACCCGGAGGGTAAAGGGAGGGGAGGAGGGATTTAGTTTCCGGTGTCTATACAATTATGGACTCACTAATAAGCGCAAATTTCCCAATTTTCTTGTTGACTTTTGCTTACTACTCTCATACATTGGAATCAAAACCAAGACCATCAGTCTGGGCTTTTGTTCTTAAGCCACTCGGACTGCACTTCAGTAAGCGTCCGATATTTCGATAACTCCTTTTTCTTTAGGTACTTTTCCGCGAGAATTACCAAAAATATTAGGCCAGAGGGAAGAACAACGATGCGTAGAAAAAATAAATTGAATGTCATCCTAAAGAAAATTCGAGGAAAAGAAGGAACCATCATTCCGGTGCTCCGAACTGTTCCGTTATTTGAAGGATTAACTTTCAGAGATTTGAAAAAAATAGAATTGATCGTGCATGAAAGGACGTTTATGCCCGATGAAGTGGTCTTTCACGAAAGGCAACCAGGCACAGGAATGTATTTCATTAAGAAAGGCCAGATAAAAATTACTAAAACGGTCGATGAGGAAAAGGTTAACATAGCAGAACTCGGGGAAGGAGAATTTTTTGGAGAAATGTCGTTGTTAGAAGACTATCCACGCTCTGCCCAAGCAACAGCAGCTGTAAAAACGGAGATGCTTGGAATATTTAGACCTGATTTGTTTGATTTGATAGAGCGTAATCCCAGACTCGGCTCCAAAATTCTCATGAAACTTTCGCAAAGGCTTGCATACAGGCTTAGGAGAATGACAGAAATGAAATTGAAAGAAGTGGAATAAAATGGAAAAAAATGAATTCCAAAAATTCTGGAAAGCCTTTGAAATTATCGCTATCGGATGTGTTTTGTTAGGTATCTTACTGGTCTTATATCTTATCAGAGGGCTGCTCACGCCATTTATTATCGCATTTGTAATAACATTCTTTCTAAGTCCAGTGGTTGATTATATGGAAGGAGAGGGGATAAACCGTACCTTTGCAGTAGTTCTGCTGATTATTCTAACCCTTGTTTTTCTATTTATTTTATGGAAACTAACCTGGCCCACCATACAGACAGAGATAAGCAGTTTCCAGAAAAATGCACCTTTCTATATAAGTAAAACTCAGGACAGCCTCAACCGGGCAATCAAATTATTAGAAAAGAACACAGGCTTCATTCCCGAAGGTGCAATGCAAAAGGCAATGCAGCAGAAAATAAACGATTTTACTTCCAAGATGGGAGACGTGGGTTCCCTATTAAGAGTCATTAAGGAATGGGTGACCATCTTGATTCTAACCCAGGTTGTTGCTTTTTTTCTTTTAAAGGATGGTCGAAGGATTAAGAAAATGCTCATAGCATTTGTCCCAAATAAATATTTTGAAACATTCTTAACCCTACTCTATGAGATTGATCAGCAGATCAGCAATTATATCAGGGGGCAGTTAACGGACGCTTTCTTCGTAGGTGTATTGGCAATCATAGGTCTGTATTCGTTCGGTATCAAGTATGCTATGTTCATAGGAGCTGTTGCTGGCATAGCTAACATCGTACCCTATATTGGTCCTTTGTTGGGAATTACATTCGGCGGTTTGCTTGTGCTGATAGACACGGGCTCAATCATTGACATACTTAAAGTAGTCAGTGTGCTTGCATTTGTAAAGTTGATAGATAGTATTGCAATCTCTCCCCTCGTTGTAAGTAGAAGTGTTAATGTTCATCCCCTGATGATCATCATGGTGATATCATTTGGAGGGCTCTTACATGGTGTTTGGGGAATGCTTCTGTCTGTGCCCCTCTATTGCTCGATGAGGGTATCCTTCCGGATATTGTATAGAGGATTTGTAGAATACGGCAACTGGTGAGCGAGCGAAAGATATAAATATTTATAGAGATAGGTAAACCCCGGATGGTCGACGATCGTAACATCTCTATTAATAAGGATTACCTCGAGAGGATAGAAAAGAAGACAGAAGCTCTCAGAGCCTTGATCGAGGTCTCTGCCATCATTTCATCCACGCTCGACATTAATGAACTGATGACCCTTGTCATGGAAAAAGCAAAGAGCCTTATGAAGGCGGAAGGGTGTTCGATTCTCCTCTATAATAAAGAGACGAACAAGCTCGAATTTGACCTTGCCCTATGCAGAGAAGAGTCCGTCGCAGATATTTTGAGGAGCAAGGTTTCCCTTGACATGGGACAGGGTATTGCAGGTTGGGTGGCAGAACATCAAATCCCTTTATTGATCAAAGATGCAAAAACGGACAGCCGATTCTATCCAGGCGCTGATCAGCTGACCTGTTTTACAACAAGAAGTCTCATTGCTGTCCCACTCATTACCAGAAGTGGATTGATCGGTGTTGCAGAAATCCTCAATTCAAAAGAGAAGGATTTTTTCAGTGACGATGATTTAGAGATTTTCCTGACCCTCTCAAGGCAAGTTGCCATCGTCATCGAGATTGCCCGTTTTCATAAAGAAGCTGTTGAAAAGGAGAAACTCAGACAGGAACTTGAAATCGCATCAGTCGTTCAGAAGAGTTTTCTACCTGAACTCCCCATTTTTAAGAAGGACCATTTAACCCTTTCTGCTATCAACCTTTCTGCAACCCAGGTGGGAGGTGACCTCTATGATTTCATCGAACTCGATCCAAACCGGGTGGGAGTCTTCATCGGAGATGTTTCCGGAAAAGGAATCTATGCAGCACTCTATATGGCAAAGGTCATCAGCGATTTGAGGAACATCGCACTTCGGATGGGTTCACCCGAAATCGTATTGAATCGTCTCAATGCGGTGCTTTCTCAAGCTCCACGGGGCATGTTTCTTACAGGGATTTTCGGAATTGTTGACCTATCGAAAGGAAATCTCTCCCTCTCTGTGGCTGGGCATCCGCCATTTCTCTGGTTGACCCATGGAGAGGTAAGGGTGATGGATGTCGCATCAGGCCCGCCACTGGGCATCCTGCCGATTGAGTATTCTTCCGCGGAGATATCATTGAAAAAGGGTGACAGGCTTATTTTCCTGACCGATGGGGTCTTCGAAGCAAAGAATAAGGAAGGGAAGAGAATTGGTTTTGAGAAACTTGTTCGCTTCATAAAGGAACACATAGATGAGGGGAATCTTATTCAAAAAGTGGTTGATTATGTGAACGATTTTTCGAAGGGCCTCGCCAGGGCAGATGATCTGACCATTGTGGAATTAAGTTGGGATACGGCGGTTTGAAATGAAGGATCTGGCAGCAATCAAAGTTCAATCTGATCCAAAATATCTCTCCATGATCAGGATGGTGACTGCCAAGATGGGTGAACTCTATGGACTCTCTGGGTCCGCTATAGAGGATATCAAACTGGCTGTCGATGAGGCCTGCTCCAATGTGATCAAGCATGCCTATAGAGGAGACATCCGTCAGAGCATCCTGATTCGATACAAGATGACCCCCAAAGGTTTTGAGGTCCTTATCGAGGATCAGGGAGTTAAGGCGCAACCTGAATCCATAGAAGGAAGAAACCTCTATGATATTAGACCCGGAGGACTGGGGGTCCATCTCATCAAAAGGGCATTCGATATCGTCCAATTTGATCAGAGGAAAAGAAAGGGGAACAGACTGAGACTGATCCGGTTTAAAAAATAAAGGATGGAGATCGAGGTCAAAGACTATCAAGGCATGACGGTGATGGCCCTTTCAGGGGAGATCGATATGTATTCGTCGCCAACTCTGAGAGAGGAGATGATGGGCCTGATCGATAAGAAGGTGACCCCTCTCCTTGTTGATTTCAAAAGGGTCTCTTATATCGATAGCTCAGGGATCGCCACTTTTGTGGAAGGACTCAAACACATGATGTCCTATGGCGGCAGATTAAAATTGATCGGACTCCTCGAAGGGGTAAGGGAGATATTCCGTTTTTCAAAACTGGAAAAAGTCTTCGAAATATACGGAAGCATTGAAGATGCCCTCCATAGCTGAAAACATTTTAGGCCTGATCGGAAGGAAGGCTGTTTCACATCTGCAGGATATCCACGACGCCTCCAAGTTGATCAACGATACCTTTTACTGGACCTTGCTCTCTCCCTTTAGGGGTAAAAAAATAAGGTTCAGGGCAAGTCTCTCTGAAATGGTGAAGACCGGATACAATTCCGTTCCAATCGTCGCCATCATCTCTCTCTTCGTAGGAGTCATCCTTGCGCTTCAGGCCGCTTATCAGCTCAGGAGATTTGGGGCGTTGATCTATGTGGCAAACCTCGTCGGGGTTTCTATCACCAGGGAACTCGGTCCCATCCTCACTGCGATCATCGTTGCGGGAAGAAGCGGATCGGCCTTCGCTGCGGAGATTGGCTCTATGAAGGCTGCAGAGGAGGTGGATGCCTTGATCAGCATGGGGATCAACCCCGTGAGGTTCCTCGTGGTACCAAAACTCAATGCCCTGATGGTGATGCTTCCAGCCCTAACCGTCTTTTCCGATTTCATCGGCCTTTTGGGCGGTTTTCTACTGTCCGTCACTGCCCTTGGGATACATCCCTATAACTACTTTCAACAGACGATCAATGGCCTCCTTATCAAAGATATTTTGACCGGACTCACCAAGGCATGGGCATTTAGCATTATCATCACGATCGTGGGTTCTTATCAGGGATTTAAAGTAGAGGGAGGTGCAGAGGAGGTCGGGAGGCGAACAACCGCATCGGTTGTCTTCTCCATCTTTTTAGTCATCGTCTTCGACCTTTTCTTTACAACCCTCTTTTACTATTTCACATAGTCCTATGGAAAATGTGATCGAGGTAAGAAACCTGGTGACCTATTATGGGGAGAGAGAGATCCTGAAGAACATTTCTCTTTCTATCCCAAGAGGAAAAACAACCGTCATCCTCGGAGGAAGCGGTTGCGGCAAGAGCACTCTGTTGAAACACCTCATTCGACTCTTGAAGTCAACCCGCGGACAGGTTCTGATCCATGGAAAAGATATCACCCTGATGGATGAAGAGGAGTTGGATGAAGTACGGAAGAAGATGGGAGTGTTATTTCAGGGCTCGGCATTGCTCAACTCCCTGACCGTTGCAGATAATGTGGCACTTCCTCTGCGGGAACATACAAGATTGAAAGAATCCACCATACAGATTATGGTTCGAATGAAGCTTGACCTAGTGGGTCTCTCCGGTTTTGAGAATCTTTATCCATCCCAGCTTTCAGGGGGGATGAAGAAAAGGGCAGCCCTCGCAAGGGCCATGGCATTGGACCCGGAGATGCTCTTTTTTGACGAACCTTCAGCCGGCCTCGACCCTGTGACAGCTGCCGGTCTGGATGAACTCATTTTGAGACTGAAGAATGCATTCAAGATGACGATCGTTGTGGTCACCCACGAGCTTGCCAGTGTATTCACCATTGCGGATTATGTGGTCATGCTTGACTTTGGTGAAGTCATCTTTTCAGGCAGCCTTGATGAGTTAAAGGCATCGGATCACCCGAGGATAAGAATGTTTCTCGAAAGAAGGCCCGAAAAGGAGGCCTATTCGCCTGAAGATTATTTCAGGATTATTGCAGGCGATTAAGTGGAGGAATCTTGGCATCATTAAAGGAAGAGATGAAGGCTGGTATGATTATATTGACCTCCCTCATTTTGCTCAGTGGCTTTATCATCCTGATCGGAGGGACCCAACTTTTTGAAAGGTTAGATAAATACTATGTGAAGGTAATGGATGCAGCAGGCCTTGAGGTGGGCGCACAGGTCAAACTCGGTGGGGTGAGGATTGGAAGAGTTTTGAATATTAGTGCACCCAGCGGTCCGGGTCAACCGATTACCATCATGATCGGAATAAAACAGGGGACGATCCTTTATAAGGGGACACAAGCACTGATCACACAGGTAGGTTTGGTAGGAGATATATACCTCCTTCTATCTTTAGAAAAGACAACGAATGAGCGCTTTCTTGCGGGAGAGACGATTCCTTCTGAAGAGCAGGTTCAGTTCGGCAGAATTATGTCAAAGGTTGAAGACCTATCGAAATCCATTGAGACCTTGATCAGCGATATCGATAAGCTTTTCAGTCAGAAGAATATAAAAGAGATTGAAAAAGTGATCGAAAATACAAATAAGGCGATCCTCTCTGCCTCATCCAGTCTTGACCAGATTTTATCTCCTTTGAAGAGCACCATGGATAAACTTGAACTTGCCCTCACTGAGATAGGAGGCTTTGTAAGGGATAACAAGGGAGAGGTCTCACTGGCGTTAAGGAGGGCAAGAGAAACCATAGAGAAAGCAGGAAAAGACATAGAGAAGGCAGAAGACATGATCAAGGCCTTCGAGGAAACAGCCAAAACAATAAGCAGCACGGTCAATAGCACCTCCAAATCTGTTGATACGACCTTTATGTCTGTTGATAAGACTGTTAGGTCTGTTGACAAGACCATTAAGTCTGTTGATAAGGCCATTGGCTTACAGTTGGAGAATCTCGATCGTCTCCTTAACCTGCTGACCAGGACGACAGAGGATCTGCAGGATCTGATTCAGGAGATAAAGGCCAAACCTTGGGGCCTCCTTTACAAAGAAGGCAAAGGAAGGGAGGAGTGAGATGAAGAAGTGGCTATGGATTCTTTTACCCATTTTCTTCATTGGAGCCTGTGCCATGCCTGAGACAAGGATATACAGTCTTTATGTCCCTATCGATAGGGGGAAGACCATCCATACAAAAGTCGATGCATCCATTGCGATGATGATCAATTCTCCGCGCCATCTGACCCAGCCTTACATTATTTATAGAAAATCACCCTATCAACTCGAGATTTCAAGGTATTCAAGGTGGGATGAATCACCCGAGAAGCGTTTACGCGAGATTTTTAAAGAGGCCGTCTCTTCCATCGGAATATTTAAAGAGATCAGGGTGACGAATAGCCCCCCTGAGGGTTATTATTCGCTCATGATCAATCTTAAAAAGTTTGAAAGATCCGATTCAGGAAATGATTCCTTTAGTGAACTTGTCTTTGACGTGAACTTCATCTCCCCTGATGACAAGAAGCTATTTCAGAGTACTATCTCAAAGAAATCAAAACTTGATGACAGAACCTTTTTGAGTCTTACGAAAGGATTAAGCAACGGTCTGACAGAGGGAGTAGAAGAGGTTAAGAATCGCATCGAGATGTCTCTCGAGGCACACCCTCATTGATCCTCTATAAGGAAAAAGGAGATATCCCGTTTCTACAAGGAGAAAGTTATCTATTGGGGTTTGACAATCTACCTTAACGTTGCATAAACTTTTGACGATACGGACATGGGCAAGCCGTTCGGAAAGGCTTCGAGGCGAACCTTTGGCCGAATCGGCACTCTCGTCCCCTTCCCCTGCTGGAATTCACTTGGGGTGATGTCCTCCGATACCCTTAAATTCTCAAAACAACCGCCTTCCGAAGCCTTGAAGGGCGGTTTGCCCCTGTCCGTTTTGCAACTGTCAGGTCTACATAGCAGGTAAAATTTCTAAGTTTCTGATTTTGGGTCTCACTCCGAACTCGTAACTCAATTTTTTGAATTTAAGGATGGGGATATTTCTCATATTCAATGACAACCTGATCGGCGCCTACCAATTCCCTCAATTCCACATTAATCGAATCCTGTCGGGATGTTTCGATATGGCTCCCAACATAGTCGGCACAGATGGGTAATTCCCGGTGGCCCCGATCAATCAGCACAGCCAGTTCGACCCGGCGCGGCCTTCCCAAGTCGAGCAAGGCGTCGAGGGCTGCTCGGATCGTCCTCCCTGTAAATAGGACGTCGTCAACTAAAAGAACATTCTTGTCTTCGATAGGAAACTGAATCTCTGTTTTCCTCACCTGTGGCGTTTGGCTCAGCCTTGTCCAGTCATCCCGATAAAGAGTGATATCGATGATTCCTGTGGGAAGATCGATCCCTCTTTTCTCAAGGATCTTCTGCCTTATCCGGTCCGCCAAAAAGACGCCTCCTGTTCGAATCCCCACCAGGACCGTCTCCTCCAATTGGGGATGTTTGCTGAGTAGTTGCTCGCATATTTGATTCAGAGAAATCTCGATTTCCTTCTCTCTCTGCACGATCTGTTTTGAAACCATCTCTGAAATTCTCCCCCCCATCCTTTCCCTCCCCCTCGAAAGACTGTGTCGCAATTAACGAGAAACTACTTCCGTCCCAAAACGGAACAGGCGGTCGGGTGACGAAGCTTTAGAGCGGAAACCTTTCATCGCTCAGCGTTGGGGTGCCAAACCCATGAAAAAAAACCCGTTTCCAAGAAGGCCGATTACCCATAACTTTAAACGCCCGCATTCTAAAGCTGAAGAACCTGACTGCCTGTTCCGTCGGAATCCACTCTCCATCATGATTACGACACAGTCTCCGAGGAGAGAGGTTGCCGACGCTCCATAGCTTTGGCGACGGAACGGTAAGGACGGGGATACCATTATGATCCGAATTTCTTCTGTTTTGGGCGACGAATCAACCAAAACCCGATAAAGCCTACGAGGGCGAGCCCGACAATGACCGCAGCAGTAACTGGCCAAGGGGGTAGGATACTCTTCTGCACATCGATTGAAGCGAGTAGGCTAACCTCATTAACGCTTTTCCCTTCGTTTTGGATGAGGGCTTTTGTCACCACCTGACCTTTTTGGATCGGGGCCACGATAAATTGCGGTAATTGAGGAGCGACGGAAACTGAATTTTCCTTTCCCTTTGCCACCGTCACTCTTCCCTCCGTTGCAGCGGTAAGGATCACCTGATTCAACTTCCCCCTCTTCACCTTTACAGGCCCGAAGGAAGCACCCTTTTTAACAGCCTCAACGGTGGAAAAATTCTTAAAACCGTATTCGAGTAATTTCTGAGCTTCCGGAGCCCTTTTCTTTACTTTGTCACAACCCATCACGACGGCAATCATTCTCTGACCATCTCTCTTCGCGGTGGCCACCAGATGATAACCTGATCCCTCAACATGGCCCGTTTTCAATCCGTCCACCCCGATATTCTTTTGAAGAAGGGCATTTCGGTTCCCTTGCCGAATCCCATTGTATTCAAATTCAACCGTGGAATGGAGGGTAAGTGATTCTGGGTGGTCTTCAATATAGCGCCATGACAAGATCGCCATATCCATGGCTGTTGTAAATTGGCCCTCCTCAGGCATCCCATGGGAGTTTTTAAATTGAGAATCCTTTAACCCCAAGAATTTGGCCTTCTCATTCATCTTCGAAGCGAAGACCTCCTCTGATCCGGACAATTGTTCTGCCAAGGCAATACACGCATCATTTCCCGAAGCGATGGCAACCCCCTTTAATAAATCTTCCACTTTGACCCGATCCCCGACCTTAATGAACATTTTAGACCCTTGGGTCCTCCAGGCCCTTTCACTCACTGTCACCATATCATCCATCTTAAGTTGTCCGGCACGAATGGCATCGTAGATTAAATAAAGAGTAAGGACCTTGACGAAACTGGCCGGTGGAATCCTTAATTGAGGATTCTGTTCGTAAAGGACCTGACCCGTTAGGCCATCCATTAAAACTGCAGATTGAGCGTCACATTGGAGGCTGCTCTGGGTCGTTTTTGTAGCCTGGGTTGTCTGTGGGATTTGAGCCTTCTGAGTGGTTTGGGCTTTTTTCGAAGACTTAGTTAACTTAGAGGCCTTTGTCGTCTTGGAAAGGATTTGATTTGGAAAGGCGATAAAAGAAATCGTTAGAAATATGGCCGCTATCCAAATATTTTTAAAAGAATGAATCTTCATGCGCTCCTCCGAAACTCCAAAAAAATCTGATGGGTTTTTATTCATAACAGATTCCACTTTTTTTTTCAATGAACTACCCCGCCGCAAGCAGCGGGGTATCAAAAACTTTAAATTCTGTCATTCCGCACTTGATGCGGAATCCAGTCCGGTCTTCTGGATTCCGGCTTCCGCCGGAATGACGAACTCGCCGCAAGCGGCGGGGAATACAACCCGAAGGGATTTAAAATTTAAAAGTGGACACCTAATCCCCTTGTAACAAGCATTGCCCACTGATTAACCCCGATATGAGGATCAGATGATCAAGATTAATAGATCCCCCTCTCCCGCTGGCGGGAGAGGGTTGGGGTGAGGGTGGAATCCATGAAATCCCCCTCACCTTTGTCCTCTCCCCAACGGGGAGAGGATATTAGAAGGTGTCCAGTTTTAAATTTTAGCTAACATTGGAATTTACCATAGGAGTCTCTCCAAAATTCGTGATGGTCAAAGAACTCTGCGAGACCGGGCCATTGAAATAAATGATGATTTGGGTTAGATTTAGCCGCAGATCAATCTTTCTCAAGAAATTCTGGATTTCTATGGATCAAGAAACCTCTCTCACAAGAATATTAGAAGAGTTCAAAACCATCGCTTCCTGTGAATACCAAGAAATCGTTTCCCATCTTCCCAAGGACCGTGTTCCCATCGGTTTTTTTTGCCCCTACGTTCCAGAAGAGATTATCCAAGCCGCCAATGCTCTTCCCTTCCGTCTCATGGGTATGCCGATCAAGATGTCCCGTGTCCAGGCACATCTTCCACCTAATTGCTGCCATTTAGTTAAATCTTCCCTTGAAAGCTTGCTCCAGGGGAAACTCGATTTTTTAAAGGGAATCATTTTCAGCCATACCTGCGATACCATGCAAGGACTCGCAGATATCTGGGCGCTTCAGAGACGTATTCCTCTCCAATTCAACTTGATGATGCCCTCACGTTTAAATTCCGAACTTTCCCGTACTTTCTTAAAAGCAGAGATAGAGCGATTCAAGGATTTTCTCGAAACCCATTTCGGGAAGATTACCCTTGAAAACCTGAAGACCTCCATCAAGCTTTTCAATTGTATACGTGAAAAGATCGGAGAGATTTACAAACGCAGGCACAAAGGGACCACCCAACTCTCTGGTAGTGACTTTGCCCAGATCATTCGGGCAGGCTACCGGATGGACCGTCTGCGTTATCTCGAACTCCTTGAAGCACTGCTGGATGCCTTGCCGGAAAATACCGACAGAAACAAGGATCTCATTCCCATTTACCTTGCGGGGAATATGACCCATTCTGACTCCTATTTCTCTTTAATCGAAGAGGCAGGTGCCATCATAGTCCAAGATGATCTTTGTAGCGGAACGCGATTTCTCCGTCTCATGGTGCCAGAAGATACGGATCCAATAGAGGGCCTCACCAATCGTTATCTCACCTCCTTTATGTGTCCCACCCAGCATAAAAGGGCTCATGCCCATATAGAGACTCTTTTAGAAGAGGTTCAAAAATCCAGCGCCAAAGGAGTGATCTTCCTCCTTTACAAATATTGTGAAACCCATTACTTTGACTATCCAGATCTGAAATCTGCTCTCGAATCAAAGGGCATACCCACTTTACTTTTGGAAGTGGAAGATCCATCCTACGCCCGGGAACAACTGAAGATTCGGATCCAGGCCTTTGTGGAAATGCTAAGTCCCTTATAAAATGCGGAATTCGGAATGCGGAGTGCGGAATGAAATATTTGAGATTCAGGAACCTAAATTAAAGAGGTGAATATGGGACAAGAGGATCTTAAGAAACGGACAAAGAGTTTTGCTCTGAAGGTGATTGAAACTGTAGAGGCGCTACCGAAAAGAAGAACGGCAGATGTCATTGGCAAACAATTATTGCGATCGGGGACATCAGTTGGGTCTAATTACCGCTCAGCGTGCAGGGCGAAATCACGTCCAGATTTTATTGCAAAAATGAGCATCGTGGAAGAGGAAGTTGATGAATCAATATATTGGATGGAACTGTTAATTGAAAGCGGAATTGTGGAGCCTAAGCAGATAGAATTCTTGATGAAAGAAGCTGATGAGCTTCTTGCGATTACAGTTGCATCTATCAACACCGCTAAAAGAAGAAGATAGTTGTTGGCTGTAATTTCTAATTCTTAATTCCGCATTCCGCAATCTTTCAAGAGAAAAATTATGTCAGAGAATCAACCTCAATCTAATGCCTACCGAAAGATAAACTCCACCTCTGCCTATCGTCGCCTGATGACAGCTTATTATTTTATGGTGAAGCACCCAGCCTGGTTTGGCAAAAAAGTTGCCTGGATCACCAGTGGCGGACCAGTAGAGCCTCTTTATGCGATGGGGGTCCTCCCTTTTTATCCAGAGAATTATGGAGCGATGTGCGGAGCCTTCAGGATGTCAGTCCCGCTCTGTGAGGCTGCAGAACATAGAGGTTATTCCCATGATCTTTGTTCTTATGCGCTCACAGATATTGGATCTTCCCTGACCGGAAAAGGTCCTCTTGGCAGGCTTCCCAAACCTGATTTTCTGGTATGCGGCAATAACATCTGCGGTACTGTCATCAAATGGTATGAGCTTCAAGCCCGAGCCTTTGATGTCCCCGTCTTTTTCTTTGACACTCCCTTTATACATGATGAGATCCAAGAACATACCTTGAAATACGTTCAAAATCAGATGAAGGAATATATTTCTTTCCTTGAGAAACAGCTTAAGCGCTCTTTTCCAGAAAAACGCTTTCAAGAGGTTTGTTCTAATGCCTTTGAAGCCATCACTTTGTGGAAAGAGATTCTTGACCTTCCACGCCACCATCCAGCACCCTTAGCCGCCTTCGATGCTTTTATCCACATGGCTCCTATTGTCACATTAAGGGGAACAGGGTGGGCAGTTCGCTATTACAGAAAGCTCAAAAGAGAAATGGAGGAAAGGGTGAAGGGAGGAGTGGGAGCTTTCGGTCGCGAGGAGATACGGCTTATCTGGGATAACATCCCTATCTGGTATGATATCCGGAATCTTTCCAAAATACTCTCCTCTCAAGGGGCTGTTCTGGTTGCTGATACTTACACTTCGGCCTGGGCTTTGGATCAAGCTGACCCGACCCAACCTTTAAATGCATTGGCCGAGGCCTACGCCACGATCCATCTCAATCGCGGCTTAGAGTACAAAATACGAAAAATGGCAAACCTGATCGAAAGGTATGGAGCTCATGGGTTTATCATGCATTCCAACCGGAGCTGTAAACCCTACTCACTGGGTCAGTTAGATCTCAAACGGGAGGTGACCAGGTTGACAGGAAAACCCGGGTTGATGATTGAAGCTGACCATACGGATTCACGAAGTTACGCCCCCAAACAGGTCGAAAAACAGATTCAGATCTTTCTCGATATTATCAAGGGAAAGGAATAAGACGCCTTTTCAATTAGCGTATAAACTCTAACACTTGATCCACTGGCTTCCTATCTTTTTGTGGTGACTCATCCGGATATCCCGCTGCAATCAGGCAGACGAGACTCAAACTTGGAGGCACTCTCAATATGGCTTCGATCTCTTTTTTGGCTATGATTGGTGCTACGAGCCAAACAGCACCTAAACCCATTTGCTGAAACACAAGCAGCATTGTGGTGACGGCAGCGGCTACACTCTGGATCGCCGTTGGGGCCGACCTTCGAAATACCAAAATCCGTTTCGATTCGTCATCAAAGGATTCACGGGCGATCAATACTTTATCCATGACGCTCTGATATTCACTTGTAAATCCTCCTATACAAGCGGGGGCATTCCTAAAAAAGGAGGCGTTCTTTTGATACCGTTTAATATCCTCCGGCCAGTTCATCGCCTCTGGCCAGGAAGTAATCTTATCAGCCACACACTGAACCGCATCCGCCATTTTCTCAATCACCTCTTTATTCTTCACAATAATGAAGTGCCATCCTTGATAATTCCCTCCATTGGGGGCCCACGTCGCCAATTCAACAGCTTTCTTTAATAACTCGTCTGAAACTTCATTTTCCTTCCATTTTCGAATGGAACGTCTACCCTTAATTAACTTTTCTAACTCTTCTGTATTCATGGCTTATCCTCCTCGCCATTCAAAAAATCTTACTCTATCTACTGGGTGGTAAATCTTCATGTCCAATAAGAAGATGAAGATTAGGCACCACCATCATCGTTGCAGTTCCATGAGCAATTAATTTTTCTCCCTCGTCTTTAACGACAGCCTCTCCCAGTGCAATGCTTTTGCCCATCTTGATACATCGTCCCATTGCTATGAGTTTACCTTTCTGAATCGGGGCTAAATAATTTATCTTTATTTCCACTGTGGTCAGTCCCATTCCGTTCTCCACTTGAGGAAATGCAGCCCAGAAGGCTGCCGCGTCTACCACAGAAGCCATGACTCCTCCATGAACACCTCCAAAGGGCTGGAGGTGCTTCTCTTCCAATTCGATCTCCAAAAGAGAGACTCCCCATTGAAGGTCCTTGATCTCCATAGAGAGTAAAGAAAAATAGGGAGATCTGTTTACAAGCATTGCTACAGCATCTGTATATCTTGGATTTAACCGTAACTCAGACATCGACCTCTCTCCTTTCAGACGATTGTATCGCTCTAAACTTAATCCCTGTTTACCCTGATGTCGTATAAAAGGCCGGACAGGTGACCCTCCAAACCTTTACCAAGCGGATGTTATTAAAATTTTATGAGTAAATCTCTTTTCCACCGAGAGTGGGATCCAGGATTACTAAAGAAACCGGGGTAGCTAAACGCTGAAAGATCCCGCCCCGCCTTCGCCGAAGCGGCTACGCGCAGGCAGGTGTAAAGCTTTGGAAGTTCCCTGCCCTTTGGGCAGGACTTCCCGTTACCGGCCCTGCCCACCCTTCTTTAGAGATTTTTTGCAACATTTGGGTTTATGTATTCGAGTCGCAGCTCATGGATCAATCCAAATCAACGGGTTGTTGACAGTTTCGGCACCTTTTGGCCCCCCTGAATAGCTTATAATTGCAATGAGGGCAATGGTAACGTTTTTCCTCCTCCTCCATCCATCTCTCAGTTCCAAGCTCCCTCCAGGTAGGGATTGCCCGAAGGATCACCTTTTTACCGACAGGAAGAGGAAAATCCTCAATAAATTTGCAAGGGAAATCATCGCATTGATGACATCCCTCGATTCCCTTACCAGCCGCACAACACCTGATCGGACAGGTCTGGCAGTATTTGAATAATTTGTCAGAGAGACATCCCTCGCATTCGATCTCCTCTGCACTTACGCCATAAACCGTTGTGAGTCTCTCCTTAAATTTAATGTTATTGTCTCTGTGTGCAATCAATATACCACAGACACCGCAGTATAGACCACAAGGCGCTGCCAGTTTCTTTTTATTTCCCATTTTCTCCTCCCATAAAGAATCTTTAGAAAATCCTACCGAAATGATGTGAAGACATAAAGAGAGTACTCATATTTATCCAATGGAGTCAATGGAAAAAATGGTTTTGGGGTAAACCCCGTTAGAAAGTCTCCTACTTTCTAACGGGTAAAGAGGTTAGGGATCGAAAAAATCGGCATGAAAAAGAAATTTTAAAACCTCTGAGCATAGCGGTAAGAGAGGTTAAAATATTTTTGAGCCCGTTTGAGAGCTTCTTCTTTTTCTTTCTCTGGGATATTCGGATCGTCCAGTCGAAAACTCTCCACCTTCCCCCGCACATAGGCCCGATAACATTTATAGAAATCCAGCACACCCATTAATTCGTAGTCACCCGATTCCCCGATATAGGCGCTAATGAGATGTTCACTTAGGTCCTCCCTCCCGTGATAATCGAGATCCATCGCCAAAAAGGCAATGTCTGCTGCGACATCGGTGTACCGAAACCTCTCATTAAATTCAATACAATCAAAGATGGAAATCTCTTTACCCCAAAAGATATGCTCGAGGCGGAGGTCTCCGTGACAATCCCGAATCTTATCGGAAGCCATTCTCTGATATAGAATAGGTTCCCCCGTTCTAAAAAAATCGTTTGTCTTGTTCTTTATTTCTTCATAAACATCTTTGGGAATCGTGATACCCATATATCTTATCGTTTGTTCGAAGTTTTCATCTGTATCCTGCTTGACCCGTTCCGGTCTTCCAAAACTTTTGATGGATTCATTGGTTTCTGCAGTGAAATAGAAATGAACCAATTTTTCTGAAACAGCCTCAATCATTTTCGGAGTCACTTGTTTCTTCTCAAGCAACTTATCCATCAGAAGTTCTTCGGGGATCTGTTTCATCTTCACCGCATACTCAACCACTTCACCTCTGCCGTCCAATAGAATCTGGTTTCCATCTTTTGTAATCTTCACGACACCCAGATAGATCTCCGGAGAGAGTCGCCGGTTCAAGTTCACTTCCTGTACACAAAAAAACTTTCTCTTTTCAAGAGATGTGAAATCCAAGAAGCCAAAATCTACCGGCTTTTTCACTTTATAAACATGGTTTCCGGTGAAAAAAAGGAGCGAGATATGGGTCTCAAAAAAACCCACTTCTTTGGGGTGATCAGGATAGATCTTAGGATTGAGAAGCGCCTTCTTCAGGGAAGGGATATCCATGAACTCCGCTCCGATGTCAAATGCCAAATTACAAATTTCAAAGTTAAAAACCTTTAGTAGGGGATCTCACCGGAGTCTGCTCATTTGACATTTGAACTTTGACATTTGGAATTTATTTATCATACTCATCGTTTCTCGATCCTTCTAATCTTCCAATCCGGGAGGGTATCGTACTCGGTATCAATCGTCAGGTGAATGATTGGAAGTTCTTGAAACTGCTTTTTCAGGTCGTCGATATCGACAGGCTGAAATATGGCCTTATTATTGAGATAGGCTTCTCTGGTCAAGGCATTTGACTCGTAATTTTCTTTTGTCCTTTTCAAAATCCTTTCAATCGACCTCTCCTCTGTACAGACACATTCTGCAATGACAAAAGTTCGCCTGGCCTTCAGTGCCAATTCGGCACCCTGAGATCGTAACTCTTGGGTGAAGAAAGTCGCATCCAAAATCAGGCCACCTTCGGCCCTCTCCAAGGCATTCTTCGCCTGTCGAAACATCTCTTCATAAACCCTTTTGCGGTTCTCTGGACTAGAGGCCACCTTATTGTCGAAGATATCCTGACCCTTCAGAACTTCCAATCGGATCATATCGGATCGGAGAATCTGAAAGCCCCTCATCTTTGCAATCTCTTCTGTCACCGGGCTTTTCCAGCTACCCGGAAGCCCAACAGAGATCAGCACAGAGTCTTTTGGGATTTCAGACTTGATCACCTTTGAAAAATCTTTCTCCATTCAGAACCTCCTTCACCCCCACCCTCACCCTCCCCCATCGATGGGGAGGGGAAAATGAGAGAGGACTTTTAGAATGATATCGTGCAAAATTCCATTGGTCACTACAATGCCATGATTCTTTTCCATCTTTATACCACATGAAAAGTCTAAAGGATGTCCTAAGGTATCTGTCACCCTTCCTCCAGCCTCTTCAGCAATGATCGATCCCGCGGCATGGTCCCAAATCTTTTCTCTATAACCTGGCTCAGAGGACGAAGGAACCCGCAAATAGAGGGTTGCTTCCCCCCTCGCGACAATCCCATACTTCGCTTGGCTGTCCATTCTGAGAGATGATTTCAAAATATTCAATTTTTCTGCAAGACATTGATGAATCAGATGGTCAGCATGATCAGGTTCAACGCTTTCGGTCATATAGATTTCCGAGGGACTCTCAACTCTTGAAACGGATAGAGCTTGTCTTTGTCCCCTATCCATATCCATCTGGAACGAACCCTTACCTCTCATTGCAAAAAAAAGACATCCTCTCTTCCCATCGGGCCGGTCTTTATCTACATAGAGGTTGGGGCAGGCCATTACGCCTATTTGCACCAAACCATTCTCGGTGAGGGCTAAGGCGATCGCATATTGATCCCCTCTGAGAAACCCTTTGGTCCCGTCAATAGGGTCTAAGGTCCAAAACCGATCTCTGATAAAATGGGAACTGAAATCGATCCAGGAGCAAACTTGTTCCGGTGAGGCCGCTGGTGCGAAGCCACTAACAAACTCCGTCACCTGATCAAGGATTCCTGAGTGATCCGGTTTTCTTAATTCTTCTGAGTCCTCCTCTGCGACAATCGCATCATGAGGAAATCTTTCTCTCAGCATCTTACAAATAATGGCCTGAGACCCAAAATCTGCAATGGTCACAGGGCTCCTGTCGCTTTTTAGGATAGATTCTCCCCCCGCCAGATCCATCCTCACCTTTTGGCAGAGCGCCGATGCTTTGATGACTGCCTGAATCGCGGTCACCACTTCGAGAGAATGTTCATCCATAGTATTGCCAAATGATCGAATTTAGGAATTGAGGGATTGCGAATTGATACCTAAATCCCTCAATCCCAAAATTCCTGAATTATTTTAAAATAATAAGAGGAGGGGTATTTTAACCTCTCCTCTCCTGTTGTTTCATGGTACCAAAGGCCTGGCACATCACTAACCGTAAACACCTCCTGGAACTCAATGAGAAATGGGTCATGACCTGTACCTTCGGGTGGCTGCAACAAAACCTCTCCGACCTCACACAAGAGAACATTATGTAATATTCCTAATGACTTTACAAGTTCCACTTATCATCCGCCCTCTCCAAAACAAAAGCTCCGAAGTGACGCACGGCGATGCCACAGATCGCTGAGCTGCAGTTACGCTATGCACTGTGCCCTATGCACCATGCGAGTGTCTGAGACAGACAGAGGCTGGAAAGCCAAAAACAAATTGGGAACTCCAGGAGGAACCGGGGCTGGCCTTTTTTACCTTAGGACTTTTAGTAGGGAAATAACTTTAATCTGGCCGAAATAGGTCTTTACTTAAATCGCACTCTAAACTCTAACCAAGCTGATGTCCTATGCCTCTATTTCTTAAATAACTTAAGTACGTCCCCGCGAGCCTTCCCCCATGCGAGTGTCTGAGACAGACAGAGGCTGGAAAGCCAAAAACAAATTGGGAACTCCAGGAGGAACCGGGGCTGGCCTTTTTTACCTTAGGACTTTTAGTAGGGAAATAACTTTAATCTGGCCGAAATAGGTCTTTACTTAAATCGCACTCTAAACTCTAACCAAGCCGATGTCCTATGCCTCTATTTCTTAAATAACTTAAGTACGTCCCCGCGAGCCTTCCCAATGGGCATTGAGAATCCGATAATGATGGCACCCCCAAGGGCGACAAGATCATATACACCGGTTATAGGATAACCGAAATACCGGAGGATGACATCGAGGACCGTAAGGAACATGACGAACATGAGAGTTATTCCCGCAATGATACCCATGAACTTACTCATTAGGGGCACAAGCGTCTTTAGCCTCTCCATGGGCGCCCTCCTGTTTGGGTACGAGTGGTGTTGTACATATTTAACGCAATATTTAAAATGTTGGCTCTCTTCACAAACCTTCGATAGACCTCATGAAATAGGGTGGTACTTTTGTGCTACACCACGAGGATTCCTTGTTATCGGAAAAGTCACGGGATCAGGTTTCCTTTCGCATAGGCATCGCGAAGCTTGAGTTTATCGATCTTGCCCGTAGGGCTTCTGGGGACGTGATCGAAAACCGTTTGACGGGGTCGTTTGTAACGTGGGAGATGCTCGTTGAAAAAGAGAACCATTTCTTCTGTTGTGAGTTCTTCTCCCGGAACTGGCTCGATGACCGCACACGCCGTCTCACCGAGTCTCTGATCGGGTACCCCGATGACGGCAACGTCACGTACTTTCGGGTGACGCCGGATCACATCTTCGATCTCAACGGGGTAGATATTCTCACCGCCCGAAATGATCAGATCCTTCTTTCTGTCCACGATGTAGATGAATCCATCCTCGTCCGTCTTGCCCAGATCGCCCGTGTAGAGCCATCCGTCACGGATTGCCTGGGCAGTCGCAGACGGGTTCTTATAGTATTCCTTCATGATGCCGCTCCCCTTCACGATAAGCTCGCCCACTTCCCCGTTCTTTACGTCCCTGCCGTTCTCGTCGACGATACGTACGTCCCAGATCAGACCGGCCTTTCCGATCGCACCCACTTTATGCTCATTTTCGATCCCCAGGTGGACGACGCCCGGACCCCCACCCTCGCTCAAACCGTACGTCGTATTGTGTTTCATTTCTGGAAAGTAGGATTTCCACCTCTTCACCAGACTGGATGGGATGGGCTGGGCGCCCATGTACATCAGTTTCCAGCTCGAGAGATCGTAGTCATCCTGCCTGAGCTCTCCGCTATCCAAAACCTGGAGGATATCCAGGGCCCACGGCACAAGCAGGAAGACCTTGGTCACCCGCTCCTGTGAGACTGTCTCCATGATGATCTGCGGACTGATCTGCTCGATAAGCAGCACGTTGCGTGCGCCAACGATCACGCCACCGAGAAGATGGCCTATGGCCAGATGGTACAGGGGCGCCATCATCAAATTGATGTCCCGAGACGTCCACCGGTGATTGGTCGATTCCGTAATCGCTGCAACCATCAGGCTTCGATGGGCATGGAGAACCGCCTTGGGTGCCCCTGTCGTTCCCGACGTGAAGTAGAGGGCACAGTCATCCTCATCCCCGATCTCAACGAATGGAGGGGCGGCGACTGATCCTTTAATCAAACTCTCCATGTTCGCCATCCCGTCGATCGGGTCATCGCCAATCCCCACGAAATCGGTCGCGGTCTTAAGCACCGGCCGGATTGCATTGATACGTTCGCAGTACTCCTTGTCGACGATAAATGCCTTCGGTTCGGCAATCTCCGCGCAGTATTTGATATCTTCGTCCGTAAAACGGAAGTTCAATGGGATGGCGCAGGCGCCAGTCTTCATGATTCCAAAAAACGCCTCCAGCCAGTTGATGGAATTCCTCCCGAGCAAGACCACTTTCTGACCTTTCCTTATTCCCTTCTCCAGCAGGGCATGGAGAGAAGGTTAATGGGGTCAGACTTAATTATTTCGATTTGTTTCCACCGCCGTCAAAGAACAAGATTAATCTTTCCATTTTCTCCCGGAGAGCTTGCCCTCTTCTCAAATATCCCGTAACCGCAGCCGGATCCTTCCCCAAGAATTCCGCAATCTCCTTCC